>ENA-OQET01000879-OQET01000879.1-human-gut-metagenome-genome-assembly--contig:-NODE-879-length-14773-cov-3.834084_pt1 | contig 14773 bp, 15 predicted proteins | sample MGYA00242800_ERZ504645 | MGnify/ENA primary metagenome ERZ504645 (study PRJEB26092, sample SAMD00036308) | human gut metagenome | host: Homo sapiens | study: EMG produced TPA metagenomics assembly of... | reverse complement strand
GTACTCAATATTTGGGTGGAATATGGTTTATTTGAAAAATGTGGCCATACTTATAAAATGACAGTTGCTGGTCAATTTTGGCAAAATAATATCACACAGACAATAATAGAACTTACACAACAATTATTAATGGGCAAAAAATCTTTTGAAGTTCAGCCAATAGCAGCACAAGGTTAAATATATAAATAAAATACGGCAGTTATGATTAATTTTGATAACTGCCATAATTTTTAAAGTATAAATGATAATGATTATTATTAATAGGAATTGATTTTATAATAAAGGAGACGAGTAATGCTAACAAAAAAACGTAAATCTACACTTTTAACTTTATCTATATTGATGGGATTGACAAGTTGCACGCAAGCCAGTGAAGTAATCCAAACACCAGAAGTAGTGGTAACAGCTACGAAAACTCAACAAGAAGTGAAAGCTGTACCTAATGCTGTAGAAGTCATCACCAGTGAAGATATTGAACAATTAGGAGCAACAGATATTTATTCTGCTTTGAAATTGGCAACAAATGTTGATGTTTCTCAAATAGGTGCAGGTCATAGATTGATGGTTCGTGGGAAAAATGCAGGTGCTTTAGTATTATTAGATGGTAGAAGAATGTCAAATGAATATTCATCAATGACTAGAGGAGCTTTTGATTTAGATAAGATAAATTTATCTAGTGTAGAACGCATTGAGATTGTTAGAGGTGCAGCCTCCGCTCAATATGGTGCAGATGCTGAAAGTGGAGTAATCAATATTATTACGAAAAAATCTAAAGAACAATCTGTAACTGTAGGAGCAAATACAGGAACTGATGTCATGAATAATTATTATCGTTTTGATTTAGGTCAGCAAGGTAAATTCAATGGTGTAGTGAATGCTAATTTTGCTAAATATCGTAAACGTGAATTTGTCGGTGGCACAGGGACGAATTATTTTGGCCCTAGAACGAATTATGATTTTAGTGGAACGTATGCATTTAATGATAATAATGATTTAGATTTTTATATAGGTTATTATGATGAAAAATCAAAGAAAATAACAGATTATTCTTCTATGGGAATGGGCAAAAGTTCTACAAATTATGATAAGACAAATCAAGATTATAGTATAGCTTATAATGGAAAAGGCGATAATAGTAATTATATGATTAGAGCTTATTATAATCGATATGATAAGGAAGAATATAAAGGTAGTAAAAATAATAGTTATAAGCAAAATACATTTGATACTTTAGGTATTGAAGCTAAAAATACAGTACAAGCAGGAGATGAGCATTTATTAACTTATGGTGTTGAATATAAAAATATAGGCGTAGAAGGCCCAATCTTAGCTTTAGGTGAAGGTAATAGCAAAGATAATTCTGCCTATGCGGGATATATTCAAGATGAATGGTTTATAAATGATAAAATTTTATTTATTCCAGCAGTGAGATATGACCATGATGAACAATTTGGCGGAAAAACGACACCAAAATTAGGTGCAACTTATTTTCTAAGTGATAATAGTCGTATAAAAGCGAATTGGGGTAAGTCATGGAGAGCTCCGAATTTAGTGGAATTATATGCTGGGCAAGATCATGGTTTTACTACGATATATGGAAATCCAGATTTGAGACCAGAAGAAGCTACTACATGGGAACTCGGTTTTGAAGCTGAAAAAGATAATAATTGGTTGAAATTAAATTATTTTAATAGTAAATACGATAATTTAATAACATATGATAAGGTAAATGGAAAAAATACATTTATCAATGCTCAAGATGCTAAAACTGATGGCGTAGAATTTGAAGTAGGTCGCCAATTCAATGATAATTGGTCTATTAGAGCAACTAGTAATTGGCTCAATGCTAAGGACAGTGATGGGGAAAAAGTATCTGCGACAGCCGATAATATTTCCACTTTAGAATTAAATTATGATGATAATGATATTAATGGATATAGTGCTAAGCTTTGGAATTCTTGGATAAGTAATTATCATTATGCTAATGAAAATTATGATTATAATACTTTAAATTTTGTAGTAAATAAAAAATTCGCTTTTGATGATGGTCGAAATGGACGAGTTTATGCAGGTGTAGATAATATTGGAGATAAAAAAATAGGAGATATTTATTTAGAAGGTAGAATTTGGCGTGTAGGAGCAGAGATTACTTTTTAAATAAAAAATATTCATAGCTAAAGAAAAGTAAATAATACGTTTAATCTGTTTATATTAATGATAATGATTATTGTTAATATAAACAATTACATACAAAGGAGTTAATATAATGAGATTATCTACAAAAAAACAACAAACTTTATTGACTTTATCAGTGTTATTAGGTTTATCAAGTCCAGTATATGCACAAGATATACAAAATAATGACGTGATAGTTACACCAGATGTAGTAGTTACAGCGACACGAACTCAAGAGGAAGTAAAAGCTGTGCCGCAAACTGTAGAAGTAATTACTAAAGAAGATATTGAACAATTAGGAGCAACAGATGTTTATTCTGCACTTCGTTTGGCAGCTAATGTAGATGTAACTTCAGCAGGTATGGCAGGTCATAATGTGATGATTCGTGGAATGAGTACAAATCATACTTTAATTTTAATAGATGGTAAAAGATTTGCTGGAGAAGATACAAGTGCCACACAAAACGTTTATGCCTTAGGTCGTTTGAGTCTGTCAAATATTGAACGTATTGAAATTGTGCGTGGAAGTGCTTCAGCACAATATGGTTCAGATGCTTTAGGTGGAGTAATTAATATCATCACTAAAAAATCAAAAGAGCCATCAGTTATGGTAGGTCTTTCTACAGGATCAGAAGCTATAAATAATTATTATCATATAGATTTTGGTAAACATGGAAATTTCAGTTCTACTTTTGATATGCGTTTTAGTGATGTACGCAAAAATATGCAAGCTGGAGATGAAGGCAGTAATTATTATGGCCCTATTCAAGATTTTAATTTTGCTGGAACATGGGATTTAGGTAATGATAAAGAAATTGATTTGACGCTTGGCTATTATAATGAACATACAAAAGCAGATTATGCTGATAAATATACATCAACAGGCGTTTTTCAAACTAGTAAGGATAAAAAAGAATGGTATGATTATAGAAGATATGATTATAGTTTAGGTTATAGTGGCAAAACTGATAATAGTGATTATATGATTAGGACTTTTTATAGTAGATTGGATAAAGAGAATAATTTATATAATTATCGCAATAATTTCCCAGGACCAATGGAAAATATTTTGGGTTCAATGTATCCAAAATATGATTGGGATAAATCCACTTATACGCTTTGGGGCATAGAAGGTAAGAATACTGTGCAATTAAGTGATAATCATCTTTTGACATTTGGCGGCGAATATCGTCAAAATAAAGTCGAAGGTACTCGTTTGAGTGATGGAGGTGATAATGTACATCAAGTAAGTCAATCAGGAAATGGAATAATGAGTAATAAATATTATTCAGATAAAGAAATAAATACTTGGGCAGGATATATCCAAGATGAATGGCAAGTGAATGATAAATTATTAGTAATTCCATCTGTGCGTTATGACCATGATAGTTCTTTTGGTGGGGAAGTTACACCAAAAATAGGTGCGACATATTTTATCAGTGATAATAGTCGCATTAAGGCTAATTGGGGTAAAGGTTTCAAAGCTCCAACTATTAGTGAATTGTATATGGCAATGCATCGTGCAATGGGTGGGCAAACTGTCAATGTTTATGGCAATCCAGATTTAAAACCAGAAAAATCTACTTCATGGGATATCAGTTTTGAAGCTGAAAAAGATAATAATTTTGGTAAATTAACATATTTCAATAATGATGTTAAAAATTTAATCACTACAAAACAAATAGGTAGTAGTTATTATGATCAGAGATATATAAATGTAGATGAAGCTGAAATTGATGGTGTGGAAATGGAAATTGGTCGTAATTTAGACGATAAATGGACAATAAAAGCAACAAGTAATTGGCTAGATGCAACAGATAAAGTGAGTGGTGATCGTTTAGATAATAGAGCAAGAAATATGACTACATTGCAATTATTATATGATGACCATGATGATTGGGGATATAGTGCGATTTTATGGCAACAATGGGCTAATAAATACCATTATGATGATAATGATTACAATTTCACTACAACTAATTTTGTACTCAATAAAAAATTTTGGTGAAGGAAATAGAGTTTATGCAGGTGTAGATAATATTTTTGACAAAAAGATTAGTGATATTGGTTTAGATGGTATGATCTGGCGTTTGGGTGCAGAATGGACTTTCTAAGATAATAAGATAAATTAAATAAAGTAGCAGGATAAAATCTTGCTACTTTGTTTTAATTAATAAATAAGTTTTTACTAAAAGGAGATGGTGTTTTGAAAAAGTTTTGGCAGATAATTGCTTGTAGTGGGCTGGTATTGACTAGTTGTTTGGGAGGTATGGCTCAAGCACAAGATGAAAAATCTGACGTAGAGTATTATTATCAAGGGAAAAAAGTTAATTTAGATAAAGCGGTGAGCATTTCTCAAAATTATGATGTAGTATTTTTTGATGAATATCACGACCAAAAATCTATTCATGAAGCAGAATTATCATTTCTTCAAGAGATGTATAAACAAAATAAAGATATGATATTATCTATGGAAATGTTTGAGAAAGATGTTCAATCAGTAATGGACAAATATTTGAATGATGAAATAACAGAAACAGAATTTATAAATAATTCTCGTCCATGGGAAAATTATCAAACAGATTATAAACCATTGGTAGAATTTGCTAAAGAAAAAGATATGTATGTTTTAGCATCAAATATTCCACGAAGAATAGCTAATCAATATACAAAAGTAGGCGATTTAGCTTTAATTGAAGATAAAGATAAAATTTATTTGCCGAAAAAACATTTAATAGAATATGAAAGATATTATGATAAATTCAAAAATTATATGTCTATGGGTGATGGTCAAAGTCATATGATGATGACACCAGAAAGAATAGAAGCTTTTTATAAAGCTCAATGTTTAAAAGACGATACCATGGCGGAAAGTATTGTTGAATTTTTAAAGGAACATAAAGATACAAAAGTCCTCCATGTACAAGGAAGTTTTCATGGTGATGAACATTTAGGCGTGGTAGAAAAAGTAAATAAACTAAATCTTAGCTTAAAGACTGTAGTTATAACACCTATTGAGGTTAAAGACTATGAGAAAATGAAGCATAATTATGGTGAAGATACTATAATTATGACTTTTGTGAGAAAATAATAATATAATAATTATAAATTTTTACTTTATAAAAATTTGTAAATTCAAATATAACACTTGTTAAAGTTAAATAATGTGTTATACTAAGTATAGGCAAAACATAACAAAAGAGTCATATAGACAGCAAAACCCCATGAAGTTCGCACCTTCATGGGGTTTCTTGCGTTATATAGCTAACGTTGAAGCTAGGCTAGTTGCCACATAAAATCGAAAAAAGCATGTCTAGCCCTTTGCAAATATAGTAGGCAACTACACTTGCCATGACAGCTTTTAAAAACATAACAAAATGAGACATATAGACACCTCCTAACTGTTACCAGTATAGGAAGGGCAACGAAAAATATTATAACATAAAAAATTTTTTTATGTTATGAATTGTTAATCCAAGTGAGACACTCCTTTTAAAAATAAATTAAATGGATTATCTCAATTCTTTTTTCTTCGTTTTCCTTTATGTCGTAAATTCTTAAATGAAATACCTTTTAATTTACCAATATAAATCTAGTTATAAATAGTTTTAAAGGAAAGTTTACCATTTAAAAGTGCATTAGAAATCTGTTCTGGAGACCAATTTTCATGTAATTTTTCAGAAATAAGATTAGAAAGAAATTCATTATATTTACTAGAGTGAGAAGAATTTTTACGACGTTCAAGATAGTTATCGTGAGCAGATGTAGAGACATATTCATTTTTAATTTTATTACGAGATAGTTCTCGAGCAATAGTAGAATGATGGCGATGCAAAAATTTAGCAATAAAACGAGTAGAATAACCTAAAATAGAAAGAACCTCTATACGAATACGTTCAGATATGGTAAGATGATGATAGCTCATTATGAATTTTCCTTTCGTGTAGGTTTTGTGTGGTAACTTTATTTTACACGAAAATTCATAATGAGTTTTTTTATTTTTTAGGTGTCGCACTTCATTATACAATCCATCATATATATAATAATAGGTATAAAAGCTAAATCTATATATTTTCAAATATATCTTTTATTTTAATCACTAAATTATCACAAACAGATACTTTTATATCAGTGTAGATAGTCAATTTATTTTTATCGTCATTTGCTAAAGCATCATTTTCAGCTATTTCTTCATCTGTGAAATATGCATAAACATTGTCTAAGTAAAATCGACCATTATTATTTTAAATATACTTCTACAGATTTATCTACAGTATTTACTATCCAGTATTCTTTTACGCCAAATTTTTCATAAATATCATTTTTTTATTCCTTTGTCATTTTTGGCTGTAGATGGAGACAAGACTTCTACTACTAAATCTGGAGCACCTTGTATATTTAAATCAGTGATAATATCTTTATTACATACAATCATTACATCAGGAATAAAATGATTTTTTTCATCTAAATATACATCTACACCATCAGCAAAGCTTCGCATTTTTTACCTTTTAAATATATACTAAATTCTCTAAAAATATTACCTAATGCCCTACTGTGAGCTATTCTAGGACGTGGTGACATCATAATAATTTTTCCGTCAATTAGTTCAAAACGTTCCTTATAATCATCAGTATATGCAAGATTGCTCATATTATTCACCTCATATTAAAATAAACTTCCTAATGAACTAAGAATATTATTAATAATAGCTCTTTAATGAGCTTTTTTCTTTTTTTGTTATATTTTCTGTGTATATTTGGGAAAATGTTCTGTTAGCAATATTATAAGAGTGGTTTTTAAGTTTTTATCAATATAAATTATACAATTTTTATTTGTATTTTTGAATATATAAATTTATCAATGCTTAATTTATAAGGATTATGTAGTTTCAAAGGGATAATATATATTTAGATTAATTGATAATAAAATATTAATGTTGTAAACTTTATTATAAGTATAATAATACGCTAATTTTTATATGGGAGTGTATTTTATGATAGTTGAATTGACAGAGGAAGATATAAAATTTAAATATATAACACCAGCGATAGAAAATGTTGGTTGGGATAAAGATAATGTATTTTATGAATACTATATAACAAATGGAGCTGTGCAAGTACGAGGTGATAAGGTAACACGAGGAAAACGCAAAAAAGCAGATTATGTACTGACTTATGGTGTGAATAAAAAACCATTGGCGATTATAGAAGCGAAGAAAATGAATTATTCTATAGGGCATGGTATGCCACAAGCTATGGAGTATGCTCAAATGTTAGATGTAAAATTTGCTTATTCTTCAAATGGAAAGGGTTTTATTGAATATGATTTTTTCACAGGGAAAACAAGAGAGATAAAATTAGAAGAATTTCCAACACCTGAACAATTATGGAAGCGTTATATTGAGGGTGAAAAATTGGATAAAGATATGCTTAGCGTTGTACAAGAAGCATATTATGTTGATCCACTGGCAAATAAAAAGCCTAGATATTATCAACAAGTAGCTATTGATAGAACTGTTGAAGCTGTTGCTAAAAATCAAAAACGTATTTTGTTAGTGATGGCAACAGGTACGGGAAAAACATATACAGCATTTCAGATTGTATATAGACTTACTAAAGCGAAAAAGGTAAATCGTGTACTTTATTTGGCTGATAGAAATATCTTGATAGATCAGACTATTGTACAAGATTTTAAACCATTTGAAAAAGTCATAACGAAAGTAAAAAATAGACATTTAGATAGTTCCTATGAAATTTATATGAGTTTATATCAACAACTTGTTGGTGAGAATGGTGAAGAAATTTTTCGTGCATTTAAACCAGAATTTTTTGATTTAATCATTGTAGATGAATGTCATCGTGGTAGTGCCAAAGAAGATTCACAGTGGCGAACTATTTTGGAATATTTTAATAGTGCAGTACAAATAGGTCTTACAGCGACACCGAAGGAAACTAAAGAAGTAAGTAATTTAGCTTATTTTGGTGAACCTATATATACTTATAGTTTAAAACAAGGTATAGCTGATGGCTTTTTAGCACCATATAAAGTTATTCGTGTGAATATAGATAGAGATAGTGAAGGCTGGAGACCGTATAAAGGACAATTCGATAAAAATGGTCTGCAAATCGAGGATAAATTATATTTAGGAAAAGATTTTGATAAAAATTTAATTATTGATGAACGTACCCAAGAAGTAGCAAAGCGTATTACAAAATGGCTAAAAGAAAATGGCAGATATAGTAAAACTATTGTTTTTTGTGTGGATATAGAACATGCTGAAAGAATGAGGCAAGCACTTATAAATGAAAATAGCGATATCATGAAGGCTAATCCTAATTATATTATGCGAATAACAGGTGATAATAAAGAAGGAAAAGCTATGCTAGATTATTTCATTGATCCTAGTGAAAAATATCCGACAATAGTTACTACATCAAAGTTAATGACTACAGGTGTAGATGCTAAGACTTGTAAATTAATTGTATTAGAAAATAATATAAATTCTATTATTGAGTTTAAACAAATTATTGGACGTGGCACTCGATTAAATCCAGATTATGATAAAAATTATTTTACTATCATGGATTTTAGGGGAGTAACGAGATTATTTGCAGATCCTAATTTTGATGGTGATCCTATAGTTATTATTGAAGATGATGGAAAAGATGAAAATACAAGTACGAATACTACAGAAGAAACAGGCGAAGATATAGCAAGTGAAGATGGTGATATATTTACGCCACCAATGGTGCATGAAGGCAAAGTAAAATATCATGTGGATAATGTAGATGTAAATATAGTAAATGAACGTGTACAATATCTTGATGCTAATGGAAAGTTAATAACAGAAAGCGTCGTTGATTTCACTAAGAAAAATGTTCGCAAGGAATATGCTTCTTTAGATGAATTTATCAATGCTTGGAGCAGTACAGCGAAAAAGCAAGTTATTCTTGAAGAATTAGCAAAGCATAATGTTTCTATAGATGAACTATATAAGGCTACAGGTAAAAATGATATAGATGAATTTGATTTAATTTTGCATATTGTTTATGATCAAAAACCTTTGACGAGAAAAGAACGTATTAATAATGTGAAAAAAAGAGATTATTTTGCTAAGTATTCGCCAGTTTGTAGAGAAGTATTAGATGCTTTGATGGAACAATATAAGAATGAAGGCATAAGAGAAATACAAAATCTTCAAGTTTTACGCAATAAAAATTTTGCTAAATGGGGAACTGCACCAAAAATTGTAAAAATGTTTGGCGGTAAAGAAAAATATTTTCAGGCAGTAGATGAACTCACAAGTTTAATCTATAATAATGAAATATCCGCAAATCAAGGAAATAATATATATAATCTATAAAAGGAGTACATGAATTAAACTATGAGTTTAGGAGCATTTGTAAAAAACATTCAAAATATAATGCGTGGGGATGGCGGTGTAAATGGTGATGCACAGCGTATCGAGCAATTAACATGGCTATTATTTTTAAAAATTTATGCCAAGAAGGAAGAAGACTGGGAACTTTTTGATGAGAATTATAAATCTATATTGCCAGAAGAATGTAAATGGGAAAACTGGGCAGTAGATGATGCAGATGGTAAGTCTTTAACAGGAGATGATTTATTAGAATTTGTCAATGAAAAGTTATTCAAACAGTTAAAAGAAATAAAATTGTCAGCAGATGCTCCTATGAAGCATAAGATTTTAAGAGATGTATTTGTAAGCACCAATCAATATATGAAAGATGGTGTTTTACTACGTCAATTAATCAATGAAATCAATAAAATAGATTTTGATAATATCAAAGAATTGCACGCTTTTGGCGAAATTTATGAAACCATCTTGAAAAGTTTGCAAAGTGCAGGAAATGCAGGGGAATTTTATACACCTAGGGCAGTAACTGATTTTATCGTAGAAATGGTAAATCCAAAGCTTGGCGAAACTATAGCTGATTTTGCTTGTGGGACAGGTGGATTTTTGACTTCTACATTAAATCATTTAGAAAAAAATATGAAAAATACAGAAGATAGAACACAGTATAATAATGCTATCTATGGTATAGAGAAAAAGCCTCTACCGCATTTATTATGTGTAACAAATATGTTAGTGCATGATATAGATAATCCTGCTATTTATAATGCTAATTCTTTAGAACGTAATGTAAGAGAATATAAAGATAATGAAAAATTTGAAGTTATTTTGATGAACCCGCCTTATGGCGGAGCTGAAGGAGAGCAGATAAAAAACAATTTCCCAGCAGATTTACGCAGTAGTGAAACAGCAGACTTATTCATATCTTTAATTATGTATCGTTTGAAAGAAAATGGTAGAGCAGCAGTTATCATACCAGATGGATTTTTGTTTGGTTTAGATAATGCCAAAGTGGCTATCAAGAAAAAATTATTTAGTGAATTTAATGTGCATACGATTGTTCGCCTGCCTGCTTCTGTGTTTGCTCCATATACATCTATTACTACAAATATTATCTTTTTTGATAATACAGGAACTACAAGAGAAACTTATTTTTATCGTTTGGATATGCCAGAAGAATATAAACATTTTTCTAAGACAAAACCAATGAAATTAGAACATTTTGCTGATTGTATAAAATGGTGGAATGATAGATACGATATTCAAGATGAGGATACTGATACTTATAAGGCTAAAGTTTATACATTAGAAGAAATCGTAAATCGTAATTATGATATAGATTTATGCGGTTATCCTACAGTGGAAGAAGAAGTCTTATCTCCAGAAGAAACTATTTTGGAGTATAAAGTAAAAAAGAGCTACTTTGAATGCCAAGATAGATAAGAAGCTCCAAGAAATAGAAAAATATTTTAGGGGTAAAATTATGTTAGCAGATAAATTAAGAAAATCAGTATTGCAATCAGCCATACAGGGGAAAATTGACAGAGCAATTAGCTACAGATGATAAAGTAGAAGATTTATTACAAGCGATAGAAGAAGAAAAAGAACTTTTAATCAAAGAAAAGAAGATAAAAAAACAAAAACCATTACCAGAGATAACAGAAGATGAAATACCATTTGCTATACCTGAAAATTGGAAGTGGGTAAGACTAGGCGAAGTAATGATTGAACGTGGTCAAAAGAAACCAGACGAAAATTTTCGTAATAATTGACATAGGTTCAATTGATAATAAAAAAAATAAACTTGGAGAATGTAAAATTTTATCACCTGAAAAAGCACCGTCAAGAGCAAGAAAATTAGTAAATATAGGAGATATTATATATTCTACAGTAAGACCTTATTTATTAAATACATGTATTATAGATAGAATAATAAATCCAAAACCAATAGTAAGTACAGGTTTTGCGGTAATAACTACAAATAATATAGATATAAATAAATATATTTTTAAAGTATTATTATCACCAATGTTTAATGATTATGCTAATGATAGAGAAAATGCAAAAGGAGTAGCATATCCTGCTATAAATGATACTAAATTAAAAATGGCAATAATACCATTGCCACCATTAGCAGAACAAAAGCGTATAGTAGAGAAGCTTGATAATGTTTTAGCTAATATAGACGAATTAAAAGCTAATGAAGAAAAATTATCTATATTACAAAGGAATTTCCCTGATAAATTAAAAAATCTATATTGCAATCAGCTATACAAGGGAAATTGACAGAGCAGTTAGCTACAGATGATAAGGTAGAAGATTTATTACAAGCGATAAAAGAAGAAAAAGAATGCTTAATCAAAGAAAAGAAGATAAAAAAACAAAAACCATTGCCAGAGATAACAGAAGAAGAAATACCATTTGCTATACCTGAAAATTGGAAATGGGTAAGGCTAGATGATATATGTGTATATTTACAAAGAGGAAAATCACCAATATATTCAGATATAAAAAAATATCCTGTTGTATCTCAAAAATGTAATCAGTGGAGTGGATTTACTTTAGAGCCGGCAAAATATTTAGCACCAGAAGTATTAGAAAAATATTCTGATGAAAGATATTTAAAGAAACATGATATATTAATAAATTCAACGGGATTAGGCACAGTTGGAAGGGTATGTTTATTTAAAACAGATTCAAAATATCCTATTGTAGTAGCAGACAGTCATGTTACAGTTGTGCGTAGCACACGTTTAATAAGTGAAATATATATAAAATATTTTTTATCTTCTCCACATATTCAAGATAATATAGAAGATATGTGTAGTGGTTCAACCAAACAAAAAGAATTGGCATTGAATACAATAAAAAATTTATTAGTAGCATTACCACCATTAGCAGAACAAAAGCGTATAGTAGAAAAATTAGATAAGCTTTTAGCTGATATAGAAGAATTAAAGATAGAATAAATAATCATTTTAGTGCTATAATAATCAATAGAAATGATTGTGAGGGACGTTAAATGATACTTTCAGATAAAAAAATAAGGGAATTAGTAGATAAAAATAATTTAATTGAAAATTATAATGAAAAAAATTTACAAGCAGTATCGTACGATATTACTTCTAGTAATGTAATTCAGGTATTCAATCGTGTGTTAGGTACTATAAATTTAAGAGATAAGGCATCTACTTCTTTAGCTAATAAAGAAATTACTATTGATTATGGATATAAAATTATGCCTAATGAATATATTTTAGTGAAAACGAAAGAAAAATTTAATTTTCCTGCGTTTTTAACTGGTCATATTAGACCAAGAACAACTTTCTCAAGATTAGGTTTAATTTTAAGTGATCAACATATTAATCCTACTTTTTCTGGTCATTTATATTTAGGTTTTTTGAACACTACACCAAATACTATAGAAATATATCCTAATTTGAAAATTGGTCAGATAATTTTTGAAAAAATTGAAGGTGAAGTAACAGAAGAACTCCTATATAAAAATAAAATCGATGCAAAATATCAAAATGAAGATAAATTTATTTCGCCATCAGTTGCTGATGAAATAGAGGCAGAATATCAAAGAATTTTAAAGAGGATATCAGAAAAATAATATGTCTAAAATATTACATCAAACTCTTAAAGATTACTTAAATATTACGGAACCTAATACTAAATATAAAGATATAATTATTAAGCGTTTAGAAGATGAAATAACTAGAGAAATAATTAATGAAAATATCGAAGAAATACAAATAAGAGAAAAAGAAGCTTTTAAGAAAAAAATCTTAAAAGAAAAATTACAGAACGCTAAGGAAGTTGCATTTACAGCTATTGTAATAGGTTTTTTCGTAGGATTACTTGTAAATCAATTTACAGATATTATAACATGGGGAAAATTAAATGCGGGAGAATCTGCACATATTGTTACAGGTTTTTGTATTATTGGCATATTAGGAATTATTTATTTTCTATATAAATGTTGGTTTGTAGATAAAATATCAAATATATTAAATGAGGATAAGGATAAAAACGATGAATAGAATATTACCAAGAGCTGGAGAAATATGGCTTCATTTTAAAAACAATAAATATTTAATTATAACTGTTGCTGAACATACAGAAACGAAAGAACAATTTGTAGTATATAAAGCCTTATATGGTGATTATAAAAATTATATACGTCCTCTTGATATGTTTATGAGTGAAGTTGATCATGAAAAATATCCTGAAGTGAAACAAAAATATAGATTTGAAAAAATTATTGAATAAAAAGCAGGTATTAATACCTGCTTTTTTTATTACTACATTAATATTTGAGGTGGATTTATTATATGAAAAAAATACAATCTATGTTTAAGAATATAGGCAAGAATATTATAGTATCTTTAATGTTTATTGGCATATTTTTAAATTTTAATTTAGATGATATTTTAAAAGTGATAACAGGGATAGTATCTATTTGTGGATTAATAATAGCATATTCTTATAATAATGGAGCTAAAAACCAACGAGAACAGCAATTATTACAGATAAAAAAAGAAAATTATATTAAATTTTTAGAAGCATTTCTTAATAAAAAAATATATTTCACAAAAGATACAATAATTCCTATAAAAAAAGATGGTCGCTTTGATTTATCTAAAGAAGTTATAGAAATTAATGAAATATATTGTAAAGAAGTTTGTAAACTCAATATGTATGCTTCTGATTATATATTAGAATTTATTTCTTGCTTTATTCTCTTTGAAAATTTAAAAATATCTTTATTAAAAAAACATGAAATAAATATTTTTGTTGATGATTTTAAAATACCTTTTGACAAAATAGATAAATATGATGAAATATCTTTTCGTAGGATTAGATTTAAAATTTTAAATTCCTCAAATTTAATAATTAAGTTAGAAAACTTTTTACTAATTTGAAAGAAGCTTTAAATAATCTAAGAGAAGTAAAAATTTATCAAATTGAAACATATAATATAATAATTATGAAATACTATCCGATAGAACTTTATTATCATTGATAAGATGTGATTTAAAAATTACAAAAAATAGTAAGTCATAGTAAATGTTATAGTGTATCCTAATTTTGTAAATATATGATGGTCAAGTTAAATATATAGAATAAAACTATCATACTAATATGTATCTCAAAATATTGGATATATACAAAATAAAACATAATTTGTCATTCTATAGAATTAATTTTATTTAG
>ENA-OQET01000878-OQET01000878.1-human-gut-metagenome-genome-assembly--contig:-NODE-878-length-14786-cov-3.135480_pt1 | contig 14786 bp, 13 predicted proteins | sample MGYA00242800_ERZ504645 | MGnify/ENA primary metagenome ERZ504645 (study PRJEB26092, sample SAMD00036308) | human gut metagenome | host: Homo sapiens | study: EMG produced TPA metagenomics assembly of... | reverse complement strand
GTTTTTATTTTCCGTTGCTTTTCCTCATTCTCATAAAATGTTATTTTTGAATGTTTTCCTTCTGTCATTACATATAACAAATTGTCACTATGAATCCATCTTTCTTCTTTTTCGCATGTAACTTTCAATATTTTTTGATTCCGTAATTTCATTTCATGCAATATATCATCTATATTCCGATCCCAGGATTGGTTCATTTCCTGCTTTAGCAAATATCTATATGGCTGTACCTGAAATGCCTCCGTTGTCGGCAGTATGGTACCGGAACAATAAATCAACAGAATTAATGGATTCATTCTATATAATTCTTCTGCAATTGACATCCCGTCTCTTTTCGGCAGAACAACATCCATAAAAATCACATCGAAGAAATGATCCATTTCCATTAATAACTGTTCCCCAGAATGGTATTCATAAATTTCAATCTGGTCGTCTGATCTGATTTTCTCCTTCAACATAGTTCTTAATTGTTTTATAAAGAACAAATTATCATCACAAATTGCTATTTTATACACTGTCTGCTCCTTTTATCTCTTGTATTTGGGAATAATAACTCTTACATAATAGACGCTATCTTCATATTTGATATTCAGGAATCCCTGGTATTTCGCAACAACATTTTTTACATATTCCAGTCCGATTCCATGATCCTCCTGATTTTTTTTGGTTGAAAGAAACCTTGTTCCCTTTTTCAGCGGTGCTGTTTCGCTTGTATTTCGAATATTCAATACGATAAAATGATTGTTATTCGAGGTATATATATCTAATGCAACACTCTTATTATCTCTGCATTTTCCAGCCGCCTCCATCGCATTATCTAAAAGGTTACCGAGAATTCCAATTTTGTCGATATCATCCCAAAAAGTCAGATCTGCGGTTGGCTCTATATTAACTCTAAACTCTATATTTTTATTTTTAGCTTCTCCATTCTTTTCGCTTACTACACCGTTTACTATTTTATCCGTGCAAAAAATTTCCTTAGTAACATACAATGCCTGCTTTTCCATTTCTTCTATAATATTGATAACTTCGCGATTGTTATTCTCATTCACAAGTCCGGCTATCGCTTTCATGTAATGTTCTATATTATGGATGTATTTCCGGTTTTCATCATTGACTTTTTCAAGTTTCCGATAATAATCCGTCGAATAGATAGCTTTTTGCATTTCTCTTTCCTGTATTCTTATCCGCTCTGTGTATTCTTCAATCTTTACGAAAGCCAGAAATGCAAGCATAACCAGTAATATCAGCAAACACATAATAATACTTCCAAGCATTGCCTCTTTCATTGAAAAGCCTGATCTTCCAGATATATAAAGCGTAATTCCAGCAATTACCCCCATATATACAAACCATATCAAAGTCATCCACCCGATAATTCTGGAAAAGATTTTATCTAATACTTCTACATGCTTTGATATATATCTTTTTAACAGGATTATAATACATGTCAGCAAAACACATCTGAGTATCATAATGCAAACACTAACATAATCCATGATATTTTCAGGAATTTCTTTCATTAACATTAACATAGCCAGAGCCAGTTGCAATCCATAATTCAATATATAAAAAAATAAACTAGCTACTATCATAGTCTTTTTCGTTCCATTAAAAAAAACTATTACACAATATGAAATAAACAAATGGCATGTATAATAATTTAAATGCTGAAATAACTCCCCAACTACTAAAGTAATAAATAACAGCCACTATGATTCCACACAGCCATAATGGTTTTCTCTTTTTATTGCTTTTATCTAATGTGATATTTAAGTAAGCCACATAAACAAATGCCAAATATACTGCGCATATAATCGTTATTCCATTGTAGATTATCTGTTGCATATTTACCTCTTAATTTTCTAAGTTTATATTTCTGCAGACTATATTATCTTACTGTTTAGACAACATGTGAACAATATCTATATTATAAATCAATATATTTATATTATTCAAGTCCCCCAAAAGCAACTAAAAATTATCCTTGCAATATTCAACAACCATTCTACTTTTACTTCTATAAAAGCTTTATCTGTATATCAAATCAATAACATTTAATATTCCATAACGCTCTGCAATAATCTTCAGTCCTTTTTTAATTTTTTCGTGACTATAATTCTTCAACAATAATGCATCTTCCGTCAGTTCATTTAGATATCCATAGAATACAAGCGCTTTTTTCTAAAGCTCCTTCTTTATCCGCATCTACAAGCGTTAATATCTCCTCTTCCATCTTCTTAATGTTATCTATACCACTTTGTCCGTTTGCAGCTTCTAACATTTTTTTGTTTTCGCTTTTAATTGTTCCCTCTGAAATATTTACAGGTACACCTGTATCCTTGTTTAATAATAACTTCACCATTGTTCTTATAACTTCATTATTCATTCTTATTATATAATCCTGCTCATACATATATTTCACTCCTCCGATTATTAAATCATTCCAAAACTGGATGTTCCGAAATTTTAATACTAGTGTATCTCCGAAAAATACTTTCTCTAAAATATTATACATCCCGGTATCTTCCCGTGTACACTTTTATATCACAAAAAGCTGTCTGGTTAGCATACCTTCATAACCTGACAGCTTTTTTATTTTTCTAATCTCTTATATTTTATTTTCTGAAAGTTTCTCTCTTCGATGTGGAAGCAGCCATGCTTCTTCATCCGGTCCTTTTGCAATGATCTGATGAATGTTTCCAGGATTCCAGAAGCAATCGTAGTTTTGTATCCGTTTTTCCACTATAGATAGATTTATAATTTTGAGATTAACGCTAACCCTATTAGGAGAATGATTATGGTTACATTAAAAGATATTGCAGAACGTGCCGGAGTCAGTATGATGACCGTCTCACGTGTTATGAATGGAAAAGAAGGAAAAGTGTCAGAAAAGACAGCTGAAAGGATCCGTACACTCGCCGATGAAATGGGATATATTCCAAATTCATCAGCCAGAAGTCTGGCAGCCAGATCCTCCCAGATCATTACCTTCCGTCTCCGTTCCTGGAATGCAGAGGGTGCCATTTTTCTTGGACTGTTTGACGAAGAAGTTCAACAGATTCAAAACAGCAACCGGATCCCTTTGATCTTCATCGACAGCTACAGTAATGTACGCCAGCTTATTAATATTGGTATTGATGATTATAAAGGAGGACAGCTCGCAGCAAACTATTTTTTTTAAAAGGGACACAAAACACTGGGATTTGTCGGCCCTTTTACAAAGATCGGAGGTGTTATCACCAAACGTTACCAGGGATTTACAGACACCTTAGACAAACATCATATTTCTCTGACTCCGGATCATGTTTATGATATAGAAAAAATGGAGCCTTCCGAGATTATCGATTCCATTTTGCAGGATAACTTTCCTCCGAGTGGACTGTTTGTCTTTTCCGATGAAATTGCATTACAGCTTTCTAATATTGCTGATCCTGACCGACCAAGCGAAAATGTAACTTTGGATGTCAGGCTGGTAGAACGGAATTCTGTCTCTACACAATAACGAAATGATTAATAACTTTTTTATAATATGAACCATATAATAGAAACCGGTATTATCTGTCTTCTGTGATCTTACCGTCTTCTATATAAAGGATTCTTTCCGAATATTCCGCCACACTGATATCATGTGTAACCATGATGATCGTCTTGTGCATTTTAGAATGGATCGTGCTGAATACATCCATTACAATCTCTGTTGACCGGGAATCGAGGTTTCCGGTCGGCTCATCTGCAAAGATCACATCCGGCTGATTTACCAGTGCTCTGCAGATAGCCGTTCTCTGTTTCTCTCCTCCGGATAATTCATATGGATATTTTCCCAGAAGATTTTGGATTTGAAAAGAAACCGCCAGTTTTTCCGCTTCTTCTTTACATACTTTATCATCTTTATGATCAAGGATCATCGGAAGCATAATATTTTCAAACACAGACAATGAATCCAGCAGATAATAATCCTGGTATACGAATCCCATGTCCTGACGTCTGATCCTCGCAAGACGGTCTCCTCTTAGTTCTTTGCTGTCGACTCCTTTAAAATACAATTTTCCTGATGTCGGACGGTCGATCAGTCCAAGTAACTTTAACAATGTCGTCTTACCGGATCCGGATTTTCCCATGATAGAGATAAATTCCTGTTCTCTGATTTCCAGATTGATGTCTTTTAGTACTTCAATTTCTGTCTCCCGCCGATCCGAAATCACATATTTCCGGGACATATTTTCCGTTCTTAATAATACATTATCTTTCATCTCTCATCCCTGCCTTTCTGGAAAATACCTGATATACTGCCACAACATACAGCATTCTTAAGAGAAGTACACCAGCTGTTAACACCCCTTCCATTCGTATACACGTTTCTGCTATAGTCTCTGGAAACATCCTTGCTCTCAAAACAGCTCTAAGGAATAATACCATTGCTACAAGCATGATACATGTCGGGGAAACATAATAGAAACAAATCTCTTTCCGATAAACCTTTCTTCTTTCTTTTCCACTCATCCCCAGATTTTTAAGAAATCTTTCTCGTAAAATAATTTCCTTTAATTCCATCTGACACATCGTATAGAAAATGATCATATCTACGATTATGACCATAATCATCAGATAACTGTTGATCAGAATTTTTATGGCCCTTTCTGATATGATATCTGCTTTTGCACTCTCCGAATCATAATGAAATCTTACGGTAGAATCATAGTTTCCTATATATTGGTGTGCCTCTTCTTTCTTTTCCAGTAACTGGTCTATCCGTTCCAACATCTTATTTCTATTATTTATTCCTGATTTTACAGATATCAACACCAGTTTTATCGGTCCTTGGATTATCGTTGCTTCTCCGTAATAGTTCTTTGCATCTTCGGCTGGAATTCCCCAGATTGCATCTGTTTTTTTCCATTCTTTTTCTGCCTTTTCAAAGTATTTATCCGAAAATACAACGATGTTCTCACTTTTTTCTGTACTATAGCATCCGGTCAGACTCCCTATTTCTTCTCCCGTTACCACTCTTTCTATATAAGTATTTTTCTTATCTCTCCAGTCATACTCTGCGGCTGGTACACCTATGTGAAGATTTGGCCGGAATTTTCCCATAAAACCAGTCCATCGGCTGTGCTTTTACGGAACGATCCTGCTGGTGTACCAAATAAACCTTTTTTCCTTCTGCGTCCAGATCCATCTTTTTGGCTTTATAATCTTTATGGATTGCTTTTTTTAACCTGTGATATGTCGTCTCTGAAATTCCAATCTCCTGTCCCTGAATCCGTTGTTCCGCTCCCCTTTCGTCACGTTCTGTTTTATCTGCCGTTGCAACACGCACCATCGGATATTCCTCAATATGAATATCTGACTTATATGTTTCTTTCAAATTCTTTAAAAGCTTTTCATCATTATCATCCGCAATACACATAAAGTCATATGGATATAACGATGCTGCCGGCTCTGCCGTAGCCGTACTAATTACCTGAAATCCAAAGTAAAAACAAACCAGAAAATTCAGTATAAAAAACAAGACTCCATATCTTACAACCGTTTTAGAACGGTAATACAATTTATTGCGTTGCAGCAGATGACGGTAATAGTTTCTTTCCTGCTTGTTCCGTATATAACTTAATATCAATGCCATACCACTTCGCAATATCAGATATGTTCCGGCAAAGAACAGACCAAGCAAATATACACTTTCATGATTATAAATTTTCCCATATTGTACTATGGCATAACTACAGCAACAGATTCCTATTACCAGTTTTCCACCCGTAAACCTTCCGGTCAGCTTTTCTTTTCTTACACTTTCCTGTGTACTGGTTATGATTCTAAAATCTGCTTCCAGTTCTTTCATAAGTAAAAAACTCAGTCCGTAAATTCCAAGAGCGAACAGACAGATTACCGGAAACGTAAGCTTTGAATAACTGCCGGTCTTTCCTTCTATACCGACCGTATCCGTAATAAATTTCCGGAATATCAAAAACAGTCCTTTTCCCACAAAGAAACCAATGAACGTTGCGGCCACATAGCAAATACCTGCTTCTGTCCAAATCATCTTCCTGGTATCTGACATTGATATTCCCATTCTTTTTAATAACATATACTGTGGAATACGTTTTCCAAGATAAGAAACCATTACCGTAATGATCAGAACGATAGCACAAAATAATAACAACATTCCCGCATAGACAAATTGACGGCTGATTCCGTCCTCCTGTAGAAACAATACCTCACTAGAATGCTTCGCCGAAAGGATCTGATAGCACATACTTCCGGAATATGCAATTGCAACGATCAGTGTCTCACAGATAATTAATAAAATTGTTTCTTTTCTGTTATACAGCATGTTTTTCCAGATGACTGTCTGGAATAAATTATTTTGTTTCTTTTCCGCCCGTAGATCTTTTATTCTCTGCATATTCCAATCCCCCTTGTTATTTTCTTAATGGGATTGTAAGCCTTCAAGTTACTTGAATGTCAATAGAATATACAGAGAACCCCGGATCGAGACAATCACTGTGTCTTACTTTCTTTTATCATTTGCACAAAATATTCATGTACACTTGTGTCATCATTCAGCTCTGGATGAAATGCTGTCGCAAGCTGATTTTCCTGTCTGGCCGCTACCACTTTTCCATCTACTACATGCCAGTGTCTCTGCATTTCCATAGACATCAGCAATATATGGCGCACGGATGAATGTCATTGGAATCTTTCCAAGTCCTTTCATCTCATCTTCTGTGTAAAAATCTTCCAAGCTGCCATTCCATAAGCATTTCGCTTTGCCAGAATATTCATCGTACCAAAGCATTGGACTCCATCTTCCACCTGATCTGCCAGCAGGATCAGACCGGCACAAGTTCCAAATACCGGAAGTCCGTCTTCAATCTTCTCTTTTAATATATCGTAAATATCCAGCTCGATCAGAAGCTTTCTCATAACGGTGCTTTCCCCGCCCGGAAGGATCAGTCCGTCAAAAGAACGATCCAGATCTTCTTTTTTACGGATTTCGAAATGTTCCACGCCCAGGCGATCCAGCATCTGTCCATGTTCTAGGAATGCTCCCTGCATTGCCAAGATTGCAATCGTCATCTTACTTTCCTCTTTCTGCCATTAATAATTCAATTTCCTGTTCATTGATTCCTACCATTGCTTCGCCAAGATCTGTTGAAAGTTCAGCAATCAGTTTGGCATCTGTGTAGTTCGTAACTGCTTTCACAATAGAAGCCGCACGTTTTGCCGGATTACCTGACTTGAAGATTCCGGACCCTACGAATACACCTTCTGCTCCAAGCTGCATCATCAGTGCCGCATCTGCCGGTGTCGCAACTCCGCCTGCAGCAAAGTTTACGACCGGAAACTTTCCATTTTCATGAACATATTCCACAAGATCAACCGGAACCTGTAACTGTTTTGCTGCTTCGAATAATTCGTCTGCTCTTAAGTTCTGGATGCGGCGGATCTCCGCATTCATGGCTCTCATATGACGTACTGCCTGTACAACATCTCCGGTTCCCGGCTCGCCTTTTGTACGGATCATGGATGCACCCTCTGCGATACGGCGGAGTGCCTCGCCGAGATCTCTTGCACCACATACAAATGGTACTTTGAACTCTTTTTTATTAATGTGGTAAATGTCATCGGCCGGTGAAAGTACTTCGCTTTCATCAATATAATCAATCTCAATTGCTTCCAAGATCTGCGCTTCTACAAAATGTCCGATTCTGCACTTTGCCATAACCGGAATGGATACCGCTTCCTGAATGCCGCGGATCATCTTCGGATCGCTCATACGGGATACACCGCCTGCTGCGCGGATATCTGCCGGGATTCTTTCCAGTGCCATGACTGCACATGCACCTGCTTCCTCTGCGATCTTTGCCTGTTCCGGAGTTGTTACATCCATGATAACTCCGCCTTTTAACATCTGTGCCAGCTGCTTATTTAATTCATATCTGTTCTCTTTCATAATTCCTGTACCTTTCCTATCTGTTTTCTGTGAATTTTCTTTGAGTCTTATCATACGCTCATCTGGTATTTTTTAAACAGCCAGTTTTTATGCTTTTGCACATGCCAGTTTCGCATAAAAAATACAGCAGACTTTTGCCTGCTGTATTTTTTCTTGTTTTTTATTCATTTACATTTACAGATCCAGTTTGCCGCACTTCTCTTCATGATTATTTACCAAATCTGCAAGTGTCACACTATCCACATACTGGTCGATTACTTTCTTAAGTCCTTCCCAGAACTCAAGTGTGGAACACTGATCCTGTCTCTCGCAGCGATTCGGCACGTCATCCAGACACGCAATCGGAGCAAGGCTTCCTTCCGTTGTACGGATAATATCTCCGGCTGTATATTCTTCCGGCTCTTTCGCCAGCATATAACCACCGTTATTGCCACGATAACTTCTTACATATCCGGCCTTTGTCAGCATCGGCATAATCTGTTCCATATATTTTAATGTAATTCCCTGTCTTGCCGATATGTCTTTCAGACGAATATATTCCCCATTTGCATTCTCCGCCAGATCAATCATAATTCTCAGTGCATATCTGCCCTTTGTTGATATCTTCATAGTACTTCACCTTTCATCCGGGTCTCTTCTCCCGGTTCATCTCCTACTTAATTACTATGATATCACATTTTTTGACAAATGCCAATCCTCCGAACCATTCGTCCCTTATCCTTTTTCGCCTTTTTTACTCCTGGAATGTCTTCAAAGCATCAATTGTTCTCTGAATCAGATCTTCCAGTGTCCATCCAAGCATATCCGCTCCGCGTTCGATGACTTCTCTGGAACATCCTGACTCGCCGTTGCATGGATGATCTTCGCATCGATTCCCTGTTCTTTCATGATCTCCTGCGATTTGATATCTTGTCATAGCGTATTCCTCCGTTCGTTTATCATTTTATCTGGTACTTATCTTTATTTTCCTATATGTTTTATACGATATTATAAAATGGATATTTGTCAATTCTGATTTTTTGTCAAAAATTTTTTATACGTTGTATCTATGGCAAAAGCTCCAAGCGGTGCCGTCAGCACAATCGCGAGAACTGCTACTGTCAGTACGGTATCTCCACAGGCAAAGCCCAGCGCTAGCGGAATTCCTCCGATAGCCGCCTGAACCGTCGCTTTCGGTGTATATGCCATCATGGTAAATAATTTTTCTTTTCGTTTTAAAGGTGTCCCAAGGAGGCAGACAAATACCCCCACCATTCGGAATATCAAAGCTCCGAAGATCAGAATCACCGCCTTGACTCCAACATTAGACAGATACCCGATATTCACCGTCGCACCTACCAGCACGAATAAAAATACTTCTGCTGCCACCCATAATTTTCCACATTTCACGGATATCCTTCTAGCCACATCTCTTCTGTATCTCTGCAGACTGACTCCCAGAAACATTACCGCAATAGGTGCAGAAAACGTAATCGTTGTTGTCAGTCCATCTTCCAGACCGACGAGTAAGAACGAAATACTCAGCAATATGAATACTTTCACGGTATCCCGGATATGCACTTTTTCAAAATATTTCGCCAGCAACCACCCTGTAAACAGACCTGTCACAATTCCCAGAATAATCGATACCGGAATATTCAGAAAACTCATCACAGATACGCTTTTTCCCTGCATGATTCCAGTAAATGTCGTAAAGAGTACGATTACATAGACATCGTCTACGGATGCTCCTGCGAGAATCAACTGCGGTATCCCTTCTTTCGTTCCATATCCTTCTTCCATTAGTTTTACCATTCTCGGCACAACAACCGCAGGTGACACCGCTGCCAGAACAGCACCCAGTATTGCCGCCTCAAGCACGGAAAGTCCCATCAATCCGGGCGCCAGAAGAATTATTCCTGCAAGCTCAAAGCTTGCAGGGACAAAACACATCATCACTGCCGGACGTCCTATTTTCTTAAGTCCTGATACATCCAGTCCGAGACCTGCCCGCATCAGAATAATAATCAGTGCCATCTTCCGAAGCTCAGATGATATGTTAAGCAGATTTTCATCCAGCAGATTCAAAACATACGGGCCAAGAAGAATACCCGTAAGCAGCATTCCCAGAAGCCCCGGCAATTTTAATTTTTGACAAATCCAGCTCATGCCCATACCACAAAGCAGGATCAGCGCAACACTTAGTAACATAATATAAATCCTCCTGTTATTTTATCTTCCGCTTTTTGAATATTTGAAACCACCTACAGAATCTGCCACTGGCAGCTTCGTCCGGATGCTTAAGCAACAAAAAAAGCTGAGACTTTCTGCGTGATCATTCGCAGAAGTCATCAGCTTTATCAGCGGTTTAAGTATTGTTCTATACTAAGGGAGAACTTCATTCCCTGTTAAAAGTTATAGCATAGTTGTCTGTTATTTACAACTATAACTTTTCTTATCTTTTCTTTTATCCGGACATCAATATACTTTTTTGAACCAGGGAAGCATATCTCTACGCATCAGTTTTTCCATCAGATTCAGATTTGGATCTGAATGCTCCAGCTCTCTGGAGTAGCGGTACACGATATCTACGACATCTTCCTGTTCAAGAACTTCCTCGTTTTTGATCCACCTTGCCATCATAAGTTCATGAATCAGCAAGACACTGACTGCCGCCATCTGCACTTTCACATAAGCCTCACCGTCATACACCGCACCACAGAAATAGGTACTGATAAAATACACCAGTAACTGTTCATACTGAATCTCATATTCCGGCATATGTTCTTTCAACCATTCATGAAACTGCTGTTTCTGTTCCACGTATCTTTCCTTATCTTCTGCCTGCGTCTTTTCATCTGTCGTTTTAAGATGACCATACAGAAGTTTCTCTGCCTCCAGAAGATATGGCTCCCAATCGTCTCTTAATCGTTCCATCAGATATTGATTCTGATACATTTTTGTAATAAATGCATAATCTTCGTCTTCTGTTAATTTATCTTCCACAAACCGAATCGCCTTCTCTGTCTGGTATTTTTCAAATACGTCGTCTATAGAAAATATATCCTCTCTTTTGATCCGCACCTGTAAGTCATGTGCGATCGCCAGCACCAGTCCTACACGCAAATCTAATTTTTTACTTCTGTCCTGAAGAATATCGATCATCACTTTTCTTGCATCTACCAGTTTCGAATACAGAAACGGATCAAAATCATCGTATTCTTCTTCTTTGTTGCTTTCATAAGTAAGGAAACGCACCGGTTCCTTTTTACCAAGCAGAATCCTTGCCACCTCCGGACAGGATACAGACAGTGTCATCTCCCTGACATCTTCAAATTCTTCCACATGCCTCGGGTACATCTTACAGGTTCTGCACAGGCTCTTCTCACCGAGCGCAGTATACATATCGCAGAGATTCTCATCATTTAAAAAGGCACATCTCTTATTCTTGTCCTGCTTAAATGTTCCCTCTTTCCAGTTAATAGATCGTCTTAATCTTTTTTTGGAATGATCCGGTTACTTTTTTATATTTTTTTCAGTGCTGCTTCGTCTGCCACGATCTGCCAGCCGGCACAGCAGGTATCTTCACATTCTCCTGCAATGCAGGAAAATTCATGATAATAATCTGGTATTGTATATAACATTATGCTACCTCTCTTTCCAACTTTACACAGTATAACACAATTTTTATCTCAATACATTCAAGCTGTCCGGCTTTGTAGATTTTCATATTTTTTTCATTAACTAAGCCAGCAATACTTCGCTTAACATTCCATATACACTATCCGGAAGATGCATAGCCTGTATAATTCCAAGCATTTCATTGGATGTTTTTCCTTCTTTCATATAAGCATATATCTTTTCTTTTACTTCATATTCGATTTTTGCCTGATATAATAATGCAAATATTTCTGCTGGTTTATTATTTTCCCTCAAAAGGTATCCTTTAGAAAAACTTATCGTGATCTGTTCTGTTACTTCCGTTTCCGGAATATTTACCTGACATATATGACGCTTTTCATCATATATTCTTTCTGTTTCTATCGCCTTTCCTCCAACTGTAACCTCGAGATTATCCACATCCGCAATTCCATAAAATTCCATTTTCCATGTCCTACGCTTTGGAATAACATCAAGATTTCCATTTGCCGGATGGATTATAAATTCATTTTCATTTATCCATTCCAGTTTTGTCTGCGCCCAATTTTCTTCTTTATCTTCACATGTATCTCCTGTATCTTCCATCAGTATAAATGCATTCTTTTTGCCCGGAACGATCTTAACTGCAAGTTCTTTTGGATTTTCCACACTGTTCGTATACTCTGTCAGATCTGTCAACGGAATAATTGCACCTTCCTTTGCCAGTACCGGAATATCCTCCAGCGACCGGTAAAGTTCCAGCATACGTCCACCGTCATATTTCAGTCCGCTAAAGATATCATACCATTTACCCTCCGGAATCCATGCTTTTACACACGCTGTCCCAGCTGCTTTATCCGTCGGCTCTGTAATCGGACATACAACCAACTCCGTTCCAAAATAATACTCATTTGGCACTTCATATGCTTCCGGCTGCTCTGGTTCCAGGTAATACATTGGACGTATCAATGGCTGTCCGTCATGAGAGGCATGATAATTCATCGTATAAAGATATGGAATCATTTCATGTCGAAGCTTCAAATAGCGTTTCATAATATTTTCCGATACTGCATTATAATTCCACGGTTCCTTTCCGGTGAATGCACTATTCGAACTGTGCAGACGCATAATTGGAGAGAATACACCAAACTGTATCCATCTGGTGGACAATTCTTCATCTCTGTATCCTTTCATGTGGCCGCCGATATCATGACTCCACCACCCATATCCCACATTACTTGCATTCGCTGTAAAATATGGCTGAAATGCCAGAGATTCCCAGCTAATAATCGTATCTCCTGAAAATCCGACTGGATACCTGTGACTTCCCATTCCCGCGTATCTGGAAAATGTTAATCTTCTTTTTCCTCTTCTTCCACTATCCAGATAATGGTAATGATTCAACCTCCACAGCGGATCCAGTCCCGGTATTTTAGACAGTCCTCCCTGCTGCCAGTCCAGCCACCAGAAATCCACTCCCTCTTCTTCATTTGGATGATGTAAGTATTCAAAATAAGCTTTCAAAAATTTTTGATCTGTAACATCAAAGTTCACAGGCTCTTCCTTTTCCCAGTCTCTCCCCATAGCTTCTGCCATCTCTTTATATTTTTCTTCATGAGCCTGCACGCCTCCTGCGGGATGCACATTTAATGTTACCTTTAATCCATGGTCATGGAGCCAGGTCATAAATTCTTTCGGATCCGGGAACAGTTCTTTGTTCCATGTGTAGCCTGTCCATCCGCTTCCGTATTTCGGATCAATATCAACCAGATGCCAGTCCATATCAATCACAGATACGGAAAAAGGAATTTCTTCTTTCTCGAATCTTGTCATCAATGCTTTATATTCCTGATCATTGTAACGGTAAAATCTGCTCCACCAATTTCCAAGTGCATACCGTGGAAGCAACGGTGTCTTTCCAGTGAGATGATAGTAGTCTTTCAGACAATGCTCATATTCATGTCCATACCCCAGGAAATAAATATCAATACAATCTTCCTTTCTCGGCTCTACCCATCCATCTTCTGTTATTACAAGTGACCTGCTGTCATCTAAAATTCCATAACCAAACCTTGAGATGATTCCATGCTCCAGCTCAATCGCACCATCTGCTTCATCCAGCGTTCTTGCTGTTCCTCTGAGATCTGTTGCCTCTTCTCCGAAATGCCAGATGCTATGGTAGACACTGATATTTCCTCTGACTTGAACCGACAGACCGTAATCGGTAAATTTCTGCTTATTATAAACAAGATGAATCTTATCTGTAATAATCTCCAGTGATTCCTCATTTTCTATTACCTGATATTCTGGCACTTTGAATTTACGATCTATCACACATTGTGTTGCTCTGTCTTCAAACTTTCCATCTTCACAGTACTCAAGTCTTATCATTTCTTCTGTTAATACTGTGAATCTATATTTTTCTCCCTGGATAATCGCTGCGTCTTCCGCATGCCCTTCTGTTTTTATTCTATATAATTCTTCCATCTCTTATCTCCTTCTTATCAATATCATACGGTTCCATATAAGGAAGAATCAGATGCTGATAGCTATTATGACATTAAAAAGTGTCGACCCTTCTGATCCTTTCTGTAAGGCAAGTGGCAGTTTTGTCCAAAATCCATCCCATGGATTGTTGATGATATTTGATTTTTTACATTCGGATGAATTTTTTCATACTCTTTTGCAATACTTCCAAAATATTGTTAGCGCTAACCTCATTAACAAAACTAGCACTCTCAAATTTATCTGTCAACATTTCAACTTAAATACACTTTTTTTCTCTATTTTGTCTAATTTCCAGCGATATTTTTTGTATATTATTACGTATTTTTATTTCTTTTTAGAATAATCTATAAGATATATTCTTTTTTTGATATAATAAATTCATATATTTTAGATTAACGCTAACCTGTCGGGAGATTATTTATGGTAACTTTAAAAGATATCGCAGAACGTGCCGGTGTCAGTATGATGACCGTGTCACGTGTTATGAATAGTAAGGAAGGAAAAGTATCTGAAAAAACTGCATCAAGAATTCGTTCTCTCGCGGATGAAATGGGATATATTCCCAATTCGTCCGCAAGAAGTCTGGCTGCTAAATCTTCTCAGATAATTGCTGTTATCCTTAGAGATTCGAATACGTTTCATCCGCTTTCTGATCCTTATAATGCTTCTTTTTTAGGATTCATTACAAGAGAAATACAAAAGC
>ENA-OQET01000877-OQET01000877.1-human-gut-metagenome-genome-assembly--contig:-NODE-877-length-14791-cov-4.805374_pt1 | contig 14791 bp, 11 predicted proteins | sample MGYA00242800_ERZ504645 | MGnify/ENA primary metagenome ERZ504645 (study PRJEB26092, sample SAMD00036308) | human gut metagenome | host: Homo sapiens | study: EMG produced TPA metagenomics assembly of... | reverse complement strand
GAATATTCTTCAAAGCTTGATTCGCTCATAAATGCAAAGGACAAAGTTCCCCTTTAAGATATTTGACAAGTAAAAATGCCGAAAAGCATTTTTGGTGAAAAATCTCAATATTTCAGCGTCACAGCTTGCAAAAAATTTAATCTCTGCAGACTTTTCCTACTTTTTGTAATTACGGCTTGAATGTTCGGGAAAGACAAAGAGCAGAAATCAACCCCATGCAGTACGGAACGATTGTTCATTATATACTTGAACGCTTTTTCGGCGAATATACTAAGGAAGAGTATTTATCGCTTGAAGAAGATAAATTTCAAAAAATCGTCTGTGCATATCTTTCGGAATATGCAGCTACATATTTCGGTGAAGAACAGCTTGAGTCAAATTCATTCACATACCGCCTAAAGACAATTCTTGATAATGTGATGTATCTGATGAAACATATTATGGAGGAACTTTCCCAGAGTGAATTTTTGGTTGCCGATTGTGAACTTAAAATCGGCGAGGATATTCCGTCATATACAATCGTACTGCCCGACGGTCACAAAATTGCAGTCTGCGGAAGTGTTGACAGAGTAGATATTATGCAGAGAGCCGATATAACATATTTGCGTATTATTGATTATAAAACAGGCACAAAACAGTTTAAGCTTTCCGATATTCTCTACGGAATCAATCTTCAGATGCTTTTGTATCTCCATTCAATCGAGGCTTCGGGCGGTGACAAATACGGAGAAATTGTACCTGCCGGGATTTTGTATATGCCTGCAACCGTTCCGTATATTTCGTCAGACAGTCTGAAATCAATTGACAAGCTGCCCGATGAACTTAATAAAAAGCTCAAGATGAACGGACTTTTGCTCAAAGATACAGAAATAATTCACGGAATGGATAAGACAGACGCAGCAACATACATTCCTGTAAAAATTAAAGCGGGCGAACCTGTTTCTTCAACAAGCCTTGCAACACTTGCAGAATTCGGTAAAATCTTTAAAAAGGTTGATATGCTCATCGCTGAAATGGGCAAAAATATCTATAACGGCAACATTGAGGCGAAACCGCTCAAAGGCGGTCACGATTCATGCGAATACTGCCCTTACGACAGCGTATGTGCCTACAGACAGAGTAACCCGATAACTTGTTTTTCTGTCGATAACAAGACCGTTATCGAAGAAATTACAAATGAAATTAACGGAAAGGAGGAAGAGTAATGTCAAGAAATTGGACTCCGCAACAGAAGAATGCCATCTATGCAACAGACGGTTCTGTGCTTGTATCGGCTGCCGCCGGTTCGGGCAAAACTGCCGTGCTTGTAGAGCGTGTAATAAAGCTTATTACACGGGAGAAAAATCCCCTTGATGTTGACCGCCTTCTTATCGTAACATTCACAAGGGCGGCGGCTGCCGAAATGCGAGAAAGAATACAGGCGGCAGTCAACAAGCTTCTTGAAGATGATCCGTATAACGCTCATTTGCTTGCACAGCGACAGCTTTTGTACAGCGCAAATATTTCTACAATAGACAGCTTTTGCGGAGATATTGTCCGTGAATATTTTCATACGCTCGATGTTGCAAGAGATTTTCGTATTGCCGATGAGGGTGAGCTTGAAATTCTCAGACAAGAGGCACTTGATAATACATTTGAAAGCTTTTATGACAGCGAAGATGACTGCTTTTATTCTTTGCTCGATCTTTTTAAAGGAAAACAGGGCGACCAAAAACTGCGTGAAACAGTCCTTAAAATATCCGAGTTTCTTACAACTCAGCCGTTCCCCGATAAATGGCTTGATGATATGCTCGAAAACTATTCTGAAACCGACATTGAAAAAACTGTGTGGGGCAAAATTATAATCGACTATGCTCAAAGTGCCGTACTTCACGGAATCAATCTGACTGAAAATTCTATTCTTCGATTAAAAGATGACGAAAAACTTCAGGATGCAGTCGAACCCCTGCTTGTCGGTGATTTAGCATATTTTACCCTTGTTCAATTGAAATTTGTTTCTTCATCATGGGATGAAATCAGACAGGCAATTTTTTCTTTTGAAACAGGAAGAATGAAAAGTCCGAAAGGATACAAGGATAATCCGATTAAAATTTCTGTTTCATCTAACAGAGATGAGGTCAAAGAAACGGTGAAGAAACTCCAATCATTGTTTTTTTGGAGTGAGGAAGATGCAAGGCATGAATTGTCGCAGCTCCATAGGTTCATATCTACCTTGTTTACACTTGTTCGTGCATATGACAAAAAGCTTTCTGAGCTCAAAGCGAAGAAAAATATTCTCTCGTTTGCCGATATTGAATCGCTTACTGTAAAACTTCTTGCAAAGCCCGATGATGAAAACGGCTATACCAAAACCGTTCAGGCTCAGGAGATTTCAAACAGATTTGATGCTGTTATGGTTGACGAATTTCAAGATGTAAACGATGTTCAAGACCTTATCTTCAAGTCGGTAAGCAATGATGAAAGCAATCTTTTTGTGGTTGGCGATGTAAAGCAGAGTATCTACGGATTTCGTCAGGCAAAGCCCGAAATTTTTATTGAACGCAAAAATGAATATAAACGATTCAATGAAGAAAATCCAGAATATCCTGCAACTATAATTCTTGACAGAAATTTCCGCAGTCGTTTTGAGGTGTGTGATGCGGTCAATTTTATTTTTGAAAGAATAATGACCAAGGAATCCGCAAAAATGGAATATCATTCCGATGAAAGGCTGGTAAACGGTGCTGAGTTTCCAAAGTCTGATGATTGCAATTTTGAAATTTCATTGATTGAATCCGAAAATTCAGACCTTGAAAAAGAAGAAATTGAGGCAAAGTACATAGCTGATAAAATTCACGATATGATTAATTCGGGCTTTAGAGTTAAGGACGGAGATATAATGCGTGAAGCCCGTTACGGCGACTTTGCAATAATTCTTCGCAGTCCAAGCGGAAAGGCCGCAACTTATGTCAACACTCTGAACAACAGCGGTATTCCTGCCTACAGCGAGAATAAGTCAAGTTTTTTTGATGCAATTGAAATCAAAATTATGCTCAACCTTCTGCGTGTAATTGACAACCCCGGGATTGATATTCCGCTTTTGTCGGTTTTGTGCAGTCCTATGTATGCGTTCACTCCCGATGAGCTTGCCGAAATGCGTTGTGACAGCAGAAAATCTTCGCTTTACTCTTCTGTTTGCGAATATGCGAAAACAAACGATAAGGCAAGAAAATTTGTTGCTGAACTTAAAATTCTGCGTGATTGTGCCTGTACAAATTCCGTTGACGCTCTCATTTCAAAGGCGTGTGAAATGACAGGATTTATGTCTATTTCGCTTGCAGTCAGCGGTAATGATTCGGCACTTAAAAACCTGGAGCTGTTGCGTGAATATGCAAGAAGTTTTGAGAGCAACGGCTACAAAACGCTTTCTGATTTTATTTCATATACCGACAAGCTTATTGCCAATAAGACAAACCTTGACGCATCGTCACAAAATGAGGGCGACTCTGCAAATGCCGTGAGAGTTCTCAGTATCCATGCGTCAAAGGGACTTGAATTTCCGGTTTGCTTTATTGCCGACATAACCCACCAATTCAATAAAACCGACCTTAGAAACGATATTCTTCTCGACAGCAAGGCAGGACTCGGCATTAAGACACAGAGCAACGGTGTTGTTTATAACACATTCCCACGCCTTGCAACCGGACTTAAAATTGAAGAAAACCTTATTGCCGAGGAAATGCGTGTGCTTTATGTTGCGCTCACAAGAGCAAAGGAAAAGCTTATCTGTGTCGGTGCAGTAAAGAAGTGCAGTGATTATCTTGAAAGGCTGTATTCAAAGCTTGTGTCCGAAAGTGCAATTGAACCCTATACTGTCACAAGCTGTCAAAGCTATTGCGACTGGCTTTGTCTTTGTGCATTAGTTCACCCGTCACTCAATAATCTGCGTAACGATATTATGCCGGGTTCAAAGGTAATTCCGCACAACGGAGAATCAGATTGGAAATTGCAGATTATCGTTGATGAAAAAATGATTGATAAGGATAATGTCTTTGAGGATGATATCACTTCAACAAATCTGTTACAGGTTGCCGATGTATCCGATGATACTTTTGATTATGCAAAACTTTTGAAAAAGAATCTTGATTTCAAATACAGAAACAGGGATATTCTTTCACTCCCGCAAAAGGTCAGTGCATCCGATATTGCACACAGTCAGAACGGTGATTATTTTGAAAAGATTCTTTCAAAGCCGTTATTCATAGCTGAACAAAATTCCGCTCCTGTTGCAAGAGGTACTGCTCACCACAAGTTTTTGCAATACTGCAATTTTGAACAGGCAAGAGCAAGTCTTGATACTGAAATTGACCGTCTTTTAAATGACGGAAAACTTACACAGGAACAGGTTGATATGATTGACAGAAAAACACTTAATGAATTTCTGTCAACCAAACTAATTGACCGTATAATTGCATCACAGCTTGTAATGCGTGAAAAACGATTTACCGCAAGGCTTAAACCGTCGGAAGTATTCGATGAATATAAAGGTGTAAAAACCGATGCAACAGTAATAATTCAGGGTGCGGTTGATCTTGCGTTTGTTGAGGACGGAAAGCTTGTTATTGTCGATTACAAAACCGACAGGGTAAAAGATATAACAAAACTTGCAGGACTTTACAAGAAACAACTTTATTTGTACAAATCGGCAATGGAGCAGTCCGAAGAACTTACCGTCAAAGAATGTATTCTTTGCAGTATCCACCTCGGCGCATACATTACCGTATAAAAAAGAAAACCGTCCGTAAATTCTGCGGACGGTTTAATCATATTCAGTTTATATCGGTTGCTTCTGCATCAATCATTCTTTGATTGCGGTCGTATTCTTTGTGATAACGGCTGAGCAGAATAATAAGTGAAAATCCCGAAACACCTTCATAAATAAGCGCAATTCCGAGTGCAATCATAAGCAATGCACCAAAAATGTTTGTAAAGAAAATTGTTGTAAGACTGAACATAATCATTACAATTGCTATAATAAACGGAATCCACCATTTTCTCATACCGAGCGATCTCAGCGTGAGCGAATGTTTCATATCCATAATGCTGTCAACAATAATGATAATGCCAATCGGAATATTGATTATTGCCGCAATTGAAGTGGGTGAAAACAAAGCAAATATACCAAATCCGGTTGAAATAACGCCTATTACAAGTTCAAAGTACATTCCGCCTTCTCTGTCAACAAAGAAAGAAATTATGTTGAACAGTCCGTAAACAGTCATTGCACCGCCGAGTGCATAGCACAAAACATCAAGCACCTTTTGCGGAAAGACAACCGTCACAATGCCGAGTACAATATAGGCGAGAGAGGTCATCATCATAGTAGCCGCCGGATTTTTCTTTTTCTTATGTTCACTCATTTAATACACCTCAGTCTATTCTCTTGTCGCAGTAACCGCACATTACCATACCAAGCTTTTCGTAGCTGAGGTTCGGAAGATATGGCTCCTGCTGTGTGATACATTTCGGATTGTTGCAGTGATGATTTGATACAACAAACGGTCTGTTTTCAACAAAGAACTCATCATCCTGCAAAAGCAGAAGAATAAGCGCCATTCTGCCGTACATACCGTACTGAGCCTGTTTGAAATACAACGCTCTCGGGTCATCATCAATATCAACTGTAATTTCGTTTACTCTCGGCAATGGATGAAGAATTATCATATCTTCTCTTGCTTTGTCAAGCTTTTCTTTGTCGAGAACAAAAACATTTTTCTGTGCCTGATAATCTTCTTCGCTTGCAAATCTCTCACGCTGAATTCTTGTCATATACAGAACATCAAGGTCTGTGATTGCATCTGCAAGGCTATGAGAAATTTCATACTTACAGCCGTTCTTTTCAAGAATGTCAATAACATAAAGCGGAACGCTGAGCTCCTTTGTTGAGATAAGTACAAAGCTGTTGTTCGGATATTTTGCAAGTGTCTTGATAAGCGAATGAACTGTTCTGCCGTTGAGAAGGTCACCGCATACACCTACTCTGAGGTTATCAAGTCTGCCTTTTTCACAGCTGAGAGTGATAATGTCGGCAAGCGTCTGAGTGGGATGAAGGTGACCGCCGTCACCGCAGTTGATAACGGGAACACCTGCATAGAGAGATGCCGCAGCGGCAGTACCCTCAACAGGATGACGCATTGCGATAATATCGGCATATTCGCCGACAATTGTAATTGTATCTTTAAGGCTTTCGCCCTTTGCAACGGATGAATTCATCGGGTTGTCAAAACCAATTGTTCTTCCGCCGAGTTTGAGCATGGCTGTCTGGAATGACATCTGTGTTCTTGTACTCGGTTCATAAAATAAAGTAGCAAGAATCTTGCCGTCACAGGCGTGTCGATAGTCGGCGGGACTCTGCATAATCTTTTTAGCTTTTCTGATAATTTTGTCAATCTGCTCGGTAGACATAACCGATAAATCAATCAAATTTTTGTCAAACATAAATAACACAGCTTTCTGCAATTTTTTCTATTTTATCAAAATTTTCTGTATTTATATATACTTAAAAGAAAAATGGGAATAAAGAATAAAACAATTTTACTCATTCCCGCATTTTTCCGCATTAATTTTATAAGGAATGAAAAATATTAAATTGTGCGTCAAAAATGATGTACCTAAATAAAAAGCATTTTGAAAATACGGTATAAGAAATTCAGCGTAAACCGGCAAAGTCGATTAAAACATTCGTACAAAGTATTTTTGTTGACAAAAAATGCATTAATGTGGTATCATATTAATAGTTATATCAAAGTGCAGACGCGTTTTTTACTGCGTAATTCTGCTGTTGAAAAAATAAATTTGACTGCATTTTGTAAAGTGAAGTCTGATTTGTGTTTTGAAAGGATTGTCTTACTATGGTTACAGCTATGTTATTTGCAGGCGGTATCGGTGCAAGAATGAAGTATTCCGATATGCCTAAACAGTTTCTTGAGGTTGGCGGAAAGCCGATTATTATTCACACAATGGAGCATTTTGCCCGTCATCCTAAGGTTGATGCGATTGTTGTTGCCTGCAAGGCTGACTGGATCGGCTACCTTAATGAGCTTATTGAGGCATTCAATGTTCCAAAGGTAAAGGCTGTTGTTCCGGGCGGTGCTAACGGTTTTGATTCTATTCACAACGGCGTAATGGCTACTGCTGAATTTTCAAAAGATCCTGAGGATATCATCCTTATCTGTGACGGTGTTCGTCCTATGCTCAGCGAAGAACTCATCACTAACTGTATTAAGGATACAAAAAAGTACAAAACAGCCGTTCCTGTTACTCCGAGTATTGATTCACTTCTTTACAGTGAGGACGGAGAAACCTGCGGCAAGAGTTACCAGAGAAGTACCATGTACATTACACAGGCTCCGCAGGGATATACAATGGAAAGAATTCTTTGGGCTCACGAAGAAGCTTACAAGAGAGGTATTACAAACCCTGTTTCCTCAAGTGAACTTTTTATTGAGCTCGGTGAAAAGGTTCATCTTTTCCTTGGCGAGAGATTCAACATTAAGGTAACAACACCTGAGGATCTCACAACATTGCGATCACAGTTCTATTATGAAAACTACAAGCAGTTTGCAAAGGAAGAACTTAAATATGGATTATAATGTTCAAAGTAATATAAAAAGACGGTTTTTCCGATATTAAAGAAATTACAAATACAATGTTGATTGGAACAGATTTAACGGTAAAACCGTTCTTATAACCGGTGCAGGAGGATTTATCGGTTATTATCTTGTCCTCACATTTCTCGCAAGAAATGACTTTTATAACAATAACATCAAGCTCCTTGCGTTCGTAAGAAACAGAGAGAGAGCCGAGAAAAAGTTTGGCGTTCTTCTTGAAAGAGATGACATTGAGCTTGTTGTTGCCGATGTTACAAATAAGATTGAATGTGAGAGAGCAGATTTTATTATTCATGCCGCAAGTCAGGCAAGTAACATTCAATTTGAAACCGATCCTGTAGGCACTATTAACGCAAATCTCAGCGGTACATCAAACATTCTTGATTTTGCTCTTGAAAGCAAAAGTGAGTCTGTACTTGTTGTTTCAAGCCTTAAAGTGTACGGTGCTTTGCACAATGGTAAAAACAGTATTTCCGAAGATGATATCGGTTATATCGATTTTACTTCCTATAAAAATTGTTATGCAGTGGGTAAGAGAGCGTCTGAAACTCTTGCCGCAAGCTATTGCAAACAGTTTGGACTCAATGTAAAGATTGCAAGACCGAGCTATATTTACGGTGCCAGCAGTCTTACGGATGATCGTGTCTGGGCGCAGTTTATTGCAAATGTTGTTCGTCACGAAAATATTCTTCTCAAAAGCAACGGTGCGGCTAACCGTTCATTCTGCTATGTTACAGACACGGTTTCTGCTCTCATATACATTATGCTTAACGGTGAAAATGTTACACCGTATAACATTTCTTATGAAAAATCAGATACAACAATAAGAAATTTTGCAAAGACAGCTTGTGAGGTTTTCCCTGAGAGAAATATGACTTTGGCTTTTGCCAATCCCGAAGATGAAAAGGAGCCTGAGGTTGATATTTCCGCTCTTGCAAAAACCCCCGAAATTCTTGACAGTTCAAGACTCTGCAGTCTTGGATGGAAGCCTCTTGTTGACCTTAAAGAAGGAATAAGAAGAGCAGTCGGAATTCTTGAAGAAAATTAATAACAGAAATTAGGAATACAGTTATGTCTGAGTTGTTACTTAACCAATTTGAACAGGACAGAGCACTTGTAGCTTTGCGTTATAAGAATTTGAACATCCGTAAATTATTCGGAAAATCTGTTTTTATAGCGGGAGGCGGAGAACTCGCCTTTTCTCTTGTATCATTGCTTCGCATGGTTAATTTAAAAAAACAAGCAGACATAGCTGTATTTTTGCTTGTAGAGGATAACGAAAGCTATGACAGGAGATTCGATTATATCGATTCATCAGATTTTTCCATCGTAAAGTATTCTTCACTTAATTCGGTTAATAAATGCGGAGATATACTTATTGAAACGGGATTTTTGCTTTCTGATAGAGTTGAAGATGTTGATGTATTTAAAAATCATATCAACAGGGCAAATAATATTATCTCGGCTGTCAATGCGTTAAAGATAAAAGAAACTGTTCTTGTGTCAGACGCCTCGATTTACGGAACACTCGGAAAAGATTTTGTTATTTCCGAAAAAGAAAAAGCACATTCCGCTTTTAATTCGGATTCATTAAAAGCAATGCTGATTCAGTCTGTTGAGAATCTTTATTTTTCTGCATCTCATATGTATGATTTTTCAATCAAAGCAGTTAGAAGCGGCAAGATTATATCTGCAAATTCAAGTTCCGATTTTGTAAGGAATATGCTGGAATCGGCTGTTCACGGAAAATCTTTGAATGTTAAGAACAAATCACCCAAAGTGTCTTATATAAGTATTAATGACTTGATTTCTGCTGTTCTGTTTGTTCTTTGTAACGGTGAGAACAATCAGGTGTATAACGCCTGCTCAGATACTTCAACCGTAAATTCGGCAGAATTTTCACTTACGCTTTCGGATTCGTTTGATGAGTGCGAGGTTAACATAACTTCTGCAGGTGATTCTACGGACGGATGTGCCATTGACTGCACAAGACTGAAAAAGCTTGGTTGGTTATCAATGGTCAACTACAAGGACGCACTCCTTATTTCGGGCCACGAGGTAATGGATGATGACAGTACATTTATGTTTTCCGATTCATATGACGGCAAGCTTAATGATATTCAACAGATACTTTTGGGCTTTTTACTTGAGGTTGACAGAATTTGCAAAAAGCATAACATAAAGTATTTCTTGGGCGGAGGAAGTCTTTTGGGTGCAGTAAGGCATAAAGGCTTTATTCCGTGGGACGATGATGCAGATGTTATGATGCTTAGAAAAGATTACGACAGGTTTCTTTCGGTATTGCCGAGTGAACTCCCGAATTATCTTTTTGCACAGACTCAAAAAATGAAAAAGACAGCCATTTTCCTTTTACAAAACTGCGAATAAATGATACTCTGCTTTCTACTGAGTTTACATCAAGATTTCCAAATATTCATAACGGAATTTTTTCTTGATGTGCTTGCACAGGATTATACTTCAAACAATGCTTTCTTACGAAAAATTCATATGAAAGCAACTGCAAGCTCAAGATGGCTGGTGCTTGATAAGTGGAGAGGTACTTCGGTGAATGCAAACAGCAGATTTTCTTCTTTGTGTGCGAATATTCTGAGAAAGATTTTCCGCTTGGATTTTTGCAAAAGGTTCAAAACAAACTTATTTCACTTCATAAGAATATGAAAAATCCGAAATATCTGTTTGACAGTATGGGAAGAAATGTTTCAAGAGGAGCTTTTCCTGCCGAATGGCTTGATGAGGCGATATGGGTTGATTTTGAAAATGCAAAACTGCCTATTCCTAAAGAATATGATAAGTACCTGAAGTATCTTTACGGGGACTATATGGAAATGATTCCTGTAAGCGAAAGACATGTAAGTCACGATATCAAGCAAATTGATCTCGGAGAATATGCAGGATATGTCTGCAAAGACAGTTTTGCAAAGCTTGAAAAATAATTCTAAATTGCATTATTAAGTGGGATATTATTAAAAATTTCAGCTTATAGTAATTGTAAGCAATATTAAGACAGTACCCATTTTTATTGACAAATTCAATCCCCGAAAAGTTTTTATCGAACTTTTCGGGGATACTTATATCTTATGGTTCTGTTAACAATTCAGCATAGGGTAGGGGATAATGTCATTTGGATTAGCACTGTGTTCGGCAATAAATTTTTCCATCCATATCATATCGTACCACTTATCAAATTTGTATGCACATTTATGAAAATACCGACAGTTTTATAACCGAGTTTTTTGTGAAGCAACACTGTCGTTATGCAGATGTTTATCCTCATGTTCAGTGTAGGCGATACAAGCATTGACATTTGTCACACCCTGTTTTGTGAGAATTTCTTCGAGCTTTTCGTAGAGTTTTCTGCCGATTCCGTTTCGGTGATTCTCAAGGCGGATATAAATACTTGTTTCAACTGACCAATCATACGCTTTTCTGCCTTTGAAAATTCCGGCATACGCATAGCCGACAATTTTTCCGTTTAGTTCGGCTACAATATAAGGGTACCTTTTGAGCGTAGTTTTTATGCGATTTGCAAATTCTTCAATGCTTGGAACATCGTATTCAAATGTGATTGCCGTGTTTTCAATATATGGTTTGTATATGGCGAGCAATTCTTCGGCATCGCTTATTTGTGCCGTTCTGATATGCAATTTATCGTTCACAATTATGACCTCTTTAATACTTTATGACATCATAATAATACACTAAAGTTTAGTTATAATCAATATTTTAGGCATTTTGAAGTATATAAAAAAGAAAAAAGTCGGCACTCAAAAAAGTTGCCGACTGATAAACACCCCAACATTTTTATTATAACACAATGTAAATTTTACTTCAATAGATTTTCTAAAAATAAAATTATAAATATTTTTAATAAAAGTGTTGACAATGTGGACAACTAACTGTATAATATAGACAAAGAAAAGAACTTAAGGAGGTTTTAAAAATGAAAGCAAGAAAACCTTACTTCAAACAAATCAGAGATTATATGCGGAGCTTACCACCTAACTCTACAGCCCGTGTATTCTAAGAGATGATCTTCTAATTCTTACTTGTTTTGTCGGAACAGCTGATTATTTTGATGTTATAAAAACATATTTATTAATTTTTAATCGCAAGAGCATTCCGAATTCGTCTTTAGCAATCTACATCTTATGATTGAAATTCGTCCAATTAAGCATTAAAGGTTATCGAATTTAATACTCGGGAGAACGGAATTTTAATTATAACTTAATATATATTGAAATCTAAAAATTGGTGGTTAGTCCAATGAAAGCTTAATCGTTATTTAAGCAAAATAAGTCCGAAACGGAGATAAGTCCAATGGAAATTAATACTAAAACCAATGGATGAACAGCTTATACAACGGCACACAGAGTAGTCTGAATTTAAAGAATGTAAGAGGCTGAATTTAATAAGCAGTTCAAACGGAATGTAAATTTGGAAACTTATAATACAGAGTGAAACCGTAAATTTCAATCTGATTTCTAAAATTCAAGGTAAACTAAAGTGTCAGGAGATAATTCCGATGAGATGAGAACTTAAATTAAATCTCGCTTATGCGACAAGACTGGAGATATTCCGATGTATGCTTGAGATTTTAAACCGATACAAAGTCAAAAATAAAATCCATTAACGGGAATTGACGGTATACGGTTACTGATATTGATTTGACGAAAAGTTAATATAAGTCGTAAATAAAGCATTGATTAGCAGTAAAGAAAATGTCGGGATGACATAGAAATCTGCAAACAACAGGAGATTATTCCAATGAGAATTTAGGTCTTATAGTTTGATTGTAGTATACATACTCAGATGTATAAACACAGTTAGTCGAAGCTAAAGTAAAAGGAGTTAATTCCGATGACTATATAGGCTGACAGTCCAAAATTCCAAAGACTTAGTTTAAGGACAGGTACAATTGATTAAGAGGAAAAGTTGATAAGCTTTTAAGCAATCTTTGTACTGATTGATATTATGAATTTTAACGGTCAAAAGACTTTTATATTCAAATTTAAGAACGGAGATAAGTCCAATGTAATACAAAGTTATTATTGTTGAGGCATAATATCCGATATTGGAGATGAGTCCAAAGGGCATATTATTTAATTTAAAATAACAACATACCCCTTTAAAAATTGCTATTTATAAATCAACCGATTACGGAGGTGACTGCAACAGCAGTCACCTCTGCTTTGCGTGTTATACAATGTATTAACAGGACAAATAGGGGAGTTGCGTTTTTGATAAAATACACATAAAAACAGGGGACAGAAAAATCTGTCCCCTTAACTTTAGGTGCAACTATTATATGTCGATTCCAATTACTCAATGCCGAGAATCTCTTTGCTTGCAACAACGAGCTTTTCACAGATTTTTGCAGCATTATCTTTATCCTTACCGACTGAAGTAATATAGAGCTTAATCTTTGGCTCAGTTCCGCTTGGACGGATAATAACAGCGTTGTCATCTGCAAGGTGAAGAGCAATAACATTTGACTTAGGAAGGTCAATGTCGGTAACGCTGCCTGTTGCAACATCTGTTTCTTTCCTGAGAAAATAGTCGGAAACCTTAACAACATCGTAGCCTGCAATGCTCTTTGGAGTGTTATCTCTTACAGCTGTCATAATATCAGACATCTTTTGCATACCGGCGGCACCGTCAAACTCGAATGAGTATGTCTGATTGAGGTAGTAACCAAATTCTTCGTAAAGACCGTCTATAACCTCAGCAAGTGACTTACCCTGTTTCTTATAGTAAGCTGCCATTTCACAAACGAGCATTGACGCAACAACAGCATCCTTATCTCTTACATATGTGCCTGAAAGATAGCCGTAGCTTTCCTCAAAACCAAAGAGATATCTGTTTTCTTCATGCTTTTTCTCAAGGTTGAGAATAACTTCACCGATATACTTAAAGCCTGTAAGAACATTCTTGAGTTCACAGCCGTATTTTTCGCAAAGCTTGTTGATGAGTTTTGTAGTAACTATAGTTTTTACTACAACAGGCTTTTCAGGAAGCTTACAGCTTGCCTTTTTACAAGAGAGAATGTAATTGGTGAGCATTACACCGTCCTCGTTACCTGAAATGAGTCTGTAACTGCCGTCATAATCCTTAACTGCAATACCTACACGGTCAGCGTCAGGATCGGTTGCAAGGAGAAGGTCTGGCTGTTCTTTTTCACAAAGCTCAAGACCTTTTGCAAGTGCCTCTTTGATCTCAGGATTCGGATAAGGACATGTTGTAAAGTTGCCGTCAGGAAGTTCCTGCTCGGGGACAACAACTACATCATTAACACCTATCTTGCCGAGAACCTTTCTCACAAGCTTATTACCTGTACCGTTAAGCGGTGTATAAACAACTTTAAGGTCTGCACCCTTGCAAACGCCGGGGTTAACCTGCTGCTCCATAACTTTTTCAAGATATGTGTCATAAACGCTCTCGTCAACATATTCAATCATACCGCTCTTAACTGACTCGTCAAAATCGGTAATTTTAACATCCTTGAACATATCAAGCTTTGAAATCTCGTCATATACAGTGTTTGCGGCAACATCAGTCATCTGGCAACCGTCCTCACCGTATGCCTTATAGCCGTTGTAAGCTGCAGGGTTGTGGCTGGCTGTAACCATAATACCTGCCTGACATTTAAAGTAACGAACGAGGTAAGAGAGAACGGGAGTAGGCTGAAGTTCTGATGTGATGTAAACCTTAATGCCGTTTGCCGCAAGAACTCTTGCCGCCTCATTCATAAATAAATCTGCTTTAATTCTGCTGTCGTGAGAGATTGCAACAGAACCATTGCCGTACTTTTTAAGCACATAGTTAGCAAGTCCCTGTGTAGCCTGACGAACAACATAGATATTCATTCTGTTAGTACCTGCGCCGATAATGCCTCTGAGGCCTGCGGTACCGAATTTTAAAGCTGTGTAGAAACGATCATAAATTTCATCTTCGTTGTTTTTTATACTTTCAAGCTCTGCCTTAAGGTCTTTGTCCTCAACTGCGTGTTCAAGCCATTCGTTATAAGTCTGCTTAATATCCATGATTATGCCCCCAATCTTAAAATTTTTCACAAAAATGCGACCAAATTCTGTGGCAAGCCCTTCTTGCCTATCATAATTCCA
>ENA-OQET01000876-OQET01000876.1-human-gut-metagenome-genome-assembly--contig:-NODE-876-length-14794-cov-4.629099_pt1 | contig 14794 bp, 19 predicted proteins | sample MGYA00242800_ERZ504645 | MGnify/ENA primary metagenome ERZ504645 (study PRJEB26092, sample SAMD00036308) | human gut metagenome | host: Homo sapiens | study: EMG produced TPA metagenomics assembly of... | reverse complement strand
ATGTCCACATTGGCGAACGTAAATGGCACAGCCATGTGGTTTCTTCTTAGAATTTACAGGTGTTACTAACCATTCATTTGTATCACTTCCTTTCGCAATAAAGAATAATACAGTAAGACTTGAAAATGCATGAAACAAAATTTAATGGTAAAGATTAAAACGAAATTAGTATGATGAAAGAAAATAAGTGATACAAACGAATAAAATTGTCTATTTATAGTACGTTTAAGAAAATAAAAGAGATTTTTAGGATATTTGTAATGATAATAAAAGAAATGATTGGAATAGGAGGCATTTATTAGAATGAGATTATCGAAAAATTTAATGAAATAATAAAATGTGGAGATGAATATTTATTATACAATTTATATAGTGGCGCAATTCTGGATTTAGATGAACATTGCAAAAGATGAATGCAAAATAGGAGATGTTTTACAATCCATTTGGATTGTGGAAAATGAAAAAATTTGTAGAATGGATAAGTTATGAAATTCCGGATGAATGTAAAGAATGTTAAAAATACTTCCAATATGTATGGGAGGGTGTCCGGTATTACGGAGAAAAGAAAAAAAGGCATGTCCGGCTGTAAAGTATAATTATCAGAAGTTATTACAACTGGTAAATGAATGGAGTAAAAAGGAATATGAAAAGTAATGAAATAAAACAATATACACCGCTTTTGATTGAATTATTAAAAAGAGATATAAAAGTAAAATATCGAAAATCGGTATTAGGAGTATTGTGGAGCGTATTGAATCCACATTTTTATGATGATAATATTGTCCGTTGCTTTTTTCAACTCTCTTCAAAAATAATGTTGAAAATTACCCGACATATATTTTCAGCGGGCAGTTAATTTATAACTTTTTTCTCTGAGGCAACAACATCGTCAATGTCTGCGATTGTGGATAATGCGTCGTTGATTAAGAAAATATATGTGCCGAAATATCTGTTTGTTCTTGCGAGGATATGTTCAAGTATGATTAATCTTATGGCGACGCTAAGTGCTTTGTTTTGCGTTATGCTGGTTTTAAGAATTGATCTGAGCTATAGACTTTACGAAGGAGTTGTAGCATTGATTTTATTAACATTATTTTCAACGGGAGTGGGACTGGTATTATCAGCTATTCGCAGTTTAAGTTTTAGAGATATGATGCATTTGTATTCCGGTTTTTTTTGACTGCGCTTATGTATTTGTGTCCGATTATTTATACCATGTCCTTTTTACCGGAACGGGTTCAAAAGATTGTTATGTTGAATCCTCTGACACACTTTTTAATTATTTTCCGTGAATGTGTATTGTATGAAGAAAATATTTCGATAAAAAATTCTTGGAGTTGGTGTGTTGGAAACATTTATTATGCTGGAAATAGGAATTTATGTTTTTGGAAAGAGACAGGATAAATTTATTATGGATATATAGTAAATAAGCAGGAGTGAACATGAAAGAGACGATTGTTGAAGTAAAAGATGTATCAATAAAATTTAATATGTCATCCGAAAAATATGACAGTTTCAAAGAATATATTATAAAGATGATAAAGCAGCAAATTACTTATCATTCCTTCTGGGCATTGAAGAATGTCAGTTTTGAAGTGAAAAAGGGTGATACGCTAGGACTTATAGGACTGAATGGAAGTGGAAAAAGCACGATATTGAAGATCATTGCAGGGATACTGAGGCCGACGCAGGGAACAGTAAAAGTAAAAGGAAAGATTGCGCCGTTAATTGAACTTGGAGCAGGGTTTGATGGTGACCTGACAGGGGAAGAAAATGTTTATTTGAACGGAGCACTACTTGGGTATTCTCAAAGTGAGATGAAGAAAAACTATAGAGTATCGTTGAATTTTCAGAATTAGAAAATTTTATGAATGTTCCAGTAAAAAATTATTCTTCGGGTATGTTATCAAGATTAGCATTTGCTATCGCAACAATTGGAATACCAGATATTTTGATTGTAGATGAGGTACTGTCTGTTTGGAGACTTCCGGTTCCAGCAGAAATGTGAGGAGCGTATCAGGAAAATGATGGAACACGGTACGACAATCTTATTTGTGTCACACAGTATTGAACAGGTGAAGAAAATCTGTAATAAAATTGTGTGGTTGGATCATGGAAAAGTGAGAATGTATGGAAATACAAGGGAAGTATGTGAAGAATATGAGAAAATATAAAGGAACTATTATCGTGCTTATTGTGTGTATGATATTTGCATATTTATATGCGCATGTTGACAAGAAGGAATACTTTTACAATAGAACAGTAGATGTGGGAAAATATGCAAATACTGGTGTTATATGTGGAAAAAAAACTTACGCAGGATGTATATTCTACTGAAAAATCGTTGGATGGAATACAGGTTAAAACACAGAATGTCGGAGACTGCACTAATATAAAAATAAAAATTACAATATTAGACAAAAAGACAAAGCAAAATCTGAGACAAAAGGAAATTTCGGTAAGTGATTTTGAAAACGATAAATTTGCAACGATAAAGTTCAAAAAATAACAAATTGTAAAAATAGAATGTTGCAGTTGCGTATAGAAGAAATTGGTGCAGATTATGGAAATGGAGTGACCTTTTATCAGGAAAATGGAAATTTGATTGGAAGATTGATTTCTAGAAAAATAGATATGGAAACAATGATAGTAAGCTTTTCATTGTGTTTGTATCTGTATCTTTTCTTTAAATGGTTATATGGAATGTTTAAGTAATAAAGTAAAGGAAAAGTAATGATAAAATGGATCTGGTAAAATAACATTGCTGGATATATTATTAGGATTATACAATGATGAAGGAAGAAAAATCATTGATGGTAAAAGTGAATTTTCAGGTGGAGAAAGACAAAAAATTGCATTGGTACGTTTGTTTATTAAAACTGCAGATGTTCTTTTGTTAGACGAGCCTACGTCAGCGTTAGATGTTATGAGTAAAGAAAGGGTTATGGACTATTTGCAAGATATTAAACAAGATAAAATTATCATAATTATTAGCCACGATTGGGAAATTGCGGAGTTATGTGATAAAGTGGTAAAAATATAAGGTTGATTATGCAGTGAAGGGGAACATAGAGTGATAAAAATAGGAATTTGTGATGATGATAAAAACTTCCGGACATTGCTTGCAGAAGCTATCCGAAGAGAAGATAGTGAAAGCTTTATATATGAGTATTCGACAGGTGAAACATTAATACAGGATGAAGAAAATGATCTGGATTTACTTTTTTTAGATATTCAGTTACCGGGAATTTCCGGGAATAAAGCATCTGAAATAATGAAGAAGAAAAATAAAGATTTAATTCTTGTATTTGTAAGTGGCATATACCTGCCTACACCAGAAAGCTTCTGTGTGCAGCCATACAGATATTTATTAAAACAAAGTAATCCGTCAGAAATTCAAAGAGAACTTGGAACAATACTAACATATACAAAAAAACATAAAGGGAAAAAATACTTTATTGTGGAAGATGATGGTATGTATCAGAAAATAGATATAGATGAAATCCTGTATTTTTCAATTATCAGACGAGGATGTGAAATACATATATTGCAGAATGGTACCGGTAAAATATTAAGAACAAGAAAAAGAATCCAGGAAATAGAAGAAGAATTAAGAAGAGAATATTTTTGCAGAATCCATAAAAGTTTTCTTGTAAACCCAAGGTATATTACAGAAGTGAAAAAGTCAGAAATCAAGATGGATAATAATGAAATCTTGTCTGTATCAAAGGCAAAGAGAAAAACATTTGAAGATATGTTCGCTGAATACCTAAGTTACAGGAAGTAGAGAGTGTGTGAAAAACTGAAAAAACATACTTGACAAATATGACATAGCGGTAATATAATAAAACCAATCTATAAAACCTATCGAAACAATAGGGAATATAAGGATTGGTTTTATTTAGTTTAAAGAACGGAAGGGAGCGTGCAGGATAATGACAAAAGAAAAGCGAATGTGGGGACGAATGCGATGTTGTTGCGCTTGCGCGCATGAAAAATAAAAATTACAAAAGCATACTAAACATAGTTGACAAATAGGAATTAAGGTAGTATAGTAAATTCATCAAGAAAACATACCGAAAAAGTAGGAAAGGTAGGAAGCAAAATGTCAAAGATTTATAAAGGAACATTAGGACTGATCGGAAATACACCACTGGTGGAAGCAGTAAACATAGAAAAAGAACTTGGTTTGGAAGCAACACTTCTTGTAAAGCTTGAGTACCTCAATCCGGCAGGAAGCGTCAAAGACAGAATTGCAAAAGCAATGATCGAAGATGCGGAAGAAAAAGGAATCTTAAAAGAAGGTTCTGTGATCATTGAACCAACATCCGGTAATACAGGAATCGGTCTTGCATCTATTGCAGCAGCAAAAGGATACAGAATCATTCTTACGATGCCGGAGACGATGAGTGTGGAAAGAAGAAACATCCTGAAAGCTTACGGTGCAGAGATCGTACTTACCGAAGGGGCAAAAGGAATGAAGGGTGCCATCGCAAAAGCAGATGAGCTTGCAAAAGAGATTCCAAACAGTTTTGTTCCTGGACAGTTTGTAAACCCGGCAAACCCTGCAGCACATAGGAAGACAACAGGTCCTGAGATTTGGAATGATACAGACGGAGCAGTCGATATCGTGATCGCAGGTGTCGGAACAGGCGGAACACTTTCCGGAATCGGTGCTTATTTAAAAGAGCAGAAACCGGAAGTTCAGATCGTAGCTTTGGAACCAGCCTCCTCACCGGTACTTTCAGAAGGAAAAGCAGGTCCACATAAGATCCAGGGAATCGGAGCCGGATTCGTTCCGGAGACACTGGATACAAAGATTTATGATGAAATCTACAAAGCAGAAGCAGACGAAGCATTTGAGACAGCAAAACTTCTTGCTAAGAAAGAAGGAGTTCTGGTAGGTATTTCATCAGGAGCAGCACTTGCAGGAGCTATCGCACTTGCAAAACGTCCGGAGAACAAAGGTAAGACGATCGTAGCATTACTTCCGGATTCCGGTGACAGATATTATTCAACACCATTATTTACAGAATAAAAAGATATAGAATCCGAAACAGAACGGAGAATATCAACAAATAACGATAAAATCATGAAGAAGAAGGAGATCAACCCAATGAGCGAAAAAATCACAAGAGAGAATAGAGAGTTAAAATTTGAAACATTACAGTTACACGTAGGACAGGAAAGCCCGGATCCGGTTACAGATGCAAGAGCAGTGCCGATCTACCAGACATCTTCTTATGTATTCAGAAACTGCGATCATGCAGCTGCACGTTTCGGACTTGCAGATGCAGGTAACATTTACGGACGTCTTACAAACCCTACAGAAGATGTTTTCGAAAAACGTATTGCAGCACTGGAGGGTGGAGTTGCAGCACTGGCAGTAGCATCCGGAGCAGCAGCAGTAACATACACGATCGAGAATCTCGCACAGAACGGAGATCATATCGTAGCAGCTAAGAATATTTACGGTGGATCATTCAACTTGTTAGAGCACACACTTCCACAGTATGGAATCACAACAACGTTTGTTGATATCTTTAACTATGATGAAGTAGAAGCAGCAATTCAGGATAACACAAAGGCACTCTACATTGAGACACTGGGAAATCCAAACTCAGATGTTGTAGATATCGAAAAGATTGCAAACATCGCTCATGCGCATAAAATACCACTCGTTGTAGATAATACATTTGCAACACCTTATCTTGTAAGACCAATCGAGTACGGTGCTGACATTGTTGTTCACTCTGCTACAAAGTTCATCGGTGGACATGGAACAACAATCGGTGGAGTTATCATCGAGGGCGGTAAGTTCGACTGGGAGGCTTCAGGAAAATTCCCGTCACTGACAGATCCGAACCCAAGCTATCACGGCATCAGCTTTACAAAGGCTTGCGGACCGGCTGCATTTGTTACAAAGATCAGAGCAATCCTTTTGAGAGATACAGGAGCAACAATTTCTCCGATCAGTTCCTTTATCTTCCTGCAGGGACTTGAGACACTTTCCCTTCGCGTAGAGCGTCATGTGGAAAATGCACTGAAGGTTGTTGAGTATCTGAACAATCATCCACAGGTTGAGAGAGTACATCACCCATCTGTAGATCCAGATCCGAAGCAGCAGGAACTTTATAAGAAATATTTCCCGAACGGCGGTGGTTCTATCTTCACATTTGAGATCAAAGGTGATTCTAAGAAAGCTCAGGATTTCATTGATAACCTGGAACTGTTCTCACTGCTTGCAAATGTAGCGGATGTGAAATCACTTGTTATCCACCCGGCAACAACAACACACAGCCAGTGCACAGAGGAAGAGCTTCTCGATCAGGGAATCAAGCCAAACACAATCCGTCTGTCCATCGGTACAGAGAATATTGATGATATCATTCAGGATCTGGATGAGGCATTCAAAGCAATTCAGTAAATAAGAATCAGAGAAAACAGAAAAATCTGTAGGAAGTAGGAGCAGTAAAAGCTGCTCCTATAGTGTTTAGAAGAAAGGAGTAGAAGCGTTTGAAATTATCAAAGAAAAGCAGATATGGACTGCGTGCTCTTATTGATCTGGCGGTGAATTCACGGACAGAGCTGGTCTCATTAGGAAGTATCGCACAGAGAAATGACATTTCAGCTCAGTACCTTGAGCATGTATTTTCAGCCCTTCGCAAGGGTCATATCGTAAAAAGCATGAAAGGTTCCCAGGGAGGATATTTCCTTGAGAGAGAACCGGAAGAAATCACAGTTGCGCAGATTGTAGAGGCATTGGAAGGAACTTATGATCTGGAAGATGAAGTTGATCGAAACAACGTGGGACGTGGAGATCAGGAAGCAATTCAGCATCTGATCATTGACCGGATCAATGATTGTGTTCAGGAGATTCTGGAAGATGTGACGCTTAAGGATCTTGTGGATGCATACGAAGGGTATCAGGATTCTGTTGAGGGAATGTACTATATTTAATAGAGTGGAACGTAAGGAGCAGAGACGGACAGCATGGCAGAAAATTATCAATTTGAAACACGATGTATTCACGGGGACGGAGGATTTGTAGAGGGACATCCATACGGAGCAGTCTCCGTTCCCATTTTTCAGACAGCAACTTTCGCACACCCGGGAATCGGGAAAAGTACAGGATATGATTATTCTCGTGAGAGCAATCCGACACGGTATGAATTAGAAAGCGTAATGTCCTCTTTAGAAGGAGCGGATGACAGTATTGCATGCTCGACAGGAATGGCGGCAATTGGAATCTGTCTGGAGCTTTTCGGAGAAGGCAGTCATATTTTATGTACAGAAGATCTGTACGGCGGAACTGTGCGAATGTTTGAAAGCATTGGCGAAAAGCGAGGATTAAAGTTTTCTTATGTAGATACTTCAGATATTGATCTTGTAAGAAAGAATATCAGAAAAGAGACAAAGGCACTTTATATTGAGACACCAAGCAATCCAACGATGAGGATTACAGATTTTGCAGAGATGAGAAAACTCGCAGACGAATTCGGGTTACTGATTCTTGCGGATAATACATTCCTTTCTCCTTATTTCCAGAAACCGCTACAGTTGGGTGCTGATATTGTAGTACATAGCGGAACGAAATTTCTTGGAGGACACAATGATGTTCTCGCAGGATTTGTTTGTGTCAAAGGGAAAGAGCTGTCGGAAAAATTGCGTTATACATATAAGACAGTTGGCTGTAGTCTGTCTCCGTTTGACAGTTTCCTTGTGCTTCGAGGAATCAAGACGTTGTCAGTGCGTCTAGAGCGCCAGCAGGAGAATGCGAAGAAGATTGCACTTTGGCTGAAAAACAGACCGGAAGTGACAGAAGTTTATTATCCGGGTCTGGAAGATCATCCGGGTTACGAGGTGAACCGGAAGCAGGCGACAGGAGCAGGAAGTATGCTTTCTTTCCGTGTAGATACGGTGGAACGTACAAGGAAGATTCTTGAAAGTGTGAAATTGATCTCTTATGCGGAGAGTCTTGGCGGTGTAGAATCGCTGATCACATATCCGATGCTTCAGACACACGGTGATGTGCCGGTGGAGATAAGAGAACGTCTTGGAATCACAGAAGATTTCCTTAGAATGTCTGTTGGAATTGAAAATGCTGAAGATCTGATCAAAGATCTGGAACAGGCATTTCAATAAAAGGAGTAAAAATGAGTGAGAAGAATTTGAATTTTGACCATCCTGTAGAGAGAAGAGGAACCCACAGTCTGAAGTATGATTTTGCAGAAGAAAGAGGGAGAAAAAAAGATATTCTTCCGTTGTGGGTCGCTGATATGGATTTTAAGACGTCCTCTTTTGTCCAGGAAGCATTGATCCGTCAGGCAGAGCATGGAATTTATGGATATACAGAGTCGGATCAGGAGTATTATGATGCGGTCAGCTCCTGGATGGAACGCCGTCACGGATGGAAGATCGACAAGGAGTGGATCACAAAGACTCCGGGAATTGTCTTTGCACTGGCAATGGCGGTGAAGGCTTATACAGAACCCGGGGATTATATTCTGATCCAGGATCCGGTCTATTATCCATTCCGGGAAGTGATTGAAAGCAATGACCGTAAAGTGGCCGCCAATATCCTTATCCGTAAGGAAGATGGATCTTATGCGATTGATTTCGAAGATTTTGAACGCCAGATCGTGGAAAAGGGTGTAAAATTATTCTTATTCTGCAGCCCACACAACCCGGTCAGCCGGGTATGGACAAGGGAAGAAGTGGAGCGTCTGGGAGACATTTGCCTAAAGCATCAGGTGATCATTGTAAGTGATGAGATTCATGCAGACTTCGTATTTGAAGGGAAGCATCAGGTACTTGTAGATCTTAAGGACGAGTATAAAGACATTACAGTGACATGTACTTCCCCGGGGAAGACATTCAATCTTGCTGGACTTCAGATTTCCAATATTATCATTCCAAATGCAAGCCTTCGCAAGGAATTTCAGCATCAGGTAACTGCAGCCGGGTATAGTCAGGTCGGCGCACCCGGAATCTTTGCACTGATCGCTGCGTATACTCAGGGCGAAGAATGGTATCAGGCGATGAAACAGTATGTGAAGTCGAATATTGATTTCCTTCATACATGGATGGCAGAACATTTACCACAGATCAAGGTGACAAAGACAGAAGGAACCTATCTCGTCTGGATGGATTTCCGGGCATTAGGGCTTTCAGACAAGGAACTAAAAGAACTGATAGAAGATAAGGCAGAGGTTTGGCTGGATGGAGGAGCGATCTTCGGAGAGCCTGGAAGTGGTTTTGAGCGGATCAACGTGGCTTGCCAGAGAGCGACGCTTGTGGAAGCGTTGGATCGGATTGAAAAAGCAGTGAAAAATAAATAAAAAGAAAACAGAAAAAGATGGATAAGCAACGCCCTCAATGCTTAGCCATCTTTTTCTATGTAGATCTGAACTTTCATTGTTTGAAACAGCTGTTATTTCGTTCCCCTCTGAAATAATGCTACTTCTCAATCTTGCATGGAATGATCGTTTTGTGAAAGTCAGCAAGTGTAATGCTTCCAAGATAATCTTCAATCAGATTATTCAGCTTTTCCCAGATCGGACGTGTCGGACACTGACCAGCACGTGCGCATTCCGGTGCATGATCCTCCAAACATGCTACTGCCGCAAGGCTTCCTTCTGTCGCATGAAGAATGGAAGCGAGAGTGTATTCTTCCGGAGATTTTGTCAGGCGGTAGCCGCCGCCCTTTCCGCGAAGTCCAAGGATAAATCCTTGTGTGACAAGAGATTTTAAAATATTTTCCAAATACTTTTCAGAAATCTCCTGACGTGCTGCGATCTCTTTCAGCGGTGTGTAAGATTCCGGATCCTGCTGAGACAGATCAATCATGACTCGGAGAGCATAACGCCCTCTTGTAGAGATAATCATAACCTATTTCCTCCCAAGTTACCTATAATTTTACATTGTGAATAGTGTATCATATGTTAAGAAAATAAACAAGCTGTCGAGGTAAAGTGAAACAGTGCAAAAGCATTAAAGTTTGTTGGAAAACAAACGAAAACGAGTCTGTCTAAAAATGAAATAACCGTGAAATTGTATTAACTTTACTGGAATTTACAGTGCTTTTGTGATACTCTAAAGACTGTAAGTCCTGATCGGGATGCTGCCTTCCTGATCAGACAGAAAAGACTGGGTTATTGGTCGCACATCATGTGAACAGTAACAAGACTGGAGAGAGAATATGAAAAAATTAATAGTAGCATTACTTCTGGCAAGCACATTGTGTATGACAGGATGTGGCGATACGAAGAAAGCGGAACCGGCTGCATCTAAGACAGAAGAGGTGGACAAAGCAAGCAGTGCGATGAAAGAACAGATGGGAGACAACGCGGTTCTTCCAAGTGATTCTGTTAAGAGAGTTATGGCAAAACAGTGGAAGGTGATTGGAACAGATACTGTGTATGATCTGAAAGAAGATGGAACAGGAACGAAGGATGACGCCGGACTGACATTTGAGTGTGGATTTGATGAGGATAACAACATTACGATCAAGATCACAATGGACGGCGAAGATGAAGGTAAACTGTATGCGGTTACAACAGATGATACAGGCTATGGCATAGTACTGAAGTCTCTAGATGGCGGAAAGGATATGAAGTTCCTCCAGGCGGATACAGACCTTCTGGATCTGACGGATGACCGTGCGAAGGGGCTGATCGGAAAGTGGACAGACAACAGCGGAAATGAATATAAATTAAAGAAGGACGGAAAGCTTGTGATCAAGAGTTCCTCCGGTGAGACAAAGGGAACATATTGTGTAGCAGAGAATACAGACGGTACATTGAGGCTGAATCTGGTTATCTCCGGTGGAACACTGGAATATGTCTATACACTGTCAGATGATGGATCTACAGTGGAATTATGTAGTCCGGGAACAGATACGGTACATAAGTGGACGAAAGCCTAAAGTGTGGTGAATAAAAGAGATGCAGTTTGCGCATGAATTGATCGTTCCGGAAGTTGGATTTTCTTTTAAACTATTCTTATTTGAAGGCAGAGAAGGACATTACCATAGAGAAAAACATTGGCACAGATCGATTGAGATTTTTGCAGTGTGCGACGGAGAACTGGAATTTAAGATCGATGAGAAGACCTGGCATCTGACAGCGGGAGAATTTATGATTGTGAATTCGAATGAGGTTCATGAAGTAGATTCTCCGTTGCCAAACGAGACGATCGTTCTTCAGATTCCGTTGAAAGTTTTTGAAAAATATTATACAGGAGAGCAATTTATCTGGTTTACGCATGAACCGGGACGTAAGGACGCGCGTTTTATGGAATTGTTGGAAGAACTGTATAAGACGTATTGTGAAAAGCAGTGTGGATATGACATGAAGATGAACAGTATTTTTTATCATCTTTTATATCTCCTTGTGAAAGAATACCGTCTGACGGAAGTTGAGGATGCTTTTGTAAGGAAGAATAAGAATCTGAACAAGCTTTCAGCAATCACATCTTATATGAAAGAGAATTATGCACAGGAGCTCAGTCTGGAAGAAGTGGCAAGAATTTTTGGCTACTCACCAACGTACTTGTCGAGGATGTTTCAGAAGTATGCGGGAATTACATATAAGAGCTATTTACAGAATATCCGTCTGGAATATGCAATGAAAGACCTGAAGGGCGGAAAATATAATATCACTGAGACAGCACTTCGCAGCGGATTCTCCGGAAGCAAGGCGATGGCAAGGGCATTTCGGAAAAAATACGGAATTCTTCCAAGCGAATATAAAGAAAATGGGTAGCATTTTAGAGGTTGGCTCTGAACAGTTACGAAAATGGAATATAAATAAAAAGAAAAAATGACTAACAGTACAAAATATATTGACTGTTAGTCATTTTTATTGTATAGTGCAAGAAGAGATTAAAATGACCAATGGTCATAAACTGAATATGAGGAAGGAAGCGAAAAAGGATATGATGGTAAAGTTTGGAAAAAAGATAGTAAAATTCAGAGTGCCGATTCTGATTCTCAGTATTTTATTATTGATTCCGTCTGCATTGGGGTATCTGCATACGAGAATTAATTATGATGTATTGACTTACCTGCCGGATAACATTGAGACGATGAAAGGGCAGGATATTTTGGTAAATGATTTCGGTACAGGTGCATTTTCGATGTTTATAGTCGATGGAATGGAAGATAAGGATGTATCGAAGCTAAAAGAGAAGATTGAGAAGGTAGATCATGTAAAAGAGGTTATTTGGTATGATTCTATCGCAGATATCAGTATGCCGAAGAGTATGCTGCCAACAAAGGTTTATGATGCATTTAACTCCGAGACCGGAACAATGATGGCAATCTTCTTTGATGAAGGAACATCTTCAGACGGAACAATGGAAGCAATCTCCGAGATCCGTTCTCTGGCGGGCGAGCAGTGCTTCTTAAGTGGTATGTCAGCTGTTGTTACAGATACGAAGGAGCTGGCGGAGAAAGAGACACCGCTGTATGTATTGATCGCGGTTGTACTGGCGATGATCGTGCTCGGTCTTACAATGGAATCATTCTTTGTACCGATCCTCTTCATGCTCAGTATCGGAATCGCAATTGTCTATAACCTGGGAAGTAACTACTTTATGGGAGAGATTTCCTATATTACAAAGGCATTGGCAGCAGTTCTGCAGCTGGGTGTAACATTGGATTACTCCATTTTCCTGATGCATAGTTACGAAGAACAGCAGATTCGCTACAATGGAGATAAACACCGTGCAATGGCACATGCGATCTCACAGACATTTTCCTCTGTAATCGGAAGTTCCGTTACAACAATCGCCGGATTTATTGCACTGTGTTTTATGTCATTCACACTTGGTAAGGATATCGGAATTGTTATGGTTAAGGGTGTTATCCTCGGAGTACTGGCTTGTGTAACAATCCTCCCATCTATGATCCTGTGCTGTGACAAGATCATTGAGAAGACAAAGCATAAACCATTCCTTCCGGATATCGGAAAGATTTCAGATAAGGTTACTAAGAGATATCCTATCTATGTGGCACTGTTCGTAGTTCTGTTATTCCCGGCTATTTACGGAAATAACCATACAGGCGTTTATTACAACCTGGATGAGACACTTCCAAAAGATCTTCCGAGTATCATTGCAAATGAGAAATTGAAGGAAGATTACGACATGAATACGACGCACATGATTCTTGTAGACAGCTCTACAGATTCAGCGGACGTAGGCAAGATGCTGAATGAGATGGATAAGGTAGACGGAATCAAATGGGCACTTGGACTTGACTCCCTGATCGGTCCGTCTGTTCCGGCAAGCATGATCCCAGATTCAGTGACAAGATCATTAAAGAATGATAAGTACCAGCTTGTACTGGCGAACTCAGAATATAAGGTAGCTACAGATGAACTGAATGACCAGATCAAAGAACTGAATACGATTCTTCATAAATATGATAAAGGTGGAATGCTGATTGGAGAAGGTCCTCTGACAGCAGACCTGATCGACATTACAGATAAAGATTTCAAGACAGTAAGTGCAGTATCAATCGGAATTATTTTCGTGATCATCATGCTTCTGTTCAAGTCAATCTCACTGCCGATCATCCTGGTAGGCGTTATTGAGTTCGCGATTTTCGTCAATATGGGTATTCCATACTACATGGGAACTAAGTTGCCATTCGTGGCATCCATTGTAATCGGAACCATTCAGCTTGGATCCACCGTAGACTATGCAATTCTTATGACAACTCGTTATAAGAGAGAGCGTAACCATGGCGCGAATAAATACGATTCCATCACAACTGCGCACCGTGTATCCGCACAGTCCATCATGGTAAGTGCGTTGAGCTTCTTCGCAGCAACGATCGGTGTAGGACTTTACTCCAACATTGATATGATCAGTTCCCTGTGTATCCTGATGGCGAGAGGAGCACTGATCAGTATGGTAGTCGTAATCTTCGTACTGCCGTCCATGTTCATGGTATTTGATAAAGTGATCGTGAAGACAAGTAAGGGATTCCTGCCACCGAAGGAATAATGGGGCGTGGAATAGAATGAGAGGGTAAAAAAGGAAACGGTTCGCTTCCTTTTTTGCTTATGAAAATAAAAAGATAAGAAATGGGCATTATTTGGATAATTATTTGGTCGATAATGCCTTTTTGAGTTGCTAAAATGACCATAGAAACAAACGAAACAGGAATCAGAAGAAAATTCAGGAGGACATCATGAAAATCCAGAATGTAACAGATGCATCTTTCCGAAAATACGGCAAGATCATCACGGAATACTCTTTTGAGAAGATCTTAAAAGAGATGGAACACACACCACTTCCGAAAGACGTTGTCTATGTACCGTCTGTTGAGGAACTGGAAGTACTTCCGGAAGCAGCTGAAATCTGCAAGAAAGGATTCGGCGGACTGCCAATCCAGATCGGATACTGTAATGGAGATAATCACAAACTGAATGCATTAGAATATCACAGAAGTTCAGAACTTGATATCGCACAGACAGATCTGATTCTGCTTCTTGGAATGCAGCAGGATATTGAAGACGGTGATATCTATGATACAGCCAAAGTAGAAGCAGTCCTAGTTCCGGCGGGAACCGGTGTAGAACTGTATGCAACAACACTTCACTATGCACCATGTACTGCACAGGAAGGTGGATTCCGCTGTGTAGTAGTTCTTCCGAAAGGAACGAATGAAGAGCTTCCATTTGAAACAGCGAAAGAGGGAGAAAACAGACTTCTTGCAGCGATGAATAAATGGCTGATTGCACATGAGGATGCACAGATTGAAGGAGCATTTTGCGGATTAAAA
>ENA-OQET01000875-OQET01000875.1-human-gut-metagenome-genome-assembly--contig:-NODE-875-length-14803-cov-2.462456_pt1 | contig 14803 bp, 18 predicted proteins | sample MGYA00242800_ERZ504645 | MGnify/ENA primary metagenome ERZ504645 (study PRJEB26092, sample SAMD00036308) | human gut metagenome | host: Homo sapiens | study: EMG produced TPA metagenomics assembly of... | reverse complement strand
CACGAATTTCTCTAGCATCCTCGCTGGTCCACAGTTTGTATTCAATCAGAGAATCCACACTTCTGCCCTCTGCAAGCAATGCCATATCTGCATGGAGTGTATGGTTTCCCGGGTAGGGATGTTCCCAGGAAACCTCCAGCGGAAAGTTGTTCCGCATAAGCTGTTTCCAGATAAGATAGACCAGCGTTGTTTCATACAGACAGCCAATCCCGTGGATACTCTGATGACAGTACAGGTTGTGGTTCTGTTCAAAGAGCCGATGCAGTTCTTTTTCTTCCGTTGCAAGTGCCTGACAGGCATCGTCAAAAAAAGCGAGTTTCATCAATCGAGTTCATCCGGCTTTTCCTCACTCTTTTACAAAAAAGAGCCGTAGAACCCTGTTACAGGCTCTATGGCTCTTCCGATACTTATGAGAAGTAAATTACTTCACCATGCTTGCAACTTCAGCAGCGAAGTCATCAGCACGCTTCTCCAGGCCCTCGCCCTTCACGAAACGGGTGAACTTGACGATCTTGATCTCGCCGCCCAGATCCTTAGCGACCTTAGCGGTGTACTGAGCAACAGACAGATCGCCGTCCTTGACGAACTCCTGATCGACCAGGCAGTTCTCCTTGAAGAACTTCTTGATCTTGCCCTCGATCATCTTCTGCTTCACAGCATCAGGCTTGTTGGCGTTCTTGGGATCGCCAGCCATCTGAGCCAGCATGATCTCCTTCTCCTTGGCAACGACCTCAGCAGGGACAGAAGCCTCATCGACATAGCTGGGGTTAGCAGCTGCGACCTGCATGGCGATGTCCTTGCCGTAAGCAGTGAACTCGTCCTTGCTGTCGATGTCGTTGGTGGTCTCGAAGTTGACCAGGATGCCGTGGGTGCCGCCGCCGTGGACGTAAGCAGAGCAAACGCCCTCGTAACGGACGAAACGACGGATCTTGATGTTCTCCTTGATGACCAGGATCAGGTTCTTCAGAGCCTCGTCAACGGTCTCGCCAGCCTCGGTCTTGCAAGCCATCAGAGCCTCAACATCAGCAGGGTTCTGCAGCATGACGACCTTGGTTGCTTCCTTGACGAAATCAACGAACTTGTCGTTCTTGGCAACGAAGTCAGTCTCAGCGTTGACCTCGATGACAACACCGACCTTGCACTTGGGGCAGTACTCAGCGTAGACCATACCCTCGGCAGCAACGCGGCTTGCCTTCTTGGCAGCAGTAGCCAGACCACGCTCGCGCAGGATCTCAATAGCCTTCTCGAAGTTGCCGTCAGCCTCAGTCAGAGCCTTCTTGCACTCCATCATGCCGCAGTCGGTCTGCTTACGCAGCTCCATAACGTCTTTTGCAGAAATAGCCATTTTTGTAGTCTCCCTTACACGTTATTTCACGGGTTTGTTCTGTACAGCCAAAATCAGGCGTTGGCAGCTTCCTCAGCGGAGCCTCCTGGTTGCCCTGCTTGCCTTCCAGAACAGCGTCAGCCATAGCGCCAGCGATCAGCTTGACAGCGCGGATAGCGTCGTCGTTGCCGGGGCATGACGTAATCGATCTCGTCGGGGTTGCAGTTGGTATCAACGATAGCCACGATGGGGATGTTCAGCTTGCGGGCCTCAGCAACAGCGATGCGCTCCTTGTGAGGATCAACAATGAACATAGCCTTCGGCAGGGTCTTCATGTTCTTGACACCGCCCAGGTACTTGTCCAGCTTCTCCATCTCCAGCTCGAGCTTAGCAACTTCCTTCTTGGGCAGCAGCTCGAAGGTGCCGTTCTCCTTCATCTTAGCCAGCTGATCCATACGGTCGATGCGCTTACGGATGGTACGGAAGTTGGTCAGCATACCGCCCAGCCAGCGAGCGTTGACATAGTGCATGCCGCAGCGCAGAGCCTCGTCACGGATGGACTCCTGAGCCTGCTTCTTGGTGCCGACGAACAGGATGTCGCCGCCCTCAGCTGCAACTTCCTTCACGTAGTTGTAAGCCTCGTCCAGCTTCTTCACGGTCTTCTGCAGATCGATGATATAGATGCCGTTGCGCTCGGTGAAGATATACTTCTTCATCTTGGGGTTCCAGCGGCGGGTCTGGTGACCGAAGTGCACACCTGCCTCGAGAAGCTGCTTCATAGAAACGACTGCCATAGTAAAAAGTACCTCCAATATTGTTTTGCCTCCGCACACCGTGATCCGCGGCCATATCGGATGGCTTTGGACTGCCCTCCACTCCCGAAAGAGCACAAAAGGGCATAGTGATGCGTGTGTAATGCTGAATAATAATAGCACAAACAGGCGTGTGATGCAAGGGGTTTTTCTCTGTTTTTTACAAGAAAATCGCGTATTTTTCGTTTATTCGTCCGTCTGAGTGCCGTTCAGGCTCTCCATGCCCATCCGGCTGAGGGCATAGCCCTTGCCGAACATCAGGTCATATTGCAGCAGCCAGTGCTTCTGGCTCCAGCTTTCCTGCAGGGAGCTCGGGGTCTGGGTGGTGGTGCCGTCCAGATTCATCACCGTGCCCCGGGTATTGGCGCGGTCGGCCACCTGCAGCTGGCGGTTCAGCAGCTGGAAATAAAGCGGCTGTTCCAGACCGTAGAGGTTCATCATCACCGGCGAGATATCGTAAGCAGCAATGGTGCCCAGATCCACGGGCTTGTCGGTGTAGTTCGACCACATCAGCAGGGTGGTCTGGTGCAGGCGCGGGTCCGCACTGGAATCGCTGGCATAGCCGCTGCTGGTGAATACATCATAATTGGAATCAATGGGGTTGTAATGGTCGCCCCAGAACACCAGGATCACCGGCTCGTCCACCTGCGAGAAGTATTGGGTCAGCTTGCCCAGCATGGCATCGGCATCCCGGATGCCGGTCGCAAAATCTTCCAGTGCGCCGATGGTGCTGGCCTTGAGGCCCGCCGGGTGCTCTGTCACCTTCACCCGCACATCGTCCGGGTAGTTGTCTTTATTATAATTGGTATGGTTCTGCATCGTGACCGCGTGCAGAAAAACCGGTGCATCCGAGGATGCTTTCATCTTCTCATACTGCTGGATGACCTGGTCCGCCATGGAGTCATCCGTGACCAGACCGCTGGTCCAGTAGTGCCTGCGCACCTTGTTGACATGGGTCATCTGTTCCAGGCTCAGGAAGGTGTCAAAGCCCAGGTTGGGGTATGCCGTGTCCCGGCTCCAATACTTGGCCCAGAAGCAATGAACTGCCGCCGTCTGATATCCCTGCGTCAGCTTGAGGTAATTGGGCAGCGAGAACATGGGCTTGGTCACATGCTGCTGGTAGGGCTTGCTGCCGTTGGGCAGAAAGGAAGCCGAATAGCCGGTCAATGCTTCAAACTCCACATCGCAGGTTCCGCCGCCGAAACTGGGGCTGTACGCCCGGCCAGAGGCACTGGTCTGCTGCAGGGCGTGGAGGTTGGCAGAGACATCGGTATCAAACTGGAAACCGTACTGTTCCAGCTCCGACACGTCCCAGTAGGACTCGTCCATCACGTAGATGATGGTGGGCTTTTTCACAGTCTCGTCCGCAGAGGTGGTGGCACCGTAAGATCCCGGGTAGAGCGGAGCAGTGGAATATTTCTGTGCAGCTTCGGTATCATCCAAGATCTCGTTGACAGCCTCCTCTGAATACCCCTCCGGCTTGGAGATCTCCAGATTGGTCAGATTGGTCAGAAAGCTGGTGATGACACCATAATAACGGTAATAGCGGTCCTGCATCCAGGCATCCGGCACAATGCCAATGGCCTGTGTCACGGCAGGCTGCAGGAACACGCCAAAGAGCAGGCCGCAGGTAGCTGCCGCACTGGCAAGAAAGCCTGCCACCCGGGGCTTCCAGTTCAGCTTCTGCCGCCCTCTATAAAGGAAGAAAGACACCACGACCAGCAGCACGATAATAACAATGGATACCACCATGCTGGTCTGGATGTGGATCCCGGCCGCAGCTGCCACGCCCGCAGCCTCTGACACCTGCATCAGGTCCCAGGGCAGGAAGGGCTCGCCGCGCAGCTGCAGTGTGTAGAAATTGACTGCCGCCGGGGCACAGCCCAGCACCGCCGCCAGCAGGGTCGCCAACGGAGCAAACCGGGTCAGCCAGTCCACTGCCAGCCAGCTGAGAAACAGCATGGCCCACGCCAGCAGATAGGCTTCGGCATGGGGGAAAATGTATTGGGTAAAGGTCTCCCCTGTCAGGCTGCCGCGGGCGATCCACTCCGTCAGGAACAAGATGCCCAGCGTTGCCAGTGGCGGGAAGAGCAGCCGCAGCCCATGCAGGGAAAGCGGCGTATGCTTTTTTTGCGTTCATAGAGAGAAGTTCCTTTCACTTCCGGAAATCAGATTTCAAGCCGGAGCGGCAAGGCTCTGCCGCTCACGGTTCTCTATTATAATCCGATTTTTTGTAAAATCAAACCCTGATGCTGGAAAAATTCACGAAAAATTTCGCCGTCCAGCCAGTGCCGCATTTTTTGCCAGAAACCCTGCTTTTTGGCTTCCGGCTCCGGCAGCTCCGTGCGGACCAGGATCGCGTCCACTCCCAGTGTCTCGATGTCCGTCCAGGGGATGACCAGAGTCTCGTCCCGGCCCAGCAGCCCAAACAGATGAGGCTGCCCGAGCAGCAGCAGGCTTTTGACCTGCGCCGTTGCCGGATCGAGCTCCAGATCATCGGCGCGGCCAAGGCAGGCCCCGTTGCTCAGCTGAACGATCTCCTTTGTGCACAGCTCCCGGAATTTCATCGTGCTCCCCTCCCCGCAGTTTGCCTGTTTCATCCTATGCGGCGGCACAGTGCTTGATGCAGGGCGGGCAGTTGTGCTATACTGTGGGCAGAATCTTTCTGGCAGAAACATCCATACAGAATTGAGGAAACAGCGATGTATAAAAATATCATCTTTGATCTGGGCGGTGTCATGGTGGATTTCGACCCCAAGACCTACCTGGTAGACCGCTTCTGCAATGCCGAGGTAGAGGAACAGGTCTCCCAGCTGACTTTTGAAAGCGAGGAGTGGAAGCTGCTGGATGCAGGGCTTATCACCCGCTCTGAGGCCAACCTGCGGATGCTGGCCCGCGCAAAAGAATATGGCCGCGCGTTTGAGGTGCAGGGCGTGCTGGACGATTGGATGCATATCCTCCGCCCCCGCCGCCGGATGCAGGAGCTGGTGCGGAAACTCAAGAGCCGTGGCTACTGCGTCTATTACCTGAGCAATATCCCCGAGGATGTGCTGGATTTTCTGACCGAGCGCGACCTCAAGGGCTTGTTCGACGGCGGCGTGGCCTCCTGCGAGGTGCACATCAACAAGCCCGACCCCCGCATCTATAAGGCCCTGCTGGACAAATACCAGCTCAAGGCCGGGGAAAGTGTTTTCATTGATGACCGGCTGGAGAATGTGCAGGCCGCTTTCCGTCTGGGCTTCGCCGGCATCCAGATGAAGGACAGCGTCGGCACACTGGTGCGCAGCCTTGCTACCTGCAGTGTGGTCATCCACTGAACAACACACAAAAACTCCCCGCTCAATGCCCTGTTTGGGGCGCTGGGCGGGGAGTTTTCTGCCATTACAGATTATTTCTTTTCGTAATTCTGGCAGTAGTGCGGGTCTCCACCTGCTGGGTGGTGCAGGAGCAGTGCTCTGTCACCTTGATCTGGGGCAGATCACACTTGCAGTTCTGCACATTGTGGCGGCACTCGCAGACATCGCAGGTCACACCTGTGTTTTCCATTTCTATCGCCTCCTTGGCTCTAGGTTGCCCCGGCTTCAGGCGATTATGCATGGCTGCTTATTTTCCTGCGTTTGCTTCACGCCTTGCCTTCATTGTCACGATCACATGCTTGATGGAGAGAACGGGATGCACCGGCAGCATTCTGGGCCCGGCCCAGCGCATGACAGTGCGGATCTTTTGCCCGCATCTCCGGCTGATAGCAATGCACCTTGCAGGCCGAGCAAAATGGTCTTGGTCTCCATAAGGGGCAGTGCTCAATGCGGGCCAGCGCATAATCATGGAGCTGCTGGCACTCCGGGCAGAGTTTTCCCTTCGGGCTGTGATGCTTGTTCGCGGCAGTAAAGTGCGATCATCTCGCTGACCAGCAGTTTTTCATCGTTTCTCTTTTTGGCAAGGTCTTTCGGGGTGGTCTTTGACATTCTTTTCCTCCTGACAAAACAAAAACCGGCAGAGAGCCGGAATTCTTACACTCTGCCGGTTAGTTTATCAGAACAAACTTCTTTTGTCAAGTTATGATCTTACCATGCAGCCAGGTCTGCACCCAGCTTGCGGCAGGCAGCCTGAACATCCTCATCCGGTGCCTCGTTGCAGATCAGACCCTCACCGTTGAGCACCTGTGCGCCATCCCCCTGTGCACGCTCGACCCAGTCACGCATCCACTGGCCATCGCCCCAGCCGTAAGAGCCAAACAGAGCAATCTTCTTGCCGTTCAGAGAACCCTCCAGGTCGGAGAACATCGGCTCAAACTCGCTCTCCTCCAGCTGCTCGGCACCCATGGCGGGGCAGCCCAGTGCGAAGCCGGTGTAATCACCGGCGGAGGCGGTGTTGAACTCGGACGCAGTGAACTTATCCACGGAAGCACCGGCGGCAGCCGCTGCGCTGGCAACCAGATCTGCCATGGCCTCGGTGTTGCCGGTGCCGCTCCAATAAATAACTGCAATTTTGCTCATGATAAAGGACTCCTTTTCAGATAGTATGTGGTGCATCGTCAGGCGGCTACGGTCAGCCGGCTGATCGGGGTGCCGTTGTAATAGCAGCGGGCGTAGATGCGCTCGCACTTTTTGTAGCGGTCAAACTCCGCCTGCGCAGCGGCCGGGTCGGTGTAGACCTTCCAGTAGCCGCACGCAGTAAAGTTTTTGCCGCGGTTTTGGATGAACCCGATGACATCCGCCAGCGGGTAGCCCAGAAAAACGCCGATCTCATGCGGGAAATCCTGCTCACAGCAGAGCCGCTCGGCCAGCTGCGCCAGCAGCTCGTCCGCTGTGCCGGGGGTGTAGCCCTCCCCTGCCAGAAATGCCAGCGTGCGGTCATCAGCCAACAGCTTTGCCACCCGCGCGGGGCGGTAGACATAGACAAGGACAGCCCCTGTGCGCGGACACTGCTTGAGCACCTGCACAGTGACCCCGCGGGGGGGACAGCTCCGTATGCCATGCAGCCGCCATAGCGGCGGCATCCTGCCCGGGGGCGGGCTGGTAGCGAAAGAGACTGGCGGGCTTGAGCCCTGCCAGCGTGGGGGCGCACAGCGTGGCAAGATCACAGGCGAAGCTGCGCGGACTGGTGGTAGCGTAGGTGCGTTCCTGCATGAGATGGCTCCTTACCGTTATGATGGTTAGTATTTGCTAACCAAGCGCTCCATAAAACCGCCCTGTACGGGGAGAGAACCGCGCAGGGCGGGTGATAAGAGCAAATTGAAAATTTGCAAGGTTAGCAATAACTAACATAGACAATATAGCATGTCAGGGAGCAGATGTCAAGCAAAATCTCGAAAAAAGTAGAGGCGTGATAGTCGCTACCGCACTGCCGGGTCGTCGGGGACGCCGACCCCTACAAATAGGTACGGTAAACAAAAACGGGGCGGCACGCGGCCGCCCCATCGTTATCAATAATTGCTGCTTTTCAGTTCAAAATAGCTTCTGGGATGGGTGCAGACGGGGCATTTGGCGGGGGCATGGCGGCCGATATAGACAAACCCGCAGTTGCGGCACTGCCAGACCTGCTCATGCTCGCGCGCAAAGACCTTACCGGCCTCAATGTTGACGGCGAGAGCCTTGTAGCGCTCTTCATGATCTTTTTCGATAGCGGCAACCTTCTTGAACAGGGCGGCGATCTGGGTAAAGCCCTCCTCCTTTGCCTCGGCGGCCATGCGCGGGTACATCGAGGTGTGCTCCTCGTTCTCGCCCGCGGCGGCCATCTTCAGGCAGGTCAGCGTGTCGGGGATCTCGCCGTTCTCCATCAACAGCTCAAACCAGATCTTGGCGTGCGCACGCTCATTGTCGGCGGTGTCATCAAAGATTGCACCGATCTGTTCGTAGCCGTCCTGCCGCGCCTTGGCGGCAAAGAGCGTGTATTTGTTGCGGGCCTGACTCTCGCCTGCAAATGCCTCCCACAGGTTTTTCTCGGTCTTGCTGCCTCTCAGTTCCATAGGGATACCTCCTCGTTAAATAAGAATCAGTCTTGATATGTGGCTGCTGCGGCACGGCACTGCACCCGACCGGTACAGCAGGCAGGAAACGACGCTGTCCGCACACAACAGACGGTTGACAAAGCTGCGGTTATGGTGTAGTATCTAAATAAGAGTTAATCTTAAATTTGGTAAGGAGGTCTGCCCATGACCCGCCAACGCGCCCTGATTTTGGGTATCATGCGCGAAAAATGCCCGGAACATCTGACCGCTGACGAAATCTTCTGCCATGCGCGGCAGGCCATGCCGCACATTGCGCGCGGCACTGTGTACCGCAACCTGAAATTGATGGAGCTGGACGGCGAGATCGGCCATCTGGAAATGCCCGACGGCCCCGACCGCTACGATGCCAACCCCAGCCCCCACGGCCACCTGCTGTGTGAGAGCTGCGGCGAGCTGGCAGACCTGCCGGTCGTGGGGCTGATCCGCGATATTGAGGCCGCCATCGGCACCGAGGTCCGCGGCTACACGCTGACGATCCGGTATATCTGCCCCAAATGCCGTGCCAAAAACGCGCAGTGACCCTTGCCGCCCGACCGTGGGCGGTATTTTTGTAAAAGCGAGGTTGTAACTTATGGCAAAGCAGCGCGACCCTGTACTAGATAGTATGCGCGGCATCGGCATTGTGCTTATGGTGCTGGGACATTCCGGGTTTCCGGGCACGGATTATATTTATTTATTCCACATGGCGCTGTTTTTTATGCTCAGCGGGTGGTTTTTCAGCCTGCGCGGCGGGCTGGTACATTTTGTCAGGCGCAAGCTGGTGACCCTCTGGCTGCCCTTTGTGGCGGCCAACACGGTATTTACGGTCTGCAATAACCTTTTTCTGCGGCTGAACATCCTGACGGCGGATGCGCGGATCGCGGAGATCCCGGGCAACAGTGTCACAGCACCGGTGAGCATCAAGGACATCATCGGCCGCACGGTACACTGGTGCGTGTTTGACGGCGGTACCCAGCTGGGCGGCGCGATGTGGTTCATACAGGCGCTGTTCCAAATCTCACTATTGTACGCTGTCATGGAGGTTTTGCTGCAAAAGCTGCTGCATGGCGGCGATACGCTGATTGCGCAGGGGCTGCTTTCCGGCGTGCTGCTCTGGGTCGGCTGGCACTGTAATCAGGTCGGCTGGAATGTCTGGGGGCTGGGTATTGCGGCCAGCTGCTACTGGATGTTCTACCTTGGCACGGTGCTGCGCCGCACTGCGCGGTCGGAGGTGCGCCCGCTGTACCGGGCGGCTGCTGGCGCAGCGGCCTTTGTTCTGCTGCTGGTGCTGCGGCGGCTCGGCTCGGTCGGGCTGGCGGGCAACGGCTATACCAACCCGGCGTTTTTGCTGTTGGCCAGCATGGCTGGCTGGGTGCTGGTGCGCAGCGCCGCCTGCCTGACGGCCCCCCTGCCCCGCGTCAGCGCCGTGCTTGGCTATCTGGGCCGCGCCACGATGCCGATTGTGATCCTGCATTTTTTGAGCTTCAAGCTTGTGACATGGCTGGGCCTGCTGGCTACAGGCGGGGAGAGTTACCTGCTGGCGGCTTTCCCCGTCTATTTTACCGGCGGTGTCTGGTGGCTGGCCTACACGGCTGCCGGTCTGGCCCTGCCGCTGGCGGCAGATGCGGTGTACAAGAAAATAAAAAATGCCGTCTTAGCGCATTGATGTAAAAAAAGAGCCCGCGGGGCTCTTTTTTCTTGCCGCCCTCTGCGAGACAGACTCCCCCGATACGGGGGAGGTGGCGCTTGCGCCAGAGGGAGCCAAGAAAATGCTTGATTTGTGACACATTCCCGCTCCCGTAGGCGTTATAAGGGTGAAAGGAGGCGAGCCGATGCAAAACGAACAGGATTTAGAAAAGCTCGTGCATGCCCATACCGCTGCACTGCTGCGGTACTGCACTGGCCTGCTGGGGTGCGAGGCCGACGCACAGGATGCTGTGCAGAAAACCTTCATCAAGGCGTGGCAGCAGCGCCACACGCTGCGCCATGACGGCACCGACAACGAGCGCGCGTGGCTCTACCGCATCGCCTACCGCACCTCGCTGGACATGCTGCGGGCAATCAAACGCGCGGCGGCCTACCCCACCCCGGAGCCGTTGGAGCAGGACCCCGGCATCAGCGAAGAGCTGCGCGCGGCGCTGAACACGCTGGCCCCGCTGGATCGGGCCCTGATCTTAGAGCGTGTGCTGGACGGGCTGGATTACGCCGCACTGGCGTGCATTCACGGACGGCCCGCCGCCTATCTGCGCACACGCTACCACCGCGCCAAAAAGCAGCTGGCGCAGCGATTGAAGGAGGGGGAGCACTATGAAGTATGACCACGAAGAAGCGTATTTGCACGAAAAGCTGACAGGCGGCCTGCACCCGGCAGGCGTTGACCTATGGCCCGCCGTGGCTGAGCACCTGCCCGACGCGCCCCCCGCACGGCACCCGCGCTGGAAGCTGGCAATTTGCCTAGCCGCGCCGCTGCTGATTGCCGCCGGAGTGCTGGCAGGCACGGCAGAGTTCACGAACCTGCGCGAAAACCCGCGCCCGTCCTTTGCGCCGGAGGCCAACACCGGGTACGCCATCACGTATGAGCGGCAGTATTTTGCGCTGGATGAGGATTTGCTGGCGGGAATGGTGGCAAACCATAATGGGGAGATGTCAGACGATGGCTGGCTGCCGATGAACGCCAAAATAAACGGCCAGCTGCACCCCACCGACGCGGACTACGCCGATTGGTACGCCCGGGCTGCACGCGGGTACGACAGCTGGATGGAAATGACTACCGCGACTGGTCTGCCGCTGGCGCAGAACACGCTGCTGGATGAGGGAGATACAAGCACTTTCCCGTCGATTGCCATGTATCCGTCCGGCATGATCGACATCCCGGATGAATATGACGATGGTATGCCCTATACGCCGAAATTTCAGGAATATCCCGCCGGATTTATCCCCATCGGGCGCGGCGATACACCGGACAAGCTCTACCTACGCACGGGTGTGCTTTTGGATAGTTACAATGTAGAAATCATGGCAGTTGCCTATCTTGGGGATGCGCCCAAGGAGATGGCAACGGATTTGTATTGGCAAAAAAGTGCCGGGTTGACGTGGCAATGTGAAAGCTACCCTATGGCCAACGGCAACACCGCGCTGATCCCCCACTGTACAAGCAACCCGAACTCGAGGCCCTACATCCAGTCCAGAGCCTACTTTGCGCAGGACGGCATTTTGTACCAAGTCTATTGCCGTCCCTATACGGATAGCCTTTGTTACAGTGCCTCGCAGGAGAACATCTGGGCAGAACTGAAGGTGGTTTTGGACGGATTCGCGTAACCTGTTGTGAGGGGCGCGTCCCGACGCCCGCGGATGCCGTACACGTCCCGGGAGGGATCAAATCCCTCCCCTACGGCCCCCTTTTCCGGGAGAATGTAGGGCGGGGTGCCCTCACCCCGCCGCGGATGGGGGCAAGACTCTGCCCTGCAAAACAGCCCCAAAAGGAGCTTTATACCCAAAAAGAGAGAAGACCTTCGCCCTGTGCGAAAATTCTTCTCTCATTTTTTCTCTTTTATCTCTCCTCCAGCGGCACGTACTCCCTTGTCTGCATGATGCTCTGGTAGGCCGGGCGGATGATCTTATCCACGTTGACAAGCTCCTCCATGCGGTGGGCGGACCAGCCGACGATACGCGCAACCGCAAAGATCGGGGTGTACAGCTCCACCGGGATGCCCAGCATGTCATACACAAAGCCGGAATAGAAGTCTACATTGGTGGAAACGCCCTTGTAAATGTGGCGTTTCTCGGCAATGACCTTTGGGGGGCCAGCCGCTCGATCGTGTTGTAATACTCAAAATCGCGGCTGCGGCCCCTTGGCATCGGCCAACTGGTGGACAAAGCTCTTGAACACGACCGCACGCGGGTCGCTCAGTGAGTAGACCGCATGGCCCATGCCGTAGATCAGACCCTTCTGGTCAAAGGCCTGCCGGTCCACGATGCGGCCGAGGTAATCGGACATGGCATCCTCATCGAGCGGGTCAGTGACATGGGTGCGGATGTCATCCATCATCTGCATGACCTTGATATTGGCGCCGCCGTGCTTGGGGCCCTTGAGGCTGGACAGCGCCGCCGCAACGACCGAATAGGTGTCCGACCCGGACGAGGTGACAACGCGGGTCGTGAAGGTGGAGTTGTTGCCGCCGCCATGCTCCATGTGCAAAAGAAGCGCTATATCGAGGACATGCGCCTCCAGATCGGTATATTTCTGGTCGGGGCGCAGCATCTTCAGCAGGTTTTCCGCCGTGGAAAGGCTCGGGTCCGGGCGGTGGATGTACATGCTGCCGCCGCACTCATAATAATTGTAGGCGTGGTAGCCGTAGACCGCCAGCATCGGGAATACGCTGATGAGCTTGATGCACTGCTCAAGCTGGGTCTGCAGGTCGGTCTTGTCGATGTCATCGTCATAGCTGGCCAGAGTCAGCACACTGCGGGTCAGCGAGTTCATCAGGTCATGGCTGGGGGCCTTCATAATGACATCGCGCACAAAGTTTGTGGGCAGGGCACGGCATTTGGTCAGGCAGCTGTTGAAGCTTTCCAGCTGCGCGGCATCGGGCAGGTCGCCCAGCAAAAGCAGGTAGGCCGCCCCCTCGAAGGCGTAGCGCTTGCCGCGCAGGCCGCGGATCAGGTCGTAGACATTGTAGCCACGATACCAAAGCTTGCCCTCGCAGGGAATCTTTTGGCCGTCCCGCTCCTCAAAGGCATCAATGCGGGAGATGTTGGTGATACCCGCCAGCACGCCCTTGCCGTTTTTGTCGCGCAGACCGCGTTTTATATCGTACTGGGCAAAAAAGCTCCGGGTCAATGCGGTTGTTGGTGACACATTCCTCGGTAAAGATGCGGGCTTCCTTTTCGATGGCTGCGTAGTCGCTCATGGTTGATGGCCTCCCTTTCCATTTTTTGTCCGCGGTGGGTAAACAAATCGTAGCAGATGCAGGATTCTTTACAAATCGTATAAGAATAATTATACGGAAAATCGAACAATCTGTCAAATGGATAATTTGTGAACAAACCACACGGTAGGGGCCGGGCATGCCCGACCCTCGCGTAATGGAAAACGGACATTTACGGGATGGTTGAGGGCGGGGCATGCCCCCGCCCCTACCGGGATACAAAAAAACGGGAGAGGTCATTCCTCTCCCGTCAGACTGTAAATTGTTATTCTGCCACCAGCACCGTCACGCTGGTCGGGGCCAGCTCAAGGGCATCGCGGAAGCAGGGGCCGAACGGCGCGGCGTCTGCATGGACACCGTCACTGAGCTTGCGCCATGTGCCGGTGGGCAGACTGGCCCACTGGCGGGTGCGCTCGGGGTTGTAGTAGACAGCCAGCTGACCCTTGGCAGCAGTGTCGTCATGCTCCGGCACAAAACCGATGAGCCATCCCGGCAGCGCGAGCAGGAACGGCTCCGGCTCCCCTGCCGCGCCGCTCAGGCGCGGGTAGGCGCGGCGGATGGCCAGCATACCGCGGTAAAAGGCTGTCAGCGCAGCAAACTCCGGGCGGTGGGCGCGGGCCCAGTCCAGCCGGTTTGTGCTGAGAGGGCCCTTGTAGCTGTTGTGGTCGCCATACTTGGTACGGCCCCATTCCTCGCCCGCCTGCATAAAGGGCAGCCCCTGACAGGTCAGGTAGATGCCTGCCGTCATGCGGTTCTGCGCCAGCAGGTCGGCATCGGGCCAGTCATAATCCCCGCGGCGGGCCACGGCGGCCAGCTTGTCCCAGAGCGTGTAGTTGTCATGGGCGGAGACGTACTGCACGACCTGCCGGCGCGCCTAGGCAGGAAGCCGTGTGCGCCGCTGCGCCACGCGCTGATCGAGTGCAGCACATCGTAGCCATGCTGCGGTGCGCCGTTGACATAGCCCGCGTTGGCCGCATCAAAGACGTTGCCCTTGATGCAGTCCCGCGTGTCATCGCAGAAAAATCCGATGCGCTCATGCAGCGCGTCGAGGGCGCGCTTGTCGGCGGGGCGTGCGCCGCCTTCAAGGTTCGTGCCGCCGCCCATCCAGGGCTCGCCGTACAGTAAAATGCTCTCGCCGCCGGGCAGACTGTCCAGCGCGGCGCGGATGGCGTTCATCGTGTCCACGTCTTCCAGCGCCATCAGGTCAAAGCGGAAACCGTCGATGTGGTAGGCTGTGGCCCAGTACAGCACCGACTCGACCACGTATTTGCGCACCATCGGCGCTCGCTGGCCAGGTCACAGCCGCAGCCGGAGCCGTTGGTCATCATGCCGTTGGGCCAGCGGCGGTTCCAGTAGCCGGGCACGGTGCGTTCCAGATTGCTCTCGCCGTGGTAGGTATGGTTGTAGACAACGTCCATCACGACGCCCAGCCCCGCGCGGTGCAGCGCGGCGACCATGGCGCGGCACTCCTTGACGCGCACCTCGCCGTGGAACGGGTCGGTGGCAAAGCTGCCCTCGGGCACGTTGTAGTTCTGCGGGTCGTAGCCCCAGTTGTAGCCGCCGTCGGGGCGGGACTCGTCCACCGTGGCGTAGTCGCAGATGGGCTGTAATTGCACATGGCTGATGCCCAGATTTTTCAGATAATTCAGGCAGGTCGGGTGTTCGCCGTCGTTGTCCAGTGTGGTGTCATCGGGCGTGAAGCCCATGAACTTGCCGCGCCACTCCGGGCGCACACCGCTGTGCCCGTCAG
>ENA-OQET01000874-OQET01000874.1-human-gut-metagenome-genome-assembly--contig:-NODE-874-length-14804-cov-4.458404_pt1 | contig 14804 bp, 18 predicted proteins | sample MGYA00242800_ERZ504645 | MGnify/ENA primary metagenome ERZ504645 (study PRJEB26092, sample SAMD00036308) | human gut metagenome | host: Homo sapiens | study: EMG produced TPA metagenomics assembly of... | reverse complement strand
ATTTTCACTTAGTTTTTTTCAAAAAAAATTTTTACTTATTTCATCAGTGCAAAGAATAACTTTTTATTATTAATTTCTATAATTACATATGGAGGTTACTTTTATGCATCTAATACCAACCGTTATAGAAAAAGATAAAAATCATCAATATGCCTACGATATCTATTCCAAACTTTTTAGAAGAAAGAATTATTCTACTTACAGGGACTATCGACGATGCCATGGCAAGTTCAATTATTGGTCAATTACTTTATTTAGAAGCACAAGATAATAAAAATGATATTTACATGTATATCAATTCACCTGGCGGTAGTGTTTCTGCAGGACTAGCAATTTTTGATACAATGAACTTTGTTTCATGTGATGTCAGCACAATTTGTTGCGGCATGGCAGCAAGTATGGCTTCTATTCTTTTAAGTGCAGGTTCCAAAGGAAAAAGATGTGCATTAAAAAATAGTGAAATAATGATACATCAACCTCTTGCCTCTTTAGAAGGACAAGCAAGTGATATTGAAATAAACGCTAAAAGAATATGCAAACAAAAGAAAAAACTTTCACTTATTTTAAGTGAAAATTCTAAACAATCATTAGAAAAAATCATTCATGATTGTGATCGTGATTACTACTTAGATCCATTAGAAGCTTTAGAATATGGTCTTATTGATGAAATCATTTAGATTTAGGGGATTTAACATCCCTTTTTCTACATAAAAAAACTACAAATTCCACTCAAAGCACCAAGCATTATAAAATAATTCAACTTTGAACTATCACCTGTTTTAATTGCTTGAATAATTGGTTGATCATACATGATGACTTTTTGTATTTCTCCAGTATCTTTAATCACAAATTCGACTTTTTCACTCTTTTCATAACCATAAGGTGCCATTGTTTCTTCTAAAATATATTTTTTACCAACTTTCAAATGACAAATGCGGTGTTCTTGATCAGTTGAAATCCAAGAATCAAGAACTTCTCCATCTTCATTTTTCACTTGTAAATGAGCTCCAGACAATTCTTTTTTATTTGTTATGTCTTTTTTAGAAATATCCACTTTAATATCTTCATCAACAACTTTTAAAACAATATTCTTTTCTCTTATTTCAAAAATTTGTTCTTTAGCTGTTGCATATCCACAAGGTGTCAATGTTTCTCTTAAAATATATTTTTCCCCACTATTAAGTCCTTGTATTAAGTGGGCTGTCTCATCTCCTTGAATATCTATACAATAATATGTCACATCTTCTCCATCTTTCAACATTAAAAAATAATCATTTGATTTTAATTGGGGAACAACTTTATATTCAATACCTTCTTCATTTTTACCTTGACACATATCCCCTTTTAACAATTTTTTCTTCATAACATCATTAATATCAAAAATATGTGTCCTGTAATCCATTGATCAATTCTATTTTTTGTTTTTGTAGAAACAACTGTAAGCTGTGCCCCTTTTAACAAATTGCCATCTTCTTTTTGTTTATAAACTTTAACAAAAGTATCAATCATTTCTATTTTTTGATTTTCTTTTTCATAAGAAACTGTAAAAGATATATCATTTACTAAATTAAATCCTAAAGGTGCTAAATCTTCATGTAAAGTATACGTTTTTCCTTCTTCTAACCCACTTACAGGATGTTCATTTCCATCACTATACCATTGATCAACTGTATTTCCTTCCTCATCTATTACTTGTAATAAAGCTCCTTGAATTTCTTCACCACCTAAAGTTACTTTAGAAATTGTTACAACTTTATCTTTCATATTTACTTTTTGAATTTTTCCATCTTCATTGACTTTAAATTCAATTTTCGTTGCTTTTACATATCCTGCTGGACTTGTATCCTCATTTAAATAATAAGTTTTTCCACTTTCTAATCCATCTATTTCATGGGCCTTATTAGATGAAATCCATTCATCAATAACTTTTCCCTCTAAATCCGTAATAGACATTTTAGCACCACTAACTTCTTGATCACCAGTAACATCGGTTTTAGTAAATGTTGTCTTAGTAATTTGATTTGTTTGTTCATGAGAGTTTGTATAAATTGTTGTTGTATGATCTTTTTGTGTAATTTCAAAATCATAAGGTGTAGAATCTAAAACATAACCTTGAGGGCATGAAACTTCAACAACTTGATATTTTCCAAGAGGAATTCCTGTCATTTCTAATTGACCATTTTCATCTACAGAAATAATTCCTTCTTCATTCATTATCCCTTTTGAAACTTGTACACCATTTGAATAAGTAATCATTTGACCATCATTTGTATCAACAATACATTTTCCACTTCCTAAAGTAATTATTTCCCCTTTAGAATATAATTTTTTCAAAGATACTGTATCAACAATATCATTCATTGCTACAACTTTATATTTTGTTTTTTTAATATCTTTATCTGCAAGATCAACAGCTCCTTGACATGCATCTTCAAGTTTCTTTTGAAGTTTTAATGTTCCTGTTGGTCTTAATGTATTTACAACAATTTTCTTTGTTGTCTTATCTTTTACAATTGTCACTTGCCATTTAGCAACAACAGGTGCAAAGTGATCTTCACATTCAATCTCAGTAAGTGAATAAGTTCCTACAGGTAAATAATCAATAAATAATTCATAATCTCCATTTTCATCTTTTGTGACTTCAAAAGTTTCATCATATCCTGTATAAGAAGTTGAAATTAATCTAAATTTAGAATTTTTTTGAAATTCAGAAGTATTATCTACCTTAGAAAGGCGTAACGCTCCAAAATCCAACCATTCAACTTCATATTTTAATTTATTTCCATCAGGATCTAAATTCCATGAACCTTCTGTTTGTGTTCCTTCTGCACCATCTTTAATAGCTAATGCAGTAAACATTTCACAACCTTTTCCCGCAATATTTCCTGACTTATAATTTTCTGGACTATTTTTGCATGGTGCTGTTAAATAGAAACTTTCTCCACCATTTACAGTTACCGTTCCCCCTGTTTGCATCGTTCCTTTTGTTACGTTATATAGTGTAACATTATTTTGTAAAGGAACTTGAATGGTAGAATGACTTGTTCCTTCTAATTTAACAGTATTTGTTTTTTGAAGTTTATTTACCTTATCAAATTCAGCCTTAAAAGAGGCTGTAACTCCACCATCTTGACTTGGGCTAAAATAAGCATAACCAATATCAGGTTGATTCATAAGCCAGTTATAGCCCCATAAAATATTATCTCCATAACCACTATTGCCATCTGCATTTGGCCATTTAGCATTGAAATCTTTTAAGTTTAACCCCATTAAATCTCCGCCATAAGCATAAGAAAGCCAAATATGGGTAAACAAATAAGCACCATCATCAAAGTTACCATGCTTTTCTCCAAAATCATCAGGAACACAAGAATTTAATTCAACTGTATACATTTCTTTAATTGCTTGATCATAGCCTGGTCCTCCAAATCCATAATAAAGAATTTTTCTTACAGCCTCATTATTTTCAATCACTTGAGCTGGGTATTTTCCAGCTGATGGTGATTTTTTACTTGCTTCTAAACAATAAGCATATTTATTATCATACTTACACATATAAGTGGACCATTTTTTCGCACTACTTATTTTAGAAGACCACCACCATGGATAATCAATTTGTTTAATACGTGTAAATTCATGAGGTGTACTATTATCCCATGCTTCGACATTATTTGCATATTTTTGTGAAAAACACATAGATAAAATAAACACCATAACTGCAAATATTTTCATAACTTTATCAAATATTTTTTTCTGTTTCATTTCATATTCCTCCATCATAAATAATTTCTAATAAAAAAAGACAATCTCTGATTGCCTACGGGCCTAAAATCCACTTATAAACACAATTCACTTTTACTCCTCCTTCAATTTTCTAAGAATGATTAATTCCATAATGAAATCTACTATGTCTCCACTCTATTCCTGAAAATTCAATAGAATCTGTACACTTTGTTTGATCAAACTTCTTTTTAGCATCTTCTAAAGAAACATTTGAATCAACATATAATCCACAAAGATAACATTCATACCAATAAACCGTTTGTTGGGGCTTTGTTTGTTGATGATCATTATCTAAATGATCCTTTACATTATTTTTTTCATTTGATTGAGAGATTGTAATGTCCTCATTCGGTTTATTATTTTCACTTTCAATCTTATTCACATTATTTTCTTGATTATTTTGAGAATTAGTTGTTTCTTGTTTATTTTCTATAACATTGACCTTAAAATTCTTTTTCTCTTCTATTTTTATAAATATCTTCTACAAATACTTTTACTTGATATTCACCTATTCTATGAATATCGATTTGACTTGTATCTATTTGAATTTCTTTTAATGGTGATAAATCGGTAGCTATGATCAATGATTTAAAATCAATACTTTCTAAATCACTTTCTTTTATAACATCTACATTTTTAGGAAATGCCAGTACAGGTGCTAATGTATCTTTACAAATAATTTGAATCGTTGAAAGCTTATTATTATATTTTATAAAAATCTTATATTTTCCTACTGCTGGATAACTTTTTTGATCTTCATTTTGAAGATTATCTGTTATACTTACATTCTTTTTTAAATAACAAATCTCCTCTTTACTCATTCCTGTTGTATCCACTAAGCCTTTAAAATTAGCATAATAAGTTTGTCCATATTCAATATTGATTTTTTTCTTTTTTAGTACCAGTGTTGGTGGTGTATCTTTAGTTATAAAAAAAGCATACCAATAAGCATGCCTAATAAAGTAATCAATACAATTAATTTTTTACACTCTTTAAAATATTTATAAATCATGATCTTCACCTCATTGAAAATAAAAAACCGCCTAAGCGGTTTATAGATTAGTTAAATTTTTTTGAATAATTATAACCATTTTCTTTAAATTTATCAGCAATCGCTTGAATATGAGCTTCACCATTTGTTTCACAAGTCACTCTTAATTCTACTTCAGAGAAACGAGCAAAGTTTTTAAATTGGTTATGTTCAACTCCAATAACATTTGCATTACATTCATTAAGTAAATGAGAAACAACTTCTAATTGTCCTGGAATATCTTGTAATTGTACAGAGAATGTTAAAATTCTTCCTCTTGAAATAAGTCCCTTATTGATCATCGAAGAAATTGTCATAACATCCATATTTCCACCTGAAATAAGTGAAACAACTTTTTTTACGTTTACAATGTAATTTCTTTAAAGCTGCTAATGATAAAATACCTGATCCTTCAGCAATTAATTTATGTTTTTCAACAAGTAATAAGAAGGCTTCCATCAATTCATAATCACTTACAGTTACGATTTCATCAACATATTTTTTAATATATTCAAATGGAGTTTCTCCAATTTGTTTAACTGCTGTACCATCAGCGATTGTACTTACTTCACTTAATTTAACAAGTTGATCATCTTCAACTGCGGCAAGGGCACTCGCTGCACCTTCTGGTTCAACACCAACGATTTTAACAGATGGATTGATTTGCTTTGCTGCACAAGCAATACCTGAAATTAATCCACCACCACCAATTGGTACTAAAATATAATCAACATCTGGAAGTTCTTCCATAATTTCTAAAGCAATTGTTCCTTGCCCTTCCATAACATCTTCATCATCAAAAGGATGAACAAAAGTGTATCCTTCACTTTTTTGTAATTCTACAGCTTTTTCATAAGCTTCATCATAAGCTTCACCATATAATACAACATCCGCTCCATGTGCTTTTGTAGCATCAACTTTAATTAATGGTGTATGTGCTGGCATACAAATTGTTGCTTTGACCCCTAATTTTTTTGCTGCATAAGCAACACCTTGTGCATGATTTCCAGCTGAAGAAGCAATTAACCCTTTTTTCTTTGCTTCATCATCTAATTTCATAATTTTATTGTAAGCCCCTCTAATTTTGAAAGCTCCTGTTTTTTGTAAGTTTTCAGGTTTGATGTAGACATCATTTCCACATTCTTCAGAAAAGGCATCACTATGTATTAAATGAGTTGGTAAGATAACTTCATCAACTCTTTTTTTAGCCGCTTTAAAATCTTCTAATTTTAACATTTAAATTCCCTCCGTTTAAGTATTCATAATTATATCACTATTCTTCGATAAAACAATTATTTTGTTTTAATTTGATTTGTACTTTCATCATAAAAATATTCGTTTTCATCTAATCTTTTCATAAACTCAGTTTCATCCAAATCATAAACAGAAAGAACATGTGATAATTGCATATCATCATCTCTTAATTTCATATTAATCATACTTACTAACATGTGTATATCTTTTGGCATTTTTAAACTCCTTTATTTATATTTTTCTAGACATTAACATTATACATGATTTTTTTATGTTTTTTGTCTCAAATTTGTCTCAAAAGTTATTCACATTTATTGTATAAAATTAAATATTTTTTATCATATTAATTAATTCTTATTGATTTTTTATAAATCCTATACTATACTGTAAACAAGTTAAAAGCAAAGACAAGGATAGTAGTATTTTTACGAAGCAACAGCGAGCTAGTAGAAGGTGAAAGACTAGCAGTGAACGAAAATATGAAGAACACCTTCGAGCTGTCTACCGAAAGCAATGCAAGTAGGCTAGAACGTCTCTAGTTATGTTACAACTAGCGGGTATCGAGTACTCTTTGAAGTATTTTCCGTACCATGTATATCTTTGGATTTATATGTTACACGATACTCGCACACTATGTGCGTTTTTTAATTATAAGGGGGATATTAAAATGTGTGGTTTTTTAGTCGTTGGAAGTGAAGAATTTGAATTACAGGTTTTCCAAAAAGCTTTAGATAAAGCAGCGTATCGTGGGCCTGATTATCAACATGTCTCAATTGATCATGGAATAACATGGGGATTTAACCGTTTATCAATTATGGATTTATCAACAAATGGAAATCAACCTTTTGTTTATAAAGATTATACACTTGTATGTAATGGTGAAATATATAACTATCCAGCATTAAAAACAAAATTAGAAAGTAGCTATACTTTTAAATCTGGTAGTGATTGTGAAGTTTTGATTCCATTATATGAACAATATGGACTTGAAATTTTATGTAAATATTTAGATGCTGAATTTGCTCTTGTTTTATACGATAACAAAACAAAACAGTTAATGGCAGCAAGAGACCCAATGGGAATTAGACCTATGTTTTATGGTTATAGTAAAAAAGAACATCAAATATGTTTTGCTTCCGAAGCCAAAGCTTTATTTGATTTATGTGATGATATTATGCCTTTTCCACCAGGACATTATTATTTAGATGGTCAATTTGTTTGTTATAATGATTTAAGTGATCCTAAAACAATCGTTGATGATGATTTAGAAACAATTGCTGGAAAATTAAAAACAAAACTTGAAAAAGCCGTAGAAAAAAGATTTATGTCTGATGTTCCAATTGGATATTTATTAAGCGGTGGATTAGATTCTTCTTTAGTATGCGCCATTGGTCAAAAATTATCAGATAAACCTATTCGTACTTTCGCTATCGGTATGGAAAGTGATCCTATTGATTTAAAATATGCTAAACAAGTTGCTGATTATTTAGGAACAGAACATACAGAAGTTATTATGAATAAAGAAGATCTCTATCAACATCTAAAAGAAGTCATCTATCATCTCGAAACTTTCGATATTACAACAATTCGTGCGAGTATGGCCATGTATATTTTATGTAAATATATTCACCAAAATACCGATATTAAAGTTATTATGACTGGTGAAGTTTCAGATGAATTATTTGGTTATAAATATACTGATTTTGCACCTAACGCTAAAGCTTTCCAAGAAGAAGCAAGTAAAAGAATCAAAGAACTTTATATGTATGATGTCTTAAGAGCCGATCGTTGTATTTCTGCACATGCTCTTGAAGGACGTGTTCCTTTTGCTGATCTTGATTTTGTTGATTATTCTATGTCTATTGATCCTGCTAAAAAAATGAATGTTTATAATAAAGGAAAATATTTGTTAAGACATGCTTTTGAAGGAACTGATTATTTACCACACGATATTTTATTTAGAGAAAAAGCAGCTTTTTCTGATGCTGTTGGTCATTCAATGGTAGATTATTTAAAAGAATTAGCTGAAGATAAATACAGTGATGAAGATGTTTTAAATGCTAAAGATAAATATTCATATTGTACACCTTTCACCAAAGAATCATTAATGTATAGAGATATTTTTGAATCATTCTTCCCACAACAAGGAAAATGGATCAAAGATTTCTGGATGCCAAATAAAGAATGGGAAAACTGTGATGTTGATGATCCAAGTGCTCGTGTGCTTAAAAACTATGGAAATTCTGGAAAATAAAAACAAAGCAATGCTAGATCTTTATTCTAGTATTGCTTTTTCTTCGTTTATTTTATTTTCAATAAATATCTTTTCTAATTCTCTTAAAAAGAATTGTGTTGTCCTATAATTCCTTTTTTTAGGTCCTTTTACATGCTTATGTTGTTTTCTAGAAAGATGTCCTAAATAACGAGAAGTCAACAAATTATTAATATTATCTTCTGTAATTCTTTTCCCCGATACATGAAGTATCGTTACATTTTTAAGCAAAGCTAAACTTGCAAGTCCATAATCTTGACTAATCATTAGATCACCTTCTTGTAAATAAGAAAGAATCATTTGATCAACACTATCTTTTCCTACTTCACACATAATTATTTGAATTCTTTCATCTTCAATAACATGTGCAAAATCAATAAACAATAAAACTTCTACTCCATAATGTAAAGCAAGTTCAATAACTTTTTGACGATCTGGACAAGCATCTCCATCAATTAATAAACGCACAAGCCACTTCCAATAAGCACTAGCATAGCAATAACACCACCAATAAAACCACCTAAATGCCCTGTTTTAGAAATATTTTTATCTGCCAACGTAAAAACAACATTAATAGCAATGACAGGAATAAATTGTTTTAAAACCATTAAAAATGGTCCTTGAAAAACAACACCTAAAGTCACAATAGCTCCCAAAAACCCATAAAAAATACCACTTGCACCTAAAGTAATCGTATTTTGATAACGTCCCTCTTTTTTAGATGTCATATAAGTAATAAGATAAGAAAAAATTCCAGAAATTAATACTAAATACAAATATTCTAAACTTCCCAAAAAAGGTTCAAAGAAAGTTCCACCCAAATAATAAAGTGCATAACAATTCATAAAAATATGAACTAAATCAACATGAACAAAATTAGCTGTTAAAAAGCGCCAATACTCTTGTTTATATTCTATTTTAGGAGTATAAAAAGCTCCATATTTAATAGCTAACACTGATTTTTCATCTGAATGATCTATAAAATTAATAATGACATAAATGGCTACGGATATCACAATCATCGCTAAAGTTACACTCATTTTTTCTTCTCACTTTCATTTTTAATCACTTCTACTTTTCTTGTTCTTTGAATATTATTACCCTGACTATTTGTAATTGAGTAAATAACTTCATAGGTTCCTACTTCTTCAGTATTGACTGTATTTTTCAAAATCTTAATTTGATGTGTAATATCATTTCCATTACCATCACTAGCTTTAACACCTTCCATAATATCAAAATGTGTTCCTTGAACAATTTCAACATCATCAATACCTTCAAGCGTTGGATGATTTCCTAAGCTTCCCACAACAATCTTAGCTCTTAATTTAGCCGCTTGATTTCCCACTACATCTTCTACAAGAATATTAACTATATAAGAACCTTTTTTTGTGAATTTAAGAGTTGTATTTTTGTTCCATCATCCTCTAAAAAATAAGCAATAACTTCTGATTGATCATCTACTTTATCGATCAAATTCAAAGCACTAATTTCTTCATTTAAATTCACATTAAAAACAACTTGTTTTAAAGTTACAACTGGTTTTGTTGTATCTTGAATTTTAATGTAAAATGGAAATTCTACTCCCGCATAAGAAGCCGATACTTTATAAACACCTATCTCATTTTTTAAATTAGAAAAATTTAATTGTACCTCATTAATAACATTTGCATTAGCATTGACATAATCTGCCGGATTATTAGAAATTGGTGTTCCATATTCATAAACAAAAGTATCTCTTTTTAAAGTAACGGGTGTTATTCTAAAAGCAAAAATCGTAAGAAGAGTACTTACAACAACAAAGAATGTTAAAACAATACCAATTATTTTCTTCTTCATTGTTATCACCTCTTTCTAACCTATTATACCATCTCATTATGTCTTTTTTGTGAAAAGTACCGTACTTTTGACAATATATTATGCCTTCATTTCAAAAAAAGGCAACATAAATCAAACTCTATGTAAAAAAAATCATAAAAAAAGGGATAAGAGTAATTTCCTATCCTAATCTTTTTAATACTTTTTCTTTACCTAATAATTCCATAGAAGCTGCTAAATCAGGACCATGCATAATACCAGTTGTCGCAATACGTAAAGGCATGTATAACATTTTTCCTCTTGCTTTTGCTTCTTTTTGTGTCGCTTTAATACAAGCAAAAATTTGATCTTGTTTAAAATCTTCTTCAGCTAATTTCTGCAACTTTAGATTTAAATACAGCTAAAGTATTTGGAATAGCTTCATCTTTCATAAATTCAATAGCTTCTTCTTCTAAATGAATTTCATCTTCAAAGAATAATTTAACTTGTTCAACGATTTCTTCACCACAAGAAATATGATCTCTATGCACTTCTACTAATTTTTCAATCCATGCTTCACTTTTATTGCTTAAATCATAAGCTTCTTTTAAGAATGGTAAACATAATTCTGTTAATTGTTTTGTATCTAATTTTTTAATATATTGGCTATTGATCCATTTTAATTTATTCATATCAAAAATAGCCCCAGATTTAGAAATACGTTTAACATCAAACGCTTCAATTAATTCATCTAATGAGAAGATTTCTTGTTCACCTTCAGGTGACCATCCAAGTAAAGCAATATAATTTAAGATTGCTTCATTTAAGAAACCTTTATTAATTAAATCTTGATAAGATGCATCCCCATTACGTTTTGATAATTTATGTTTTTCATCTTTCATAACAGGTGGACAATGAATATATGATGGTACATCCCATCCAAATGCTTGATAAATTAAATTATATTTAGGTGTTGAAGATAAATATTCATTTCCTCTTACAACATGTGTGATGTTCATTAAATGATCATCTACGATATTCGCAAAGTTATAAGTTGGATAACCATCACTCTTTAATAAAACCCCTTCAGCAAGTCCAGCATTTTCTACTTCAATATGTCCATAAACTTCATCTTCAAAAGAAGTAATTCCAGTACTTGGAATTGTTTGTCTAACAACATATTTTTCACCATTAGCGATTCTTTGTTTTGCTTCTTCTAAAGAAAGATGTTTACAAGGATCAATATATCCTAATTCTTCATTATCAGATTCTTCTTTTGCTTTATTGATTGTTTCTTCATCACAGAAACAATAATGAGCTCCCCCTAATTCAACTAATTTATCAGCATATTCTTTATAAATAGCTAATCTTTCAGATTGAACATAAGGTCCAACTTCTCCTGGTTTATTAGGTCCTTCGTCATAACCTAATCCTGTTTGATCCATAACTTTATAGATCATATCAACAGCACCTTCAACTTCTCTTTCTTGATCAGTATCTTCAATTCTTAAAATAAAATCTCCATGATCATGTTTAGCAATTAAATATTCATATAATGCTGTTCTTAAGTTACCGATATGCATATATCCAGTTGGACTAGGTGCAAATCTTGTTCTTACTTTTGCCATTTCTATACTCCTTTTTTCCTTAATAATACAACCGCTTGAGCTACCATTCCTTCTTGTCTGCCGACAAAACCAAGTTTTTCTCCACGTGTTGCTTTAATGTTAATTTGGCTGATGTCACAATGTAATTTACTTGCGACATTTTCTCTCATTTTTTGAATATGTGGAGCCATCTTAGGTGCTTCACACATAATAATACTATCAAGGTTATTGATTTCATAACCTTCTTTATCCATCAGTTGATAACAATGTTCCAATAAAACCATTGAAGAAATTCCTTTATATTGAGGATCCGTATCTGGAAAATGTTTTCCAATATCACCAAGACCTAATGCCCCAATAATACTTTCAATAATGGCATGTAATAAAACATCTGCATCGCTATGTCCTAATAAACCTTTATCATGGTCAATTTTTACACCACCAATATATAAATCTCTTCCTTCTACTAATTGATGAATATCAATCGATTGTCCTATTCTAAACATGTTATCACCTTCCGCAAACATTCTAGCACATATTTTCTAATTTATGAAGTATTGGATGTTTTATAATCAAGGAAAATATGGTAAACTAAAACATATAAAAATTATGGGAGGACTTCCTATGGATAAAGAAGAAGTAGTAAGTAAAAATTTTATTGAAAAAATTATAGATCAAGATTTAGCGGAAGGAAAATATACAAAAATTGCGACACGTTTTCCTCCTGAACCAAATGGTTATTTACACATTGGTCATGCTAAATCAATCTTATTAAATTATGGATTAGCTAAAAAATATAATGGAACATTCAATTTACGTTTCGATGATACAAATCCAATGAAAGAAAAAACAGAATTCGTCGAAAGTATTGTTTCAGATGTAGAATGGTTAGGTGCTAAATATGATGGTGATATCAAATTTGCTTCAAACTATTTTGATCAAATGTATGAAGCTGCTGTTCTTTTAATCAAAAAAGGAAAAGCTTATGTTTGTGATTTAAGTCCTGAACAAATTAGAGAATACCGTGGTACTTTAACAGAACCTGGTAAAGATTCTCCATATCGTAATCGTTCAATCGAAGAAAACTTAGATTTATTCGAAAGAATGAAAAATGGTGAATTTGAAGATGGATCAAAAGTATTAAGAGCTAAAATTGATATGGCTTCATCAAATATCAATATGCGTGATCCTATTATTTATCGTGTTGCCAGAATGACACACCATAATACAGGAGATAAATGGTGCATTTATCCAATGTATGACTTTGCGCATCCAATTGAAGATGCCATTGAAGGAATTACTCATTCAATTTGTACTCTTGAATTTGAAGATCATCGTCCTTTATATGATTGGGTCGTTCAAGAAATTGGTTATGAACATCCACCAAAACAAATTGAATTTGCAAAACTTTATCTAACAAACGTTATTACAGGAAAACGTTATATTAAACGTTTAGTAGATGAAGGTATTGTTGATGGTTGGGATGATCCTCGACTAGTCACAATCGCTGCTTTAAGACGTAGAGGATTTACACCTGAATCAATTAAATCTTTTATGGAATTAGTCGGTGTTACAAAAAGTAACTCATCAAATGATTATGCGATGTTAGAATATTGTATTCGTAATGATTTAAAACCTAAAGCACCTCGTGTGATGGCTGTTTTAGATCCTATTAAATTAGTAATTGATAACTATCCCGAAGGACAAGTTGAATATTTAGATGCGATGGTCAACATGGAAAATCCTGATTTAGGTTATGAAAAAGTACCATTTGAAAGAGAATTATGGATTGATCGTGATGACTTTATGGAAGAACCACCTAAAAAATATTTTAGATTGTTCCCAGGAAATGAAGTTCGTTTAAATGAATGCTTATTTCGTTAAATGTGTTGATTTTGAAAAAGATGAAAATGGAAAAGTAACTGTTGTTCATTGTACTTATGATCCTATTACTAAAAACGGTACAGGATTTACTGGTAGAAAAGTAAAAGGTACAATTCATTGGGTTCCTGTTCATCATTGTAAGAAAGTAACAGCACGTTTATATGAAAACTTAGTTGATGAAGAAAAAGGTGTTTATAATGAAGATGGATCTTTAAATTTAAATCCTAATTCATTAACTGTTATTGAAGATTGTTATGTTGAACCAGCTATTGAAAAATATAAACCTGGTGATTCATTCCAATTTGTAAGAAATGGATATTTCTGTATTGATACCAAAGATTCTACAGATGATCATTTTGTATTTAATAGAGTCGTTTCATTAAAGAGCTCATTTAAATTACCTAAGAAATAAAAATTTGGAGATTGCCTCGACAATCTCCTTTTTTGTATAAGAAAACAATATCTTTCGATATTGCTTTTTTATTTATTATATTTACGATCATGTGCTGCTGAAATCAAACCTTGGAATAAAGGTTGTGCACGGTTTGGTCTTGAAGTAAATTCCGGATGGAATTGACATCCTACATAGTAAGGATGATCTTCAATTTCAACAATTTCCACAAGATTTCTTTCTGGATTAAATCCTGCAACTTTTAAACCATTTTCAACTAAAACGTCTTTATAATTATTATTAAATTCATATCTATGACGATGTCTTTCTTTAATTAATTCTTTTCCATAAAGACGCGCTGCATGTGTACCTGAATTTAATTGACATTCATAATCACCTAATCTTTGTGTACCACCCATATCTTCTAAAGATTGATCTGACATTAAGTTGATGACTGGATTCTTACATAATTCATCAAATTCTAATGAATTAGCATCTTTAATACCACAAACATTTCTAGCATATTCAATGGTAATTAATTGCATACCTAAACAAATACCTAAAAGTGGAACTTTATTAGTACGTGCATATTCAATAGCATCAATCATACCAGCAATACCACGATCACCAAATCCACCTGGAACGATAATTCCATCAGCATCTTTTAATCTTTCGCTACATTTTCTTTATTTAATTCTCTGAATTAATAAATCAATATTAACAACACTATTTACATAATATCCTGCATGTCTTAAAGCTTCATTAACTGATAAATAAGCATCAGGT
>ENA-OQET01000872-OQET01000872.1-human-gut-metagenome-genome-assembly--contig:-NODE-872-length-14812-cov-4.044127_pt1 | contig 14812 bp, 15 predicted proteins | sample MGYA00242800_ERZ504645 | MGnify/ENA primary metagenome ERZ504645 (study PRJEB26092, sample SAMD00036308) | human gut metagenome | host: Homo sapiens | study: EMG produced TPA metagenomics assembly of... | reverse complement strand
CATACGAGGCAAGATCCGGCAACGGAGATGTTGTGATTGACGCATCCGCATGGAACACGAAAAAAGGAAACAGTGAAGTATGCGGTGTTACGATTCTGGCTGACAAGATGGGAACGTACGATATCGAAATCGAGATGAAATCCGATCTGGAAGACCTCGCACAGCTGCCGGTAACCGTGTACATCGACAATATCGTAAAAACTATGATCAGCATCCGCGGAACAAAAGGTGAGTGGATCAAAGAGACGAGAGACCTTGGCTTACTTCTTCGGCCCGAACCACTAACCTGAAGCTGTAACTTCAGGCGCAAATGGTCTGGAGCTTGGAAAGATCCGCCTGAAGTTAAGAGAAGGCATGGAAGTACTGAGCAAACACGAGGAATAAATAAAAAAAGAAATACAGAGAAAAACCGGAACCCGGGAGCCGCTGTTTGAAAGCGGTGCCGGGTTCCGGTTTTTCGTATGAAAGAAGATTTTTATGGAAGAAGCTGTTTTTTAGTGAAGCTCGTCCTCATCCACATCAATCACATTGTCATCGTGCAGGATTTTCTGCTGGTTGATCTCGGTCTGGATGACGTTTTTGATCCGGCGTTTTGCGCGGCCCATGTAGTAGGTGGTGACAAGATCGGAAATGCCGCTGTAGACAAGGCAGATACCGATGAAAATGTTTGTGGTTGCAACGGCATCAAACGGATTGGTACAGATGATGATGCCGAGAACGCTGGTTAAAAGAGCCAGCAGGAACTCAAGCCACCATTTTTCCAGCCCTGTTTTTTTGAGGTTGAACGCCTTCTGAATGCTGAGCAGTCCGTTTGCCAGAAGGATGATACCGATGACAACCGGGATGAATGCGATTACAAGGTCACTTTCAAAGATAACGAAGCAGCCGAACAGAATCAGTACCAGGGCAACGAACAGATCGTAGCGGAAGAAAAACGGCTCGCCGCGGCTTGCAATGTAGCGGATCAACGCAACAACGCCGCCAAACAGGAGCAGTGCTCCGGCGATATAACAGATCAGCAAACTCGTTTTTACGGGGTAGACGATCAGCACGATACCTAGTATAATAGAGACAGCGGCTGAAAGCAGGAAACTGTTTTTCACATCCTGAAAAAATTGTTTCATAAGGATTCTCCTTTCCACTTGAATGTGGTTTTTCGTTTGCTTTTATAGTAGCTTTTCAAAGCAGAAAAAGCAATGGACAAATTGAAAAAAATGTACGAAGAAATGGAATCGTGAAACGGAAGAAAGAGAGGGTAAAAAAGATGCAGGACGAACAGAAAAAGTTCCAGGAGAAGCTCTCCGAATTGCTGTCATACGCCAGAGACCATGAAAATAAAGTAACGATGAAAGAAGTCAGAGACATTTTTTGAAGACTTTGCACTGGATGAGCAGAAAGTCACCTTTGTCTGCGAATATCTGACGATGGAGCAGGTCGATGTGGCAGATTATGAGCCGGGCGTCGTGCCGGAGGAGACCGAAAAAGAAAAGCAAAAAACCGGAGTTTTCCGAGGAGGAGCTGCGTGCCTTACAGCAGTATCTTGACGAACTGCCGGAGACAGAAACACCGTCGGAGGAAGAAACGGCAGAGCTTTACCGGAAAGCGGCAGAGGGCGATTCCCTTGCAAAGAGCATGCTCGTGCAGCTCTGGCTTCCGAAAGTTATTGAGACCGCAAAAGAAATGCACACCCGCGATTTCTTCCTGATGGATCTGGTGCAGGAGGGAAATGTCGGACTTTTAGTAGCGCTGGAGTCCGTTGTAAAAGCTGAGACGGCGGAGCAGGCGATTGATGCGGTTGTGCGTGAGACGATCAGCGATTTCATGGAAGAACACAGAGTTCAGAAACACAAGGACAATACTGTAGTCAATAAAGTAAACCGCTTAAAAGACGCCATCGAGGAACTCTCCGACGGCGATGACATGGATTTCAGTGTGGCAGAGCTTTCCGCGTATCTTGACATGTCCGTGGAAGAGATTGAGGATATTCTGCGGATTGCAGGCGAAGAGCCGTAACAAAAGGCTGGTATTTGCACAGAAACTGTGTGAATTGGCAATAAAACAAAAGCAAAGGAGAAAAATACAATGGTACATCATATTGTTATGTGGAAATTCAAACCGGAAGTAGAGGATGCAAAGAAACCGGAGCTGAAAAAAGCGATGGCAGAGAACCTGAAAAGCCTGGTCGGCAAAGTGCCGGGACTGTTGACGGTTGACTTTGTAGAAGCACCGCTTGCATCTTCCACCCATGATATGGCACTTGTCACAACCCTGGAAAAAGCAGAGGATGTAGCTGTATATGCAAAACATCCGGAGCACGTAAAAGTAGCAGACACCTATGTACGTCCGTACACAACGGAGCGTGCGGCACTCGATTACGAAGAGTAAAAACAAGCACGGACTTTAGCTCGTTGCCCGTGTAAATAAAAAAGTATCCCGTCCCTTTTGGGGAAGCGGGATACTTTTTTTGTGCCGAGAAGATCAATTCCTGATCTGGTGAATACGTTTCATTTAAGTGTTTTTCTGTTCTTCCTTCTGCAGTTCGTCAATTGTAAGCAGCAGCTCATCGATGGAAACCTCTTCGTCCTTCGGATCTTCCGTAAATTCTCTGACCAGTTCTTCGTACGTTCTTCTTCTGTGTTCCAGCGCTTTCCGCGACCGCTCCCGCCGGATGCGTCGGACATACCGCAGGCGGAGGACAAAGAGCAGAATCAGAACGAGAAGGACAAACGGCATCGCCAGAAAAACAGGATCTGCCTTCCGGATACGGGCAAAAAGGGATGCACCGGCCGAGGCAAGATGGCGGAACCAGGAAGCGGCATGCACAGTGCTTTTCCAGAACGCTGCGAAATGGGAAGCCACAGATGAGAAGGAAACCGTGGATGATGCCGGTGCTTTGGAAATGGCCGGTTCCGGTGTCTGGGTTATGGCCGGTGTTTCGGTCGGCGTCGCAGTGGCAGTCGGCGTCGGTGTCGCCGTCGGAACCGGTTCAAACGTTACGGCAAGGGTATGATCCTTCTGGATATCGGAAAATGTGTAGCTGTCCGGATATTCCGTCACCGGCAGATACAAGCCGTCCACCGAGAGCTTTGCGAGCCGGAAGCCTTCGTCTGCCGTGTAGGAAACGGTTTTTTCCTCTCCGCGGGAAAATTCCCCGCCCTCGGACACTGAGCCATGCTCCGCCGCGGAAGTGGAAACCGTGAACAGATACGGAACCCGGGTGCGGTAGAACTGCACATACCGTCCACCATCTGCCTTTTTTTACGTTTACAATCGCAATAAATTCCCCAGGATTTGTCTCGCAGAGGCCCTCTGGTTCATTGATGGTGATATCGTCGGAAAAGCCAAAATCAACCGTGTCGTCCGCAAGCAGTGTTTTCTGCGAGAGTGAGTATGTCTGGATAAAGTTTCCGATTCCGAGATGCATCGTCAGTGGAAAAATAAAAAAGAGATCGCCGGAAACACAGAGATCCTGAAAATTTTCCATGTAAAAATCGAAGGGATACGTGCCCCAGTCATCCACTATCTGAAGTGAGGCATCGAGAAGTTTAAAGCCGTAGCCGCCGTCTGCATCGGTCTGGATCAGATAGCCGCCCGTAGAGGGAAGATAATCGATGCCGAGAATATTGTAGCTCGTCGAGAGCTGGATCCGCTCTTTCTGCTCCAGGGTATCCGGGTCGAGGCGGAAGATACATCCGTAATTGGAAGCATCCGGGCTGCTGTAGCCGCTTACGAGGATTTCATGCGTGACGGGATTGTATGCCATACCGTTCGCGTGAGCAAAGTCTGCGTCCCTTACCTGATGCGCGAGGGAATACTGCGTAACGGGATTTCCGTCTGCGTCTGTATCATTTTTATAGTAGGCAGAGACTACGTCCGGCTCTGTCGTCAGATCATTAAAATTTTCGATGCAGATGATATAATCTTCCGTCGCACAGACGGACTGCACCGCGCCGTTGCTGCCGAGAATCGGATATTCCCCGACCAGTTCCCAGGAGGCGCCGGTAAACGGCGTACTGGAGGCAAAACCAGCCTGACAGAGCATGGGGTGAGTCAGAAAGAGAAAAATGCCCAGAAAAAGGGCAAGAAAAAACCGGCCGGATTTCTTGCCGGTGGGAGATTTTATCGAAAAATTTGTAAATGCAAGCCGCATATGATGTGTAGGTCCTTTCTTACAGAAAAAAGGTGAACTTTTTCTGTCATCCTATCTTACCACGGAACCGGCGGAAAGTAAATGAAGGAGGGATGGAGATTTTCTTACATATCGTTTAAGAAAATGTAATAATTTTGTAGTGTTTGCCGATGCAAAGTAGTTGTAAACATTTTGCCGTCTTGGTAAAATAAACATAACAGAATTCAGAAAATTGTGAAGAAAAAGGAAAGGCAGAGAACCGATGATTAGAATCAAAGATATTGCAGACCGCGCAGGGGTCAGCCCGACGACGGTTTCGAATGTAATACACGGAAAGACAGGGCGCGTCTCAAAGGCGACGGTCGAGAAAATCAACCGGATTTTAAAGGAGATGGAGTACGTGCCGAGTATCAGCGCGCGCATGCTGGCGAATAACAGCTCCGGTCTCATTGGTGTGGCGCTTGGTTTCATGAAGAAAGGAAATGCATCTTCCTTTGAGGATCCCTTTGTGTCGGCAATGCTCGGAAATCTGGAGTATCAGATCCGGGAACACGGCTACTATATGATGCTGGTTGCGCGCCATGAGCAGGATGATCTTATGCAGCAGGCGCTCGGCTGGAATTTTGACGGCATGATTGCGATGGCTCTGAAGGAAAAGGAGATTGCAGAGCTCTCGGAACGTCTCGGAAAACCGCTGGTAACCATTGATCAGTATCTCCCGCCGGAACTTGGAGTCCGCTCCATTACGATGGATGACCGCGGCGGTGCGTACCAGATGAGTCAGTACCTGATTGGAAAGGGACATAAAAAATTTCTCTTTTTATCCGACTGCGATCTCGGTGTTGACCACTATCGGTGGCTCGGTGTGCGTCAGGCAATGGAGGAGGCGGGAATTGAGGACTTTGAAAGCCGCCATATTGTGATCCCGTGGAATCCAGAGCAGAGGGAGAAGGCATATGAGGAGATGCTTCCGTTCTTCAAAAAACAGACAGCGCTCTTTTTTTCATCGGATTACTATGCACTTGAAGCATCCAACTTTCTGCAGAACAGGGGAATAAAGGTTCCGGAGGAAATTTCAATTGCGGGCTTTGATGATGTTACTTATGCGACACTTGCGCGGCCGAAGCTGACTACCGTGCATCAGATGGTGGATGGAAAAGCACGCCGTGCCGTAGAGGTCCTGATGCACCTGATCCAGGATGAGCCAGTACAAAAAGATATTCCGCCATTGCCGACAACGCTGGTGGAGAGGGAGTCGGTAAGAGATCTGACGAAGTAAATAGTTACCAAAATTACAGAAAAACTCTTGTAGAAACTGCTGGTTTTGCGCAAAACTATTGAAAAATCACCGTGAAGTATGGTAAACTGTGCTTGCAAACGACAGAATCAAAGAACCAGACACGTTCTGGGGATGAAATAAAGGAGGTAAAAAATGGACAAAAATGGTGGAAAGAAGCCGTAGTGTATCAGATTTATCCGCGCAGCTTCATGGACAGCAACGGAGACGGTATCGGCGATTTAAATGGTATCACATCCCGTCTGGATTATCTGAAGGATCTTGGCGTGGATGTTATCTGGCTGTCTCCGGTGTACCAGTCACCAAACGATGACAATGGATATGATATCAGCGATTACCAGGCAATCATGCAGGAATTCGGAACAATGGAGGATTTTGACCGCATGCTTTCGGAGATGCATAAAAGAGGCATCAAGCTGGTCATGGACCTTGTTGTCAATCATACCTCAGACGAACACAAATGGTTCGTGGAGAGCCGCAAATCGAAAGAAAACCCGTACCGCGACTATTACATCTGGCGTGATGCAAAAGAGGGAAAAGAGCCAAACAACTGGGGAAGCTGCTTCTCCGGCTCCGCATGGAAATACGATCCGCAGACCGAGATGTATTACCTGCATCTGTTTTCCACGAAGCAGCCTGACCTGAACTGGGAAAACCCGACCGTAAGAAAAGAAGTTTTCGATATGATGAACTGGTGGTGCGAGAAAGGCATCGACGGCTTCCGTATGGATGTCATCAGCATGATCTCCAAGCCGGAAGGACTGCCGGATGGAAAGATTCCGGAAGGCGGACTCTACGGTGACTCCGGCTGCGTAAACGGACCGCATGTTCATGAGTATCTGCAGGAGATGAACAAGGAAGTCCTTTCCAAATATGATCTGATGACGGTCGGTGAGTGTGCCGGTGTCACGATCGAGGAGGCAGAAAAATATGCATCCGCAGACGGCAAAGAGCTCAGCATGGTATTCCAGTTCGAGCTGGTTGAGCTGGCAAGCGGAACATACGGCAAATGGACGGACAAACGCGTACCGCTCAAAGATTTCAAACGCGTCATGACAGCATGGCAGACGGAGCTTGAGGGCAAGGCATGGAACAGCCTCTTCCTTGGAAACCACGACCAGCCGCGCTGCCTGTCCCGTTTCGGCGATGATTCACCGGAATATCGCGTAGTCAGTGCCAAAATGCTTGCAACCTGCCTTCATATGATGCAGGGTACCCCGTACGTATACCAGGGCGATGAGCTCGGCATGAAGAACGTTCCGTTCCACGATCTGTCCGAATTCCGCGATATTGAGAGCATCAACGCGTTTCACGAGCTGACCGGAGCCGGAAAAGTAGCGCCGGACGATATGATGCGCTACCTGAACCTGCGCGGAAGAGACAATGCAAGAACTCCGATGCAGTGGGATGATACCGCTTCGGCAGGATTTACCACAGGAACCCCGTGGATCAAAGTCGGACCGGATTACGAGACCGTCAATGCAAAAAATGAGATGGCGGATCCGGATTCTGTATACAATTATTACAAGAAACTGATTCATCTCCGGAAAGAGAAGGATATCATGGTTTACGGAACGTACGAGCTGCTCGATCCGGAGGACGAGGCACTGTATGTATATACCAGAACCTTAGGCGATCAGAAACTCCTCGTGATGTGCAATTTTACAAAAGAGGAGCAGGAGTACACGGTTCCGGAAACCTTTGCAGGAGCAGAGGTACTGATCAGCAACTATCCGCAGGACGGCGCGGCAGCAGGGACACGAAAACTGCGTGCGTATGAGGCAGTTGTTCTGGAAACCAAATAAAAAATGCAGAGGAACCTGTGGCAGAACGGATTTTTGCCACAGGTTCCCGTTCTCAAAATACGGCAAAAACCGGTAAGAGTAAGAAAGGGGAAAACAAAACATGAAATCATATCTGAAAATGGAGACACATCCGCTTGCAGATCCGAAGAATGTAGTAAAGGGCGATAAATATCGTATCACGGTGCTGACGGAGCATCTTCTTCGGCTGGAATACAGTGAGGACGGTGAATTTATCGATGCAGCATCCCAGACGGTCGTAAACCGTGATTTTCCAGCAGTGGAATTTTCCGTCAAAGACACAGGCGATGAGCTGGAGCTGCGCACAAAGTATCTGCAGCTGAATTACAACAAAAAGGCATTCTCTGCAAACGGACTTTCCTGCAAAACAACGGCAGTCGGCATCAGTTCTGTACCGGCATGGCATTACGGAGATCCGACACAGGATCTTGGAGGAACGGCCCGTACGCTTGATCAGGTCAACGGAGCATGCGAACTGGAACCTGGTATCATGTCCTGGTTTGGTTCCGCTGTTCTGGATGATTCGAAGTCGCTTCTGATGACAGAGGACGGTTGGGTGACCCCGAGAAAGAAAGGAGTGCAGGATCTGTACTTCTTCGGCTATGGCTGGAATTTCCGCCTGGCATTAAAGGATTTCTACCACCTTTGCGGCAAAACTCCGATGCTTCCGAGATTTGCACTTGGAAACTGGTGGAGCCGTTACTGGCGTTACAGTGAAGCATCTTATATGAAACTGATGGAAGACTTCGACAAAGAGAACGTTCCATTCTCGGTTGCTGTTATCGATATGGACTGGCACCGTGTAGACGATGTGGATCCAAAATACGGCAGCGGCTGGACCGGCTATAGCTGGAATAAAAAACTCTTCCCGGATCCGGAGCGTTTTCTTGGAAAACTCCATGCACGCGGCATGAAGACAACACTGAACGTCCATCCGGCAGACGGAATTCGTGCGTATGAGGACTGCTATCCGGAAGTAGCAGAGGCTATGGGAGTGGATGCAAAAAAAGAAGAGCCGGTCAATTTTGACATTGCGGATCCGAAATTTGTTGATGTATATTTCGACAAAGTTCATCATCCGATGGAAAAAGAGGGCGTCGATTTCTGGTGGATTGACTGGCAGCAGGGACAAAGTACCAAGATCGAGGGTCTTGATCCGCTGTGGATGCTGAATCACTATCATTTTCTTGACAGTGGAAGAGACGGAAAACGTCCGATGACCTTCTCCCGCTATGCAGGACCGGGCTCCCACCGCTATCCGGTCGGATTTTCCGGAGACACCCACATCACCTGGGAATCCCTGGATTTCCAGCCATACTTTACCAGCACAGCCTCCAACATCGGCTACGGATGGTGGAGTCATGATATCGGCGGCCATATGCTCGGCTACCGTGACGATGAGCTTGAAGCAAGATGGTATCAGTACGGAGTCTTTTCTCCGATCAACCGTCTGCACAGCTCTAACAGTGCATTCAGTGGAAAAGAGCCTTGGAACTTCAGTATGGAAGTGCGCAGCACAATGGATGATTTCCTTCGTCTGCGTCATAAACTCGTACCGTATCTGTACACGATGAACTACCGTGCATGGAAAGAAGACACACCGATCGTTGTTCCGATGTATTATGATTACCCGGAGACGGTTTTCTGGGGCAAAAATCAGGCACCGAATCAGTACTTCTTCGGAAGCGAGCTGATGGTAACACCGGTGACAACGAAATGCATTCCGGAGCTGAAGCGTGCAAAAACAAAGGTGTGGCTGCCGGAAGGTACGTGGTTTGATTTCTTCAACGGAATGATTTACGAGGGCGGCAGAAGTATGGATCTGTACCGTACGCTCGAGGAGATCCCGGTTCTTGCGAAAGCAGGTGCGATTATCCCGATGACAGAGAAGATCAGTGCGCTGGATGTAGAATCCAACCCGGATGAGCTGACGGTACGCGTTTACGCGGGCGCGGACAATACATTTGTCCTGTACGAGGATGACAATACTACCATGGCATATGAGAAGGATGACTGTGCAAAAACATCGATGACGCTCGACTGGGGTGCGCGGAAATTTACGATTGCACCGGTTGAGGGCAATCAGAGCCTTGTTCCGGAAAGCAGAATGTACTGCGTAGAATTCGGCGGAAGTACGGCAAAAGAAGCGAAGGTCTTTGTAAACGGCGTGGAAGCGGATGCAGAAGTCAAAGAGAAAGACGGACTTCTTACGATCGCGGTAACAGATGTAAAACCGCAGGATACCGTGACAATCTGTCTGCCGGAAGATACGGAGATTGCAAAGAACGATGTCATGACACGTGCGATGGATCTGTTGCTGCACGCCGAAATCAGCTACATCACCAAAGAGCAGATCGCAAATCTTCTTCACAAAGCAGACGGAAAGGTAGCAATTCTGGCTGCAGAGCTGCAGAGCATGGAACTTTCAAATGATCTGCGCGGTGCGCTGCTGGAGATCATTACGGCATAAATTGCTGCAGAAAAACACGATTTGATTTACAGAAAAAGAATTCTGTGATACGATACATACAAAGAAAAGGAAGAGAGCGTGGCAGTGGATTCTGTCAGGCTCTCTTCTTGAAATGTGAGACAGGAGGATTTTTAAACGTGGGAAAATACATCATGGCACTTGATGCCGGCACAACGAGCAACCGCTGTATTCTGTTTGATCAGAAAGGACAGATCGTAAGCCTTGCGCAGAAGGAGTTTACCCAGCGTTTCCCGAAACCGGGCTGGGTGGAGCACGATGCCAATGAAATCTGGTCCACGATGCTCGGTGTAGCCGTGGAGGCAATGCAGAAAGCGGGCGCGTCCTACGAGGATATCGCGGCAATCGGCATCACAAACCAGAGAGAGACGACGATCGTCTGGGACAAAAAGACGGGAGAGCCGGTCTACAATGCAATTGTATGGCAGTGCCGCAGAACATCGGAATACTGCGATTCCCTGATGGAGCGCGGACTGGTTGACCGTTTCCGGGAGAAAACAGGTCTTGTGATCGATGCGTATTTTTCAGCCACGAAGCTGAAATGGATTCTAGATGAAGTTCCGGGCGTGCGCGAGCTGGCGGAGCGAGGCGATCTCTATTTTGGAACAGTGGAGACGTGGCTGATCTGGAAGATGACAAAGGGAAAGATACATGTCACCGATTACACCAACGCGTCCCGTACAATGCTGTTCAATATCCATACCCTGAAATGGGATGAGGATATCTTAAAAGAGCTGAACATTCCGCTCTGTATGCTGCCGGAAGTCCGCCCGTCGAGCTGTGTCTACGGGGAGACGGCATCCACATATTTCGGCGGCCCGATTCCGATTGCGGGAGCAGCGGGAGACCAGCAGGCGGCGCTGTTCGGCCAGACCTGCTATGCGCCGGGCGAAGCGAAAAATACATACGGAACAGGCTGCTTCCTGCTGATGAACACGGGAGAAAAAGCCGGTTTCTTCGACACACGGTCTTGTTACCACGATTGCATGGGGCATCGGGGACAAAATTACGTATGCGCTCGAGGGATCCATTTTCGTCGGCGGAGCCGCAATCCAGTGGCTGCGCGATGAGATGAAGCTGATCGAGTCCTCGGCGGATTCCGAGTACATGGCGCAGAAGGTGAACGACACGAACGGCTGCTACGTCGTGCCGGCGTTTACCGGCCTTGGCGCACCGTACTGGGATCAGTATGCGAGAGGAACCATTCTCGGCCTGACCCGCGGCGTCAACAAATACCATGTGATCCGCGCAACACTGGAGTCGATCACGTATCAGGTGGATGATGTCTTAAAAGCGATGGAGGCAGATTCCGGCATGAAGCTCTCTGCGCTGCGTGTGGACGGCGGAGCAAGCGCCAACAACTTCCTGATGCAGTGCCAGGCGGACATCAGCCAGGCGCCGGTGGAGCGGCCGTGCTGCATCGAGACGACCGCAATGGGAGCAGCTTATCTTGCGGGACTCGCCGTCGGCTACTGGCCGGATCAGGAGACGGTAAAACAGAACGGAGCCATTGACCGTACGTTTGAGCCGGAGCTCTCGAAAGAGGAGCGCGATGAGAAGATGAACGGATGGCACAAAGCAGTCCGTTACGCCGAAGGATGGGCAAAATAGAAAAAGATTTTGGAAATGCAGAAAAGGAACGGTTTCGTAATGAAAACCGTTCCTTTTCGCGTACTGTGACTTCTTGTCTACTGACGTTAAAGAATGTCGATATGTTCGCCGTTTAAAGCTTTGTTCATGCTTCGCACGGCACAGAATTTACCGCACATCGAGCAGGTATCTTCCTGTTCCGGCGAGCGGTCGGCGCGGATGGCTTTTGCGGTCTCCGGGTCCAGTGCACAGTCCCACTGTGCTTCCCAGTCGAGCACGCGGCGGGCGTCTCCCATCTTGTCGTCAATATCACGCGCATGCGGCACGCCTTTGGCAATGTCGGCAGCGTGTGCGGCGATTTTGCTTGCGATGATGCCCTGCTTTACGTCATCCAGGTTCGGAAGAGCCAGATGCTCTGCCGGCGTTACGTAGCACAGGAAAGCAGCGCCGTTCATAGCGGCAATTGCGCCTCCGATGGCAGCAGTGATGTGGTCATAGCCCGGTGCAATATCGGTCACAAGAGGTCCGAGGACATAGAACGGAGCGCCCATGCAGATGGTCTGCTGTACTTTCATGTTGGCCGCAATCTGATCCATCGGAACGTGGCCCGGTCCCTCAACCATAACCTGAACGTCTTTTTCCCAGGCACGTTTGGTGAGTTCGCCGAGGCGCACCAGCTCCTCAATCTGGCAGACATCCGTTGCGTCGGCAAGGCAGCCAGGACGGCAGGCGTCGCCGAGAGAAATGGTCACATCGTATTCACGGCAGATATCGAGAATCTCATCGTAATACTCGTAGAACGGATTCTCCTCGCCGGTCATGCACATCCAGGCGAACACGAGGGAGCCGCCGCGGGAAACGATATTCATTTTCCGTTTGTGTTTGCGGATCTGATCGATGGTTTTTCTGGTGATGCCGCAGTGCAGGGTGACGAAATCGACACCGTCCTCGGCATGGAGGCGGATGACGTCAATAAAATCTTTGGCGGTCAGCGTATCCAGGTCTCTCTGGTAATGGATCACACTGTCATATACCGGCACGGTGCCGATCATGGCCGGACATTCGGAGGTCAGTTTCCGCCGGAACGGCTGCGTATTGCCGTGGCTCGACAGGTCCATGATGGCTTCTGCGCCCATATTGACCGCGGAGAGTACCTTCTGCATCTCCACATCGTAATCTTTACAGTCTTTCGAAACACCGAGATTTACATTGATTTTCGTGCGCAGCATCGAGCCGATGCCCTCCGGGTCGATGCAGGTGTGCAGCTTATTGGCCGGAATGGCAACCTTTCCGCTGGCAACGAGCGGCATCAGGTCTTCCACGGCCATATACTCTTTTCTGCGACTTTTTTCAGCTCCGGTGTTACAATGCCGCGGCGTGCGGCGTCCATCTGTGTTGCGTAATTGCGTTCCATCTGTTGTTCTCCTTTATTTTCAAAATCAGATCCGGTAAGCGTGGTTCAGCGGTCCCGAGCCGTGGCCGAGATCCATCATGCTCGCGAGTGCGCCCGAAATATACTCTTTTGCGGCGGAAATGGCATCCGGAAGGGAAAGCCCCTTTGCGAGCCCCGATGCGATGGCGCTGGAGAGTGTACAGCCGGTGCCGTGTGTGTTCGAATTGTCGATGCGTTTTCCGGTGAACCAGGTAAATGTGCCGTTGTGATATAAAAGATCGTTGGCATCATTGATACTGTGGCCGCCCTTTAATAGAACGGCACAGCCGCAGGAATCCCCGATCTCTTTTGCGGCGCGTTCCATATCGCTTTCCGACTGGATTTTGATGCCGGAGAGAACTTCTCCCTCTGGGATATTCGGTGTGATGACTTCGGCCAGAGGAAAGAGCAGTTTTTTCATCAGGTCAGGCACGCCGCCCGAAGCGAGCGCGGAACCGCTTGTAGCGACGAGGACCGGGTCCACAACGATGTGTTTGGCCTGGTAGAAGCGAAGCCGTTCGGAGATGACTTCGATCAGTGCCGGGGAGGATACCATACCGATTTTGACGGCGTCCGGGAAGATGTCCGTAAAGACGGCGTCAAGCTGTGCGGCCAGAAACTCCGGTGTTACATCGAAAATACCGGAAACTCCGGTGGTGTTCTGGGCGGTGAGTGCGGTAATTGCCGACATGGCGTAAACTCCGTTTGTGATCATGGTTTTGATGTCTGCCTGAATGCCGGCGCCTCCACTGGAATCACTTCCAGCGATTGTTAATGCTGTTTTCATGTTTTTCGCGTCCATGAGAATTACTCCTTTGCATTACTTTTCTTTTTGGACAGGCGACAAAGAAAGTGGTGCCCCCAGTCTGCCGCCTGGTGTGAGGATGAATGGTTACGTAAAATTATTTGTTTTCCAGCATGCGCAGAGTCTGTTCTTTCAGATCCTTCGTTGCGGAAACAATGTCTTTCTGTGCAAAAATGGCACTGATGACGGCGATGCCGCAGATGCCGCTGCCGGAAAGCTCCGTCACGTTATCGCGTGTGATGCCGCCGATGGCGATGACAGGGATTTTAACGGCATTGCAGATAGCAGTCAGCGTTTCGTGGCTGACATCCTCCGCATCCGCCTTGGAACCGGTGTGGAAGACTGCGCCGACGCCGAGGTAATCTGCCCCGCGCTGCTCGGCGAGAATGGCCTGTTCCACGGTCTGTGCCGAAACGCCGATGATCTTGTCCGGGCCAAGCTTTGCACGGACATTGCCGGCCTCCATATCGCTCTGGCCGACATGAACGCCGTCCGCATCCATCTTAGCTGCGATTTCCACGTTATCGTTGATGACGAAAGGAACATGGTATGCGGCACAGAGTTTTTTCAGTTCCAGTGCCTCTTCCATAAAGTGATCCTGGTCAAGATTTTTTTCGCGGAGCTGGATAAACGTTGCGCCGCCCTGCAGAGCCTTTTCCACCTGGCTGTACAGTGTCTCGCCGTTCAGCCAGCTGCGGTCTGTCACAGCATATAAAAGCAGGCCTTTTTTATCGCACTTCATACTTTGCACCTTTCTCCAGCGTCTCGCCGTCCATGTGGTAGATGGCGTCGATGATGCGGTTCCGGTAGGTGGAGTTGCCGTCTTCCGGTTTCATATGGCTCCAGCCGATCTCGCCGGCAAGTCCCATCGCGCAGACAGCGGCAGCAGCGGCTTTTAACGGCTCGTCCGGGTTGGCAACGAGGTAAGCGGTCATCATGCCGGAGAGCTGGCAGCCTGTTCCGGTGATGCTTCCCATCTCGGCGTGTCCGTTGCGGATCACGTAGCAGGTGTCAGCATCGGCAACGAGGTCGATCGCTCCTGTGATGGCGACAACACAGTTGTGGTCTTTCGCAAAGTTTTTTGCAAAAGCAACGGCGCTGTCGAGGTTTTCGTCGTTACTTTATCGGCAACGTCTGCGTCAACACCCTTTGTCGTTCCGCTTCCGAGTGCCAGTGTTTTGATTTCGGAAATATTCCGCGGATGACGGTGAACGGGATTTTTTCCATCAGTCCGACTGCGGTCGAAGT
>ENA-OQET01000869-OQET01000869.1-human-gut-metagenome-genome-assembly--contig:-NODE-869-length-14829-cov-2.441641_pt1 | contig 14829 bp, 33 predicted proteins | sample MGYA00242800_ERZ504645 | MGnify/ENA primary metagenome ERZ504645 (study PRJEB26092, sample SAMD00036308) | human gut metagenome | host: Homo sapiens | study: EMG produced TPA metagenomics assembly of... | reverse complement strand
CAGGAAAATGATTATATTTGTTATGGTAATATAGTCCTCTGCACGTTCCAGTTTTTCCTTGGCTTCTCTGATCACAGCGTCTGTTGCAGCTTCTGTTGTCTGCTGTTCCATCCTTTTCAAGTATGTTTGCAATATAGAAGCCTGCTGCCCGGTCATCCCTGCTACCTGGGCCACTGTAAGATTAAGGTTTAATGGCACCTGACATTTTTCCTGCATCCTTGCCTAGCGCCTTCTTTCTGCTCTGGTCATACTCTTTCACCTCTTCGTTATTAGGCATTCATTTTGATTATCCTCTGCCCTTCTTCAGCAGCTTCTGCCGGACCAGATCGTATTCCAGGAGCAGGTTCCGGTCTTTGTTTCTGCTGAGTGTCCGGTCTGCGGCTCTTAGATAGTATCTGCCGTTTATCAGTCTTCCCTCAGCTGCGGCACCGTACAGACTCCCGACTGTCCGGTTCAGCCTTTTGGATGCTTCCTTTATGGTTACAGCCTCTTCTGGCTCTTCTGTTATGTTTTCTGTAATCTCATATAATGTCATAGCCAGTTTCTCCCGAATATCTTCCGGAACTGTTCCCTGCTGCCAATCTGGCTCTCAAAGGCTTCCTGTCCCAGTCTGTGAAGCTCATCCATTACCGCCTGGTCTTTATGTACTGCATGTGCTCCGAACTGGTGGCATTCCAGGCACAGGTCTACTTTTAATCCATATTGTTCGGATAATGTTCGGTTAGGTCCGCCAAAAATATGATGCTCTTCGGTCTGTGTGTACCGTCCGCACAGATAACATCTTCCTTTCCGGCTTCCAAGAATGCTTGCCGGATGGGACATCTTTTTTTTCTTCGTTTCTTCTTTTGGAAATTTAAGTCCGCTCATATTTTTCCTTCTTTCATCTTGTCCGAGTCGGACATTAACTAAATGGCAGTTCCTCTTCAATTCCATCCGGGATATTCATGAAGCCATCAGATCCAACATCTGGTGATTGTTGTGGAACATTCTGCTGACTGCTGCCAGATCTAGAGCCTTTGCTTTCTGCAAATTCCTGTTCCTCAATCACAACATCGGTCGTATATACCTTTTGACCGTCTCTGTTGGTGTATGAACCCGTCTGAATCCTGCCAGTAACAACAATTTTTGTTCCCTGTTTCAGATATTTTTCCGCAAACTCGCCGTTTTTCCCAAATGCCACGCATGAGATAAAATCTGCCGACTGTTGCCCGTCTCTTGCACCTCTCCGGTCGACTGCCAGTGTATAACGTGCCACACACATGGATTCCTGTGAACCGTTCTGCTGTGTATATCTTACATTCGGGTCTCTTGTGAGCCTACCCATCAATATGACTTTGTTCATTCTCTTTTTTTTGTCCTTTCTTGAATCAATCTCTCGTATAAACGCAAATCATCCGGCGGGATGTCGAGATTCCAGTCTCTCGCAAATTCTATCCCGCCGATGAACGCCTCTTTTTCTCTATCAGTCATTTTCCCGCTGCATAACATATTCATTTTGCATTTTCTGCAATCTGACAAGTCCTTTTTTGAACTCAAGGTCATCACCATTCATGCACACATCGAATATTTTCTCATAGTCGACAATGTGTGTCTTGATGAACTCTGCCTCTGCTGCCGTCCTGCTCTCATTGATGAACATTCCCTTGACTGCCTCTTTTATCATTTCACAATGGGTCTGTTCCTCCTCTGTCGTTGGAGGTGTGGTTGCAATCATTTTCTCATACGCATTGTCAATCGCTCCTGCAATGAGTTCTTTCCAACCCTTGCCCCGCTCTCCTAATAACTGACATTCAATATCCTCGAAGCGGTTTCCTTGCCCTGCTGCCGTGATTCTGATGTCCTTTTTTGCCCTTTGCTGCAATCAGAATCAAATCGTCGTCGTATGCCTCCATGTAGTAGTCAATTTCGCATCAAAATTCGGATTCTGGATTGATGATGATTTCCGGTTGACTGCTGCCCTCTGTTTGGATGCTCACTCCGATGTATTTCGCATCTGTTGCCTTTGCATTGATAAATATTGCCTTTAACTCGCTTTTGTTCATGCTGCTCCTCCATTCACTAGATCTGTTAAGTAACTGTTCATACACGGTCTTGTATGTGTCTCTTTCTGTCTGTAATCTGATTGTGTCCTCTGATGATGTCATATTTGCAATTTTCTTGTTTTCCTCAACGTATACTGCTGCATCCTGTTCAATCTCTGCGATTGCCTCCTCATGCTCCTGCTGCATTGTCTCAATTTCTCTCTTGAGACTGTCGATTTCCTCCTGCTGCTCCTTGATGGTCTTGTAATACTCTTTTGCTGTCTTAATGCCATTATCCAACTGCAAGGAAATCATGAGAGCAATGTCGATATTCTCCATTTCTTTGTCTGTCGCCTCTCCGATATATGTTCCGATGCGTTCCGTTGATACCGAATAGACCTGCTCACACAATACCGTGCTGATTCTGCCTGTTGACCTTATTGTCACATGTGTCGGGAGGTCTGTTTTTGGCTGTGTAGTCATATATACAACCTCAACAACATTGCTGTTCTCATTGTTCTTGTTGTTGCTAACCACTACCGCCGGACGGTCTGCGTGTTGTTCGCTCCCGTTGTAGGATGCCCCCCTCTGCTGATATAGAACATTTCGCCTCTTTTGATGTCATTCATTGATTTTTACCTCCTGCATTCGATATTTTCATTTTCTGAAATCGTTTCATTGTCAACGATATACTTTGCAAGTTCTCTTTCGTCCATCAAATTATCACAGGTGTTCTCTGTTGCGATGACTTTTTCCTAATTGCCCGAACCCGATTGCAATGTCGCATCGTATTCCGTCCATTGTGTAGTTTTCCGGAACATACTTGATAACCATTGATTCAGTCACAACCTGTGCTTTTGATGTGTGCAAATCTGCAATAACCGGAGTGCAATCCCTTAATATCATATAGAGCCACTCCGCTCTCTTTCTTGCCTCGTCTTTTGTCTTTGTTCTGACATATACTGTTTTCAATTATTTCCTCCAATTCTTCAATCTGTATTTGATGATATATACAATCTGCATCAAATACGGGTGTCTCCTCTATGCCTCGCCTAAACCGATAACGCACCAACCGTCTGACAGTCCACTGCATGTGATGTCATCATCTTTGCAGGTGATTCTCATGTCTGCCGTCTCTCCGGTCGCTTTACCTGCTGCAAATACTACTAATTTGACGACATTTCCGACCTTGAATCCGTCGTCTTTTGTTATCATGTACGGTTTTCTATATTCTCCCGTGTATTCCTCGAATTTGTCCTGTGACACTCTGATTGTCTTTATTTCCTCCAGTGCTGTTGACGGGAGTTTCTGCATCTTCTCCTCCTGCTCCATCTCACGGAGTTTTTTTCTTTGTCTCACGGTCGATTGCATCCTGTTCCTCTGAATATCTCTGCTCGTCGGTCTTGTATGCCTCTGTACGGTTCTTGTACTGGTCGCATGATGTACATGTTCCGGTTTTTGACGTTGCATGTCTCATATTCGGTGCAGGAATAACATATTGATGTGATTCCCTCCGGATGCGGTGTCTCATATTCGTCGCCCGCTCTCACTTCCGGCGGGTTCATGCCGATTTCTGTCTCTGTGTCGGATTCTGACACCTGCTGCCCTGCTGCCTTTTCTGCTTTCATGTCTTTCACATCTTTGTGTGTGAGTTCTCCGGTCTCTGTGAATTTTCCCAGTGCCTCCCGCTGCTCGTCTGCTGTCATACCGCTCAATTCATAAGCTGCGGAAAATGTGAGGCGTTCTCCCTTGAGTTCCTCTTTCCATTCCGGAATCAGATTGTTGTTGACTGCCTCAATTTGTGCAATCTTTGTTTTGCTCACATGCAGCATTGAGGAAATCACATCCCTCAATCGTCCGGATTGCAGGTCATATCCCTTGATTTTCTTTCCCGCTGCTTTCATGCGTTCAAGAGATGCCTTGAGGCGTGTTTCCTCCTCAATCATGTCGGAGGTTGTCTTTGTACGGTATGCGTTCGCAATAATGATTTCAACCTGCTCCTCGTCGTTATCCTGTGGCGTTGTCAATTTACTGGTTGCAAGTTCAAATTCTTTATATCCCTTTGACACAAGGTGCTTGAGAGCCTCCCATCGTCTTTCACCTGCAACGATTCTATATTCGCCCTTTTCGCACGGTGCATATACAAGTTCAAGGTTCTGTTTCAATCCGTACATGAGGATGTCTCCTGCCAGTTCCTCGACCTGTTCCACACTGTAAAAAATTCATATCATTCCGGTACATCTTGAAAATTGAAATGTCCTTTGTCCGGAATCTCGCTCTCGGAGATTCATCAATCCCCGCTTTGCTGTTCTTGTTGAGTGCGTCTTTCACGCTGAATCCTGCTGCCATCTGTTCAACCTCCTGTTATTACTCTGTGAGTTTCTGTTTCTTTGTCTCCTGTACGCTCGACGTTGATTTCACCCTTTGCATTCTGTGAAATTGATGCTTTGACCCCCCCCTCGGAGGTTCAATGTGACTTTTGCAAGTCCTCCGGTGTAAATCTCCTCGACTGCTGCCTTTAAGATGTTGACAATGCCCTCACCGCATCTCTTGTCCGGTGCTGCGTTCTCTCCAAACAAGGCAGACACATTCATCATTGCCTTTTCTTTCCTCTGTTTCTCTTTCTGATACTCGACCGCCTCGGTGCAGTTACATGTCATTGTTGCCTGTTCCTCTGCTTGTGGCTGCGTCAGTTCCTTGTCGGTCTCAATCTGTACCATCTGACCGCAAAACCTGCACTGTGCTGTTTTGATAATGTCTCCCATGCTTTTTCCTCTCTTTCCGGTCTCATGCGACCTCATGCAATATTATTTTTCTGAATATGCTCTCGAATATTGGAACGGCGATGCTGTTTCCTGCTTGGTCGTATAGTGCTTTGTAATATTTCCCGTTCCTCTGCTGAACTGCTTTCGCTCTGTCGAAATCCTCGTCGGTATATCCCATCAATCGCCAACATTCCCGCTCTGTTAAATACCGATAACGTCCATCGCCTCGGTCGATGACTTGTGCAGGTGTCCGGTCTTGTCTTGTCGTGATTGTATATGCACAATCTGTGATAACCGTTGCCCTGCGGATGCCTTTTTCTCCGATGCAAGCAAGCACGGACGGTTGCGTCACATCGTAAACATCCGGAACGCTTGCGTCATCCTCAAGAAATTCCTGCAAGTTTCGCATCGGTGTCCTTATAAGGTCGTTAAACTCAAATCTCTCTCCGTTTAGAACAGAAACCGTGAACACTCGCTCTCTCGCCTGTGGCAATCCGAACTCTCTTGCATCCAGTACCTCAAAATTATTCGTATATCCTAACCGCTCCATTTCGACCATGTACCTGTCAAAATTCGGTCTCATGTATTTCGATTTCACGTTTTTCACATTTTCCCATATCACATATCGAGGTCGCCATTCGCCCATGTTCTCGATGATATGTATTGTCTCCCACATAAGGGAGGAACGTGTTCCGCTGCCCTCGTCTGAACCTTTTCCTCTGTTGATTCTGCCCTCTCCGGTCGCTTTTCCTTGATGTCCTGCAATGCTCATATCTTGGCAGGGCGAACCTGTGAATCAGAATGTCCGGTTTCAAGTTCCATCCGACGACCGTCTGCGTTTTATATGCTAATTCCTCACGGAACATCGAATTGTATGACCGTACTGCTTTTTCATTGATTTCCACATAATCAATCGCTTTTGTCGGAATGTTCAAATTTCTCAAGGCACATCGAGGCGACCCAATCCCTCCGAATAACTCAAGGATTTGTATTGTGTTGCTCATGCCTCACACCTCCGTTTCTCAATATCTTTCTCCGAATACCGCAACACATTCTGCAAACACTTTTTTATTCGGAATGTAGCAAATCGAAAAATTGTTATAGTCTGTATGTTTTGTCAAGAAATATTCCTCACATGCCTGTGTCTCTGTTAATCCGTCGAGTTGTAACGCCCATAATATTTCACGCTCCTCCTCGCATAACGCCCGACCTTTTTCTATTAGTTCCGTGTTCATCCCCGTGTCTGTGGATGCCATATTTTCATGTAATTCCCATCCCTCCTCACGGTACACTTTCAGTCTTTCATCGTCGATGACCGTGAACTCATGGTTGAGTAGTGTTACATCTTCCGTTGTGTGAATCACGCAAATCTGTCTGTCAAATCTGTCCTGATTTTGGTACGCCCCAATATATCCCGAATAAATGAGGCTTGCATCTTTCATCAACCGGAATTTGTCTTGTTATGAGTACCCATGCACCGGAGTTCACTTCACATTCTTCAAAGTGTTCCATGTTCGGGTCATAAATTCCGCTTTTTTCATAATGTTTTCGGCTTTTCTCATGTTCTGTCATGTTCATTCCTCCATTTCCTTGAGTAATTCATGCACCACGCATCTATAATCTTGAGACACGATTCCTCTCTTTGAAAATTTCGGGAGTGGAATCATCGCCGTTGTTGATTTCTCTGCAATGATAGAACGACGAATCGGTGTGACGAACATGTCAAATCCGGATTCTGTTTTCAACCATTCCTCCACCTCAAGAGAGGTCTTGTTTTTCTGTCGCATTGTCATGAGTGCCTTGATTCTCAAATCCGGATTGATGTCTCTCAAGTCCTCAATCTGCTCCTCAAGGTTCTGCAATGCCTCGATTTCATATCCTCCGACCTTTACCGGAGCGATGACGAGTTCTGCTGCAATCAGAATGTTAATGACAACCATGTCAAGCAATCGCCCGCAATCACAAATGCAATAATCGTATGCGTCAGATACTTCCTCCAACGCCTCACGCATCCTTGTGACTTGATTGTCCTCTGACTTGAGCAACAGATTCATGTCGGTTTTCATGAGATAGCCATTCGCCGGAATGATGTCAATGTGTGAATAGTCGGTCGGTCGAATCAAATCGCCCGTTTTATATGTACCTCCGACACATTCATGTTTCTCAAGCAGTTCACTCATGCCGATTCCGTCCGGTTCATATACCCCGAACGTCTTTGATGTGTCTCCCTGCGGGTCTCCATCTAACACAAGCACTCTTTTCCCCTGCTCCTCGCCCAACATGTAGGCGATTGAATCGGATGTCGTTGTTTTTCCGATTCCTCCTTTTGGTGACATTACTGCAATAATTTTCATGTCTTTTCCTCCTGTTTTCCTGTTATTGTCCTGTTATAAATAAATTGTGTAATACAGTTTCATTTGCAATTCTTGAAACTTGAAATCCGGCGTTTCGTCCGGTCGTAGTGGTGACATGAGGTCAATTCTTTCCATTTCCTGTGAGTAATCTCCGGAACTGCTCTGAATTTCACAACCTCGTCAAATTTATACTGTTCATAGAGTTTGCAGTTCGTGTGACCGACCTCCGGTGCAAATAATGCAAGATACCCGACGAATATCTCCTCGTCTCCCTTGATGATTCGCAGCATGTCCGCACTCTCTAATGTGTTGAGTAAATCCGCAAGCGTCATGACCTGCCTCCCTTGACTTTCCCGTCCTTGAGGATGCTGTTGTTCGGGATGCTCATGTTCAAATTCCTCTCCATGTGCAACGCATCCGATAGATTCAAATATTCCTCAATGACTTTGATTGCCTCCTCTGCTGAATAGCAGGTTGCGACGAAATGTCCGGCTGCTGCCATATCTGCAAGAAACTCTTTTTGTGTGTCCTGCTGCCTGTTGTTCCCGAATTTCATTTCAACGAACAATCCGCAGTATGAGCCTTTCGGATATGGGAGGCACAAATCAGAAACACCCGCCTTGACACCCATCTGCTTGAATTTGACCGCCTCTGCTCTGTTCCTGCTGCCTCCGTTCGGCACATGGAACAACCATCTCAATTCCGGATAACGGTTCATGTTCCAATTCGCCCACGACACGACATTGATTTGCTCTGTGTCCTCACTTCTCATTGCATATTTCATGTTCATTTGTCTTTGCCCTCCTGTCTGCATGTGTCATAATATTCGCAGAACAAACAAATGTGTCTGCAATCCTTGACCTTGAACATCCATGTGAACCGTTGCAGCTTGTACCGCAGTATGTACCCGATTTGTGCAATGTACGGATGTTTCTGTCTGTATGTTTTCATTTGCCCTGCTCCTCCATTTCTAAAATCATGTAGGTGTGAATGAAAATGCTCTTGTGTTTCCTGCCGAACTGGTCTTTTGCCGGAGGCACTTCATGCATATTCTCAATCGTTCTCTTTGCCTCCCACCATCGGCGTGTTTTCCCATCTCTTGAAATCGGCTTGAAATGTACCTTGACCATTCCTTTGATGATGGAAAACTGGTCTCTGTCTACCCGCAGGATGTCATCGAATCCCGCTGCCTTGACTGCTGCCTCTGCTTTTCGGAAATACCTCTCTTTCGATTCCGGTTTCCAGTCAAACCTCATTTCCCGACCACCTCCTCAATTTCTTTCATTCTCTGCATGATTGCCGTGTTGTATGAATAGACATACACGCCATTGCTCCACAAGTGTTCCCTTGCACCTTTTTCACCGTAGTTGTACGCTGCAAGTGCATCCTGCACCGTTCCGTATTTCTTGAGGAGATACGAGAGGAAATCAATCCCAACTTTCACATTCTGATACGGGTTCATGAGGTCGGTGCAGTTCAATTTCTGCATCCGGTCGGTGTGCCATTTCTCATATATCTGCATATATCCCTTTGAGTTCCCGTTGTCTCCGGTCTTGTCAAACTCATATCCGGATTCATGCTCTATGATTGCCAATACAAGGGCATACGGAACATCGTTTTGCTTGCATAGACATCTTGTGTATATCTGCATTTTCTCCGGAAAATAGCCTTTGTCTGCATACCGCTCCGGCAGGTCGTAGAACACGAATCCCTCAAGGTCATCACTCCCCCAGTCCTCGGACATGGTGTCAAAAACCTTGTATTTGTCCTCGATGCTCTCTGCCGTCTGTGTCATTGTCTCCGGATTCTGCATCACTTCCGCTTGTGTCGTCTCCGTTTCTTCCTCCTGCTGCTCCGGTTCTTTGACATTGAACAATGTCACGCAAAATCCTGTCAGCAATACCGCAATCACTGTTATGTGAAATGCATTATACAAACCTGCTCTTTTCAATGCCCGTCTTATTCGTCTTTTCACCTGTCGACCTCCTTTTCCGCAATCGTGCATGTATATAAAACATGCAATTAAAATCGTTGTAGTACACTGCTGCATTCGTGAAATCCATATCCGGATACCACTTTTTCAATATCTCCGGAATGGAATCCCTGTCCTTGACCATCTTGTCAACGAATGAGCCTATTTTTTTATAACTGCCTCCTGCTACAGGACGCTTGGAATGAACGACCTTGATTCGTGGGTCTCTCAATCCCTGTGAACTGTTCCACCTTTTTTCCGACGGAACACGGTTCTTTTCCTCGACGATATAATTTGCCATACCGGACAGACCGTTTTCGTCCGTCTGTAATCTGCGAACCTCATTCCTGCTTGACTGTTTCCAACAGGATTCAACCGTCTCCATATCTAACGCTCCATCCATGACAATGTGATGATGCCATCTGATTTCCGCATCCGGATTGTATGCGGTCACATAGACATATTTCGCATTCGGGAGACCTCTCTTTTTCCTCTGATAGTTGATGCGTCGGATGTACTTTTGCACATTCTTGATTGCTGCATCCACATCCCCGTCCGGTGGGAGATGCTCGTCATCATAGGTCAATGTCATCCAAATATCACGGTCACTGAAATTCTCATTGATTAGTCTCTCAACATATTTCCGTGCGTTCTTGTCATTCAGATTCTTTTGAGCCTTGTTGTTGTCTTTCTTGATTGTCCTACCCTCCGGAGGTACTTCATCCATGCTCCGGAACTGCGGATATATCTCAATTTCAAACTGGTCTCCTGCTGTTATCTCTTTCAGTGCATATATAACTTTCTTTCGATGTTGGAACAGGTTCTCAATGAACCACTCATGCATGTCCTCCATCGCTTTGTTATATGCTGCCTCATAATCATACGGGATATATTGCATCCCTCTTTTTCTTGCCATCTGACACAATCCTCCTGTTATGTTTTCGTAGACTTGTTATTATCTATTACAAGGACGATAAAAGTTCCGAAAACCCTTGATTTTATAGACCTTTTCGGTCGCTTTTCAAGTTGCTTTTTTGTGTCAGATTTGCTATAATATTTCTATCAGTTAGCGACTGACACAATCAGTCGATACAAGGACGACCACTGCAATGGTTGTCCTTTTTCTTTGCTCTCATGCTCCTGCTATGTACTGCCCCGCCGTTATGACGGGGCGTTTTCATTAAACGGCTGCAACCGCCTCTTTCTGTTCCCATCTGCGACGCTCCTCTGCTTTTCCTGCTGCCTTACCCTCGGCATACGCAGACATCACCATAATGGTCATTGACTTTCCCTCAAGGTCGTCAATATTCATGAATTTTTCTGCCATGCTCTCAATCACTGCCTTTTTCTCGTTTCTCGTCATTTTTCAACACCTCCTCGGATTCGCTCAATCTCTTTTTCTATGTTCTTTCCGGAATAATCTGCAAGCAGTTTTTCCGAAATGTGATACGTCCAAATTGAGGACATCTGCACCGCCGTTCCTATCGGGAGTTTTCCCTGCTGCATTGCTACCCTCACGAATTGCGGTGACACATTGAGGATTGCTGCTGCCTCTGTCGGCAATATTCGTCCTATATCCATCCTGTTTCCTCCTGTCGGTGGTTCTCTCGGTCTTTTCATCCCGTCCACCTCTTTTCCGGCAATGTATACCGTGTTGATGCTTTTCACATTAAAAATCATCGAAAACCTGTTGACCATCCACGCACTTTCTAGCAGGTGCGACCGCTGCCATGTTTCCCACGGTATCGCTGAACGATGTCTTTCGGCTTGCCATCGTCAGAGTGTCGGTTGCCATCCGGACACTGACGGGGCGACTGCTGCCCCGTTTCGGCTTTAATAATTCAGTTCAATCGGCTTTTTCTTTTCGTCGATGCAATCCTCATAATCGAAATCAAACCATGTGTCTAAATTCAAATCGTGTCCGTCTTTTGCCAGTCTCTCAAAATCTTTTTCCTCAAGTGGTTTGATGATGTATTTCCCTGTTTTGATGTCAATGTCTACCAATTCAACATATTTGATGTGGTAATAGCATCCGTTCGGTGTCTTTCTGTAACCGCTCTTGTCTCTTACGACCATTCGTTTGATGTCTTTTTTCCTTCCGGCTGTGGGATGCTCTTGAGCATTGTTCTGATGCTCTTTACAAATTCCGCTTTTTCAAGGTTGCTACTCATATATAATGTTTCAATCGCTCTGTACTGTTCGTTTGTTACTGCTCTACCTGCAAGGTTTTCAAATTCAGATTTCATCATTGTTTTGTACCTCCTGTGTTCTTTGTAAGAACAGTATAATTCCTTGAAAGAACAATGTCAACTCTTTTTTTGTTCTTTGAAAGAACTTTTTTATTGATTTTTGTCTCTTTCGGTGTTATGCTTTAGAAAATAGAGGAGGTGATTTCATCATTGACACAAGGCGAACGAATCAGAGAAGTACGAAAGCACTCGGTCTCACCCTTGAAAAATTCGGTGAGAAAATTAGGAATGAAAAAGAACTCTGTCAGTCAAATTGAAACGGAAAAAACTCCGTTACATGAACAGGTTATCAAATCAATCTGCCGTGAATTTAATGTTGAAATTATATATGGTTGACTACTGGTGACGGTGAGATGTTCGTTGATACCGACGACGATTTCATCGAAAGAATCGACCGCATCATGGTAGGTGAGGACGATGCCCGCAAGAATCTTTTCAAGGCACTACTTGAGGCAAGCGACGAGGACATCGCAGCATTTCAAAGAATCATAGATTTATTTGCATCAAAAAAAAGACTGACAGTCTTTCAACTGCCAGTCTCATGGGTGTAGAGATACAACACGAATTTGTATATCCTCTTTAGGATGCGTTCGTTTCGTATCTTTCCGACTATTTCGACAATAGCCTCTTTGTAATTCAAGGGAGACACCACCCCCTTTCCGAATTGCATTGTATCATATATTTCCATGATTGTGGAAATATCGAGGTTGATTTCCATAATCATGGAAATCGTTCCTCCTGCTACCGGAATCCCGCTGCATTATGGTACAATTATTTGTATTCGGATTCAAACAGGTCGGTGATGTTCACGCCTAATGCAATCGCTATCATTTCAAGTTGAAATAATGTCGGCGACACCTTACCGTTTTCGATGTTGTTTATCGTAGATTTTCCGATTCCGGATTTCTTCGATAACTCCATCAATGTGAAACCTTTTGAGGTTCTCACTTCCCACACAAGGATTTTCATTCTGCTCACCTCCTCTCTTGAGGAAAGTTTACAGAATGTTGATTTTATAGAAATGGAGGTGTGTTCATGAAATACGGTGTCAGAAAGCCAAACATTAAGAAAAGCATCAAGGCAAGAACAACAGGAAAAGTCAAACGGCAGGTCAAAAAGGCGGTCAATCCCCTTTATGGTAAAAAGGGAATGGGAATCGTCAACGACCCGAAAAATGGCAGCATACAACGCAGTGTATAACAGAACTACCGTCGGCGTGTCCGACATCGCAAAAGGATTGACGGCTGCAAACGGAAATCCTGCTGCATCCAGTTCCACAAATGCACCGCAGAAAAAGGAATACTCTGCAAATACATACAGTGTTTGTGGAATCCTCATGATTGTTCTCGGTGCTGTCCTTGCACTTTTAGGATTGATTCTATTGCTTGCTGTTCCGGTTGCCGGAATAATTGCTATTGTGTTCGGTGTCGCATGTGTTGTCATCGGTCGCAAGTATAGAAAAGTCGCAAAAGAACGCCGTGCAAATGAATAATGCACATAAAAAACGACGACCCCACACTGCAAATGTGAATCGCCTTTGTGAAACCTCCGTCTCATGCTCCTGCAAAAAGCACCGACAGAATGTTCCTGCAAACACCATTCTATCATAAAACCGTGCTTTTTGCATTGGTTTTATTTTTTATACTCTTTTTTAGGATGGTGATTTTATGAAACTACCGAACGGATTCGGAACGGTTTACAAATTATCGGGAAATCGCCGGAATCCTTATGTTGCCAAAAAGACAAAAGGATGGGAAATTGACCCGAAAACAGGTAAATCAAAACAATTATATACGGTCGTTGGTGTTACCCGACCCGTAAAGAGGCATTGACCGCACTTGCGGAGTTCAATGCAAATCCTTATGATGTGGATGCTGCAAAAGTCACATTCGAGGATGTATATGAGCGATGGTCTGATGAACATTTTCCGACCGTCAGTGATTCCAACGTCAAGGGTTATCGTGCAGCATGGGCGTTGTGTGATAAACTTGCACGGATGCGGTTTGTCGATGTCAAACTCGACCACCTGCAAATGATTGTCGATGAATCCGGCAAAAATTATCCAACACTCCGGAAATTGAAAGTCCTGCTCGGTCTGATGTATAAATACGCCGTGATTCATGAGATTATTCCAAAAGAACGGAATCTCGTTGAATACCTCGACATCAAAAAGGCAGGAAACCCGAACGCATACAACCGGAAACCTTTTTTCAAAGACAGAGGTCAAAAGATATGGGATGTCAAGGATTCAAATATATATTATACTGTCATCCTCATGTTGATATATACCGGATGCAGAATCGGCGAACTCCTCGACCTCAAGAAAGAAAATGTGAACCTTGAGGAAAGATATTTCAAGATTGTCGCCTCGAAAACTGCTGCCGGAATCCGTACCGCTCCAATCTCTGAAAAGGTTTATCCGTTCTTTGAATACTGGTACAACCTCAATGATTGTGAATATCTCCTCTCTACTCCGGAGGGTGAACATTTCAAATACCGGAATTATTATGATTCGTACTGGTCGCCACTTATTGAGACCCTCGGAATGAAACACCGTCCTCACGATACCCGTCACACATGTATTTCCATGTTGACAGTTGCCGGAGTGTCAGACAAGGTCATCAAGAAAATTGTCGGTCATAAAGGGCAGGGCGTGACAGAGGTCGTATATACACATTTTGAAATCGAGGAACTGATTGACGCTATCAACAAAATATAGAGGTGTGCCATGAATAGAACTGAATACAAAAACAATTTCGGGCGTGAGCATTACGAACGAATCAATCTCGTTGTACCTAAAGGCATGAAAGACATCATCAAGGCTCTTGCATCCAGTAAAGGAATGTCGGTCAATGCGTACATGCAAGACCTTGTCAGAAAAGACCAATGCGGTTTATTTGATACAATGCAGATTGCAGAAAAGAACAGAGACATGATTTCCGGAATCACCGGAAACATGCACGACGGATATGACATCATTTTCAAGGACGGTCATTCCTGCCATTGCAGGACGAAAAAGGATGTCCGGTCATGTATCATTGAATACTGCAACGAAAAGGGCGATTGATTCGTCCTTTTTATTGCGAAAATGTGTCTTACACAAGACTTGCAATGTCTTACACAAGACAGTGTTTTCCGTGTTAGTTACCTGTTAGTTATGTGTTAGTTACCGTTGAAATTTCGTGTGTTTTTGTGGTGTCTGATAGATTTATCGGAATATAAAGAAATCCCCGAAAACTCGATGTTTTCGGGGAAATTTGCTCTTTTCTGATATTCGTTTGAATTATCGCTTGCTGAACTGCGGAGCGCGACGAGCTGCTTTGAGACCGTATTTCTTACGCTCTTTCATACGTGGATCACGTGTAAGGAATCCAGCAGCTTTAAGAACTGGTCTGTACTCTTTGTCTGCCTCAAGGAGTGCTCTGGAGATACCATGTCTGATAGCACCAGCCTGTCCTGTGTATCCGC
>ENA-OQET01000868-OQET01000868.1-human-gut-metagenome-genome-assembly--contig:-NODE-868-length-14847-cov-4.218410_pt1 | contig 14847 bp, 17 predicted proteins | sample MGYA00242800_ERZ504645 | MGnify/ENA primary metagenome ERZ504645 (study PRJEB26092, sample SAMD00036308) | human gut metagenome | host: Homo sapiens | study: EMG produced TPA metagenomics assembly of... | reverse complement strand
ATTTTTTATGGTTTTTATGCCGCCGTATCGCGGAATTCTTTTCGAATGGTGAATGTAAAAATACAGATTACCACACAGCAGATGATCCAGGCCGTCGGTTCGCAGAAGCCGCCGCAAGCGTTCACCTCTCTCCACGGGAATGTCAGCGGATTTTCAAAGCGTATCTGCACCGGACGCCGATGGAATGATGGAATATCTGCAGTGGAGACGGATTCTCGCAGCGGCAGACGATCTGCGGAACACAAACGAATTTTGCCCTTGTCGTTTTTGGGAACAGATGGTATAATCATTTCATAAATGCAAGACATTTGTGAAAAAATATCATAAAGGAACGAGGATGCAAGATGAAACGACGAGTATTACTGAAATTGAGCGGAGAAGCTCTTGCAGGAGAGAAACACACCGGTTTTGACGAGCCGACCGTCACAAAAGTGGCAAAACAGGTAAAAACTCTGGTAGACCAGGGGATTGAAGTCGGCATCGTAATCGGAGGAGGAAACTTCTGGAGAGGACGCAGTTCCGAAAATATCGACCGTACCAAAGCAGACCAGATCGGTATGCTGGCAACCGTTATGAACTGTATCTATGTATCAGAAATCTTCCGTTCCCAGGGAATGATGACCGCAGTTCTGACTCCATTCCCATGCGGAGAGTTCACAAAAGGATTTTCCAAAGACCGTGCAAACAAATATTTCCAGCACAACATGGTTGTATTCTTTGCCGGCGGTACAGGCCATCCATATTTCTCAACCGATACGGCAACCGTACTTCGCGCGATCGAGATCGAGGCAGACGAGATTCTGCTTGCAAAAGCAGTAGACGGTGTCTACGACAGCGATCCGAAAACAAACCCGGATGCAAAGAAATTTGACGAGATTTCCATTCAGGAAGTCATTGAAAAGGATCTGAAAGTGGTAGATATGACCGCATCCATCCTTTGCAAGGAAAACAAAATGCCGATGCTGGTATTTGGTTTAAATGAAGAGAACAGCATTGTAAATGCTGCAAACGGAAAAATCAACGGCACAAGAGTAACGGTATAATTAATAAAAATTCAGCAGTAAAACACTTGCTGTTTTACTGCGTAAGAAAATGATTCAGGTGTGAGCAGCTCTCCTTTTGCGAAGCAAAACTTTAAATGAGAGCTGCGAATGTCACAGTTCGCAGAACTGTGACCGTATAAGAGATAGCAGGAGGACAAATTTAATATGGCAAATCAGATCGACGAGAGAGTAAAACCGTTTGAGGTAAAAATGGGCAAATCCATTGCAAGCCTCGATTCCGAATTCGGAACCATCCGCGCAGGCCGTGCAAACCCGCATGTACTGGACCGCATTACTGTAGATTACTATGGAACACCGACTCCGCTGCAGCAGGTGGCAAACATCTCTGTTCCGGAAGCACGTATGATCCAGATCCAGCCGTGGGAAGCATCCCTGGTAAAAGAGATCGAGAAAGCGATCATGATGTCTGACCTTGGCATCAACCCGTCCGATGACGGAAGAGTCATCCGTCTGGTATTCCCGGAGCTTACCGAGGACCGTCGTAAAGAGCTGGTAAAAGAGGTAAAGAAAAAAAGCAGAGGGCGCAAAGGTAGCCATCCGCAACATCCGCCGCGATGCCAATGATGCGTTCAAGAAACTTGCCAAAGAGGACGTTTCCGAGGACGAAATCAAAGAGCTCGAGGAGCAGACCCAGAAATTAACAGACAAATACATCAAAGAAGTAGATCAGATGGTGGACGTAAAATCCAAAGAAATTATGACCGTGTAATACAAAGAAAACGAGGGGCTGCCTGTCATTTGCAGGCAGCCTGTTATCGTTTACGGAGGAAAAAAGTATGGATAATGAATTAAAAGTGCCGAATCACATCGCCATCATCCTGGACGGAAACGGCAGATGGGCGAAAAAACGCAATATGCCGCGCGGCTACGGCCATATCGTCGGATGCGACAATCTGGAAAAAATGTGTGACGTGATCAAAGACATGGGTGTCAAATATCTGACCGTCTATGCGTTCTCAACCGAGAACTGGAAACGCTCCCGCGCCGAGGTGGAGGGCCTCTTAAAGCTGTTCCGCCAGTATCTGAAACGATGCATCAAAAAAGCACATAAAAATCAGATGCGCGTCAAAATCATCGGAGATCCGAGCGCATTCCCGCAGGATATTCAGGACAGCATTCATGAACTGGAGGAGTGCTCCAAAGATTACGATCACATGTACTTCCAGATCGCAATGAACTACGGTTCCCGTGATGAGATCCTGCGCGGCATGACCCGTATGATCGAGGATGTGAAAAACGGAACTCTCGCAGAGAATGCGTTTGATGAGAACGGAAAACTGACGGAGCAGTGTTTTGAGAGCTACCTCGACACCGCCGGAATCCCGGATCCAGATCTTCTGATCCGTACAAGCGGCGAGCAGCGCCTTTCCAACTACCTGATGTGGCAGCTGGCCTACACGGAATTTTACTTTACCGAGGTTCCGTGGCCGGATTTCCACGAAGAGGAATTGAGAAAAGCTATCGAACAATATAATAACAGAGACCGGCGTTACGGCGGCGTGAAGGAGGAATAAAAAAGATGTTTTAAGACAAGACTGTTAAGCGGCATCGTGCTCGTCCTTGTGGCGCTGCTTACGATCTGCAGCGGCGGAACCGTGCTCTATATGACGGTTCTGTGCCTGTCGCTGATCGGCGCAGGAGAGCTGTTCCGCGTGATGAAGGTAAGAGAAGATAAATGGAATCTGTTGGAAATTACGGGCTATGCGGGCGTTGTGATTTTCTATCTGTCCCTGCTGCTTCATGACCCGATGTACCAGATGCTCGCGCTGATCCTGGATCTCGTGCTTCTGATGGCAGTATACGTATTTACTTATCCGAAATACAACGCCAATCAGGTGATGCCGGCGTTCTTTGCGATTGTCTATGTCGGCGTAATGCTTTCCTATGTATATCAGACCCGTATGCTGGACGGCGGAAAATTCCATGTATGGCTGATTTTCCTGTGCTCCTGGGGCTGCGATACGTGTGCATACTGTGTCGGCGTACTCTTTGGAAAACATAAAATGGCACCGGTTTAAGCCCGAAAAAATCCGTAGAAGGGGCTGTCGGCGGTGTCGTCGGAGCGATTCTGCTCGGCATCATCTATGCGGCTGCGACAAAGGGCGGCATGGTGGAATACGCCATCATCTGCGGTGTCGGCGCGCTGATCTCTATGGTCGGAGACCTTGCGGCATCCGCAATCAAACGAAATCAGGGCATCAAGGATTACGGAAAGCTGATTCCGGGCCACGGCGGTATTCTCGACCGCTTCGACAGCGTGATCTTTACCGCACCGATCATCTATTTCCTGTCGGTGCTTCTGATTCATTAAAAAAGCTTCCCCTACAGCATAAACGGGAAGCAGATGGGAGAAACTGGGATATGAAGAAAATAGCAATTCTTGGTTCAACCGGTTCGATCGGAACCCAGACCCTCGATGTCGTGCGTGCCAACGGCGATCTTGAGGTGGTCGGCATCAGCGCCGGAAGTAATATTACACTGCTCGAGCAGCAGATCCGGGAATTTCATCCGAAGTTTGCGGCAGTCGGCGATGAGGCGAAAGCGGCAGAACTCCGTGACAGAGTGAAGGATCTTCCTGTAAAAATCGGCAGCGGCATGGACGGCATGATCGAGCTTGCCACGATGCCGGAGAGCGAAATCCTTGTGACAGCGATCGTCGGCATGATCGGCATCCGCCCGACGGTTGCGGCGATGAAGGCAGGAAAAGACATTGCATTGGCAAACAAAGAGACACTGGTAACGGCGGGACACATTATTATGCCGCTGGCAGAGGAATGCGGTGTACAGATCCTTCCGGTGGACAGCGAGCACTCGGCGATTTTCCAGTGCCTGCACGGGGAAAACAGAAAAGAAATTGAAAAACTTCTGATTACTGCATCCGGCGGTCCGTTCCGCGGAAAAACAAGAGCGGAGCTCGAAAACGTAACGGTAGAGCAGGCGCTCCGTCATCCGAACTGGTCGATGGGGCACAAGATCACGATTGATTCCGCGACACTCGTTAACAAAGGACTGGAAGTCATGGAAGCAAAATGGCTGTTCGGTGTTGATCTCGACCACATTCAGGTTGTGGTACAGCCAAAGAGCATTATCCATTCCATGGTAGAATTTAAAGACGGCGCTGTCATGGCACAGCTTGGCACACCGGATATGAAACTGCCGATCCAGTACGCACTGTATTACCCGGAGCGCCGCTTCCTTGCAGGCGACCGCCTCGACTTTGCGGCGCTGACACAGATCACGTTTGAAAAACCGGATATGGATACCTTCCTCGGCCTTCCGATGGCAATGCAGGCGTCCCGGAGGGGCGGCTCCATGCCGACGGTCTTCAATGCGGCAAATGAACGCGCCGTTGCACTGTTCCTCGCGAAGAAGATCCGTTTCCTCGAGATTTACGACGTGATCGCCGGTGCAATGGAAGCACACAAAACGATTGCCGATCCGACGCTGGAGCAGATTCTCGCGGCGGAGCAGGAGACGTATGAATGGATTGCGAACAGATATAAGATGGGAGAATAAGACAGCATGATTGTAAAAATCCTGATAGCCGTACTCATTTTCGGAATCACCGTTATTATCCATGAGCTGGGGCACTTTCTTCTGGCGAAAGCGAATGGTATTACCGTGACGGAATTTTCGATCGGCTTTGGCCCGACGGTGGTAAAGACAGAAAAAGGAGGAACGATCTATTCCTTAAAAGCTTCTGCCTTTCGGCGGTGCGTGCCAGATGCTCGGCGAGGACGGTGAAGAGGAGGGGGAAGGAACCTTTAACAGCAAATCCGTGTGGGCAAGAATTTCCGTCGTTGCGGCGGGACCGGTGTTCAACATGATTCTGGCATTTTTGCTGCGCAATCTTTGTGATCAGCTACGCGGGAAGTTCCCCGGGCGCGCGTCACAGAAGTGGCAGACGGTTCGCCGGAGGCAGAGGCAGGCCTGGAAGCGGGAGATATCATCACTTCCTATGAAGGAAGACATATTTCCATCGGAAAAGAGCTGAACTCTGTGATGACGGTACGGGGTGTGCCGACGGATGAGATTACGCTGGAGGTTAAAAAGGCCGACGGGGAAAAGAAAACGATCACATATGAACCGACGGTGACAACGCGGTATATGATGGGCTTTAACTACGATGACTGTGACCGCGGCATGGAATTCACGTATGTGCAGCAGAATATGCCGCTTGCCGCTGCGGGTGTTGTCGCGGGCGACCTGCTCGTATCGATCAACGGAGCGCCGATCACCTGTGTGGCAGATTTTACTGCTTACCAGACAGAGCATCCTTTCGATGGAAGCGCTGTGACGCTGGAGTATGAGCACAGCGGAAAGACGAAAGAGATTACGGTGACACCGGTTGAAAATACGTATGCGAATGTACAGTTTTCGTATCAGCTCCGGGAGAAACAGTCCCCGATCGGCGTGCTGAAATACAGCGTGCTGGAGATCAAATACTGGGTGCGCACCGTCATTGACAGCGTCAGTATGCTGATCACCGGACAGTATTCTGTGAACGATCTTTCCGGCCCGGTCGGCGTGGTGGATGCGATCGGAACCGCCTATGATGATGTAAAATCGCAGGGCGTTTTGGTTACGGTGATGACGATGCTGAACATGGTGATTCTGCTGTCATCGAACCTTGGCGTCATGAACCTGCTGCCGCTCCCGGCACTCGACGGCGGACGGCTTGTTTTTCTGATCATAGAAGCCATCCGCAGAAAACCAATCCGGCGAGACCTGGAGGGTATGGTTCACTTCGCGGGCCTGGTGCTTCTGATGGCGTTGATGGTCTACGTCATGATCCACGACGTCCAGCGGATCCTGTAAATCGAAAAATGAAAAGCAACAAAGCCTCATATTCTGCATACCATAAAAGGAGTGCAGGATATGGGGCTTTTTTATGAAAAATTTGCGTATGCAGCAGGAAATGACTGACCGCGGGCGGCTGGAAATCCGGGTAAATACAAGAATCCAGGCGCGGCCTGTTTCCGGGGCGCGGGTGACGGTTTCGTATACGGGAGATCCGCAGAATGTGATCGAGGAGCTGATTACCGACGGGGACGGCAGAACGGAGACGCTGGATCTGGCGACGCCGCCGCTCGAGTACAGTCTGGAACCGAATGTGAATCAGCCGTATTCCGAATATACGGTGAAAGTGGAGGCGGAAGGGTATGAACCGGTTGAAGTGACGGGCTCCGAGCTTCTTTCAGGAGAACAGTCCGTCCAGCAGGTGGACCTCAAACTGGCAGAGGGCGCAGCGTTTGCGGATGTGACGATCCCGGACCATACGTTGTTCGGCGAATATCCGGCGAAAATTCCGGAAAGTGAGATCAAGCCGACGAGGGAGAGCGGTGAGATTGTGCTGTCCCGTGTCGTGATCCCGGAGTATATCATCGTCCACGACGGAGCGCCGACCGACAGCACGGCACGCGACTATTATGTGCGGTACCGCGACTACATCAAAAACGTGGCGTGCTCGGAAATCTATGCAACATGGCCGGATGCGGCGATCCGGGCGAATATCCTCGCAATCATGTCATTTACGCTGAACCGTGTCTATACAGAATGGTACCGCAACAAGGGATACGATTTTACGATCACTTCGTCGACGGCCTACGATCACAAATGGATTTACGGCAGGAATATTTTCGACAGCATTTCCCTTGTGGTCGATGAGATTTTTGCTGATTACCTGTCGCGCCCGAATGTGAAACAGCCGATTCTGACGCAGTACTGTGACGGAAACCGTGTGAGCTGCCCGAACTGGATGAGCCAGTGGGGGTCCAAAAACCTGGCGGACCAAGGGTATTCAACGATTCAGATTCTCCGCAATTATTATGGAGACAATATGTATATCAACACGGCGGAGGAGATTTCCGGCATCCCGTCCTCCTGGCCGGGGTATGACCTCACCATCGGCTCGTCCGGGAACAAGGTACTGCAGATGCAGGAGCAGCTGAACGTGATTGCGGAGGTGTATTCATCGATTCCGACGGTCTATGAAAATGGCTATTTCGATGAAGAGACGCAGGACGCCGTCGAAGCGTTCCAGCGGCTGTTCGGCCTGCCGGTTTCCGGCATTGTGGATTATCCGACGTGGTACAAAATTCAGTCGATTTATGTGGCTGTGACGAGGATTGCGGAGCTGCAGTAGGTATACAAAAGTCTTTATAAGGGGCGTGTTTTCTGCGAAAAAACGCGGAAAATGCGCCTTTTCTGCGGCTTTTGAAACGGATCAGAAAAATTTTAAAACTGTCAAGAAAAAATACTTGACACCCAGCATCATTTCGTGTATGATAACCAAGGTGATCGCAATGGAAAAAATATTGGAACAGACATTACTGTATGATTTTTACGGCGAACTTCTGACTGAACATCAGCGTCAGGTATATGAGGACGTGGTGCTCAACGATTTTTCCCTGAGCGAGGTTGCGGCAGCGCGGGGCATTTCCCGCCAGGGAGTTCACGATCTGGTCAGACGCTGCAACAAGACACTGGAAGAGTATGAAGAAAAGCTTCATCTGGTACAACGCTTTGTGCAGATCCGGGAAAATGTGAACGAGATCCGAAAGCTGACAGACCCATCCGGTGATACCCCGAAAGAAGATGTGATGCAGCGGATTGCAGCAATTGCATCGGATATATTAGAGGAGCTTTGAGCATGGCATTTGAAAGTTTAACCGAGAAACTCCAGAATGTTTTCAAAAATCTCAGAAGCAAGGGCCGCCTGACCGAGGCGGATGTAAAGACTGCGCTGAAGGAAGTAAAAATGGCACTTCTCGAGGCGGATGTCAGCTTCAAAGTAGTAAAACAGTTTATCAAATCCGTACAGGAGCAGGCAGTCGGACAGGACGTCATGAACGGACTGAATCCGGGTCAGATGGTCATTAAAATCGTAAATGACGAGCTGGTCAAGCTGATGGGTTCCGAGACAACGGAAATCGCACTGCGCCCGGCGAGCGAAGTTACCATTATTATGATGGCAGGTCTTCAGGGAGCCGGTAAAACAACCACAACCGCAAAGATTGCAGGAAAGTTAAAAGCCAAGGGAAGAAAACCTCTCCTTGCAGCCTGCGACGTATACCGCCCGGCAGCGATCAAACAGCTGCAGGTCAACGGAGAAAAGCAGGGCGTGGAAGTGTTCGCTATGGGAGATAAAAACCGTCCGGTGGATATCGCAAAGGCAGCGCTGGTGCATGCAAAGACAAACGGCTTTAACGTATTGATTCTGGATACCGCAGGCCGTCTGCACATCGATGAAGAGATGATGCAGGAGTTACAGGATATCAAAGCGGCTGTTCCTGTGGATCAGACCCTTTTGGTAGTAGACGCTATGACCGGACAGGACGCAGTCAATGTGGCCGAGATGTTCAGCAATAAAGTCGGCATCAACGGTGTAGTACTTACAAAATTAGATGGTGACACCAGAGGCGGTGCGGCACTTTCAATCCGTGCAGTTTCCGGCAAACCAATTCTCTATGTCGGCATGGGCGAAAAGCTTTCGGATCTGGAGCAGTTTTATCCGGACCGTATGGCGTCCCGTATTCTCGGCATGGGCGATGTGATGAGCCTGATTGAAAAAGCGCAGGCAAACATCGACGAAGAAAAAGCAAAAGCCATGGAACAGAAGATGAAGAAGGCGCAGTTCGACTTCAACGATTATCTGGATTCCATGGAGCAGATGCGCAATATGGGCGGCATCTCCAGCATCCTGAATATGCTTCCGGGCGTCGGCGCGAAAATGAAGGGCCAGGATCTTGAGAGCATGGTGGATGAAAAAGACATGGCAAGAAAGGAAGCTATTGTACTTTCTATGACGCCAAAGGAAAGAGAAAACCCGGATCTCATCAATCCGTCGAGAAAGCAGAGAATTGCAAAAGGCGCCGGTGTTGACATCGCGGAGGTAAACCGTTTCATCAAACAGTTTGAACAGTCAAGAAAAATGATGAAACAGATGACCGGAATGGTCGGTAAGGGTGGTAAAAGAGGAGGATTCAAACTTCCCTTTTAGCATAAAAGAAAAAATATAAATAAATACATGAATTTACAATGGAGGTAAAGAAAAATGGCAGTAAAAATGAGATTAAGAAGAATGGGACAGAAGAAAGCTCCTTTTTATAGAATCGTTGTAGCAGATTCCAGATCCCCAAGAGACGGACGTTTCATCGAGGAGATCGGAACTTACGATCCGAACCGCGAGCCGAGCGCAATCAGCTTCAACGAGGAGGCTGCTAAAAAATGGCTGGCTAACGGCGCACAGCCGACCGAAATCGTTGCCAAACTCTTAAAACAGGCTGGTATCGAGAAATAATTCATACGGGGGTATCTTGTAATGAAAGAACTTATCGAAGTAATTGCAAAATCTCTGGTTGATCATCCATCTGAGGTAGTTGTGACAGAAACCGTCAGCGGTGATGACCTTCTGCTGGAACTCAAAGTAGATCCGTCAGATATGGGAAAAGTCATCGGACGTCAGGGACGCATTGCGAAAGCAATCCGTACGGTTGTAAAAGCAGCTTCCTCAAAGAGCGACAGAAAAGTTGTCGTAGAAATTTTACAGTAAGTAAAAGATAGAAAAAGGAACCGACAGTTGTTGCCGGTTCCTTTCTTTACGCGGGCAACGAGACAAAGTCCGTGCTTGCACGGGACCTTGGCGACTGCCGCGATAACTTGAGAAACTCGCAAAGCGTGTTTCTCAAGTTGCAATACACAGTAGAACTGGTTGGAAAGGGTTTTTGAATGGAAGAATATTTGCAGATTGGCGTAATTACCACAACCCACGGCGTACGCGGTGAGGTAAAGGTATACCCGACGACAGATCCGGAGCGTTTTCTTTCTCTGGACCGCGTTTTCTCGATACAGGAAAAGTAAAAAAAAGAACTCCATGTAACTGGCGTGCGATTTTTTCAAACAGCTTGCCATTGTAAAATTCAAAGGAATTGACAACATCAACGATATCGAACGGTATAAAGGCTGCAGCCTCTATGTGACGAGAGAGGATGCCATTCCGCTGGAAGAGGACGAATACTATATCGCAGACCTGCAGGGAATGCAGATGTACACCGAGGACGGCGAACTGTTCGGCACGCTCCGCGATGTGATGGAGACCGGTGCGAACGACGTCTATATTGTAGATTCGAAAGAGCACGGAGAGGTTCTGATTCCGGCGATCCATGACTGCATTCTGGATGTGGACCTGGATGAGCAGAAGATGACGATTCACCTTCTTCCGGGCCTGATTGACTGATAAAGAGAGTAAAGAACGATGAAATATCATATTCTGACGCTGTTCCCGGAGATGATCGAGCAGGGGCTGCACACCAGCATCCTCGGAAGAGCCATCAACAACGGCTATATTTCCCTCGAGACGACGAATATCCGGGAATTTTCAGCAAATAAATTCAACCGCGTGGACGATTACCCGTACGGCGGCGGTGCGGGCATGGTCATGGAGGCGGAGCCGGTGTTCCGCGCCTACCAGTCGGTAGCCGAAAAGATCGGGAAAAAGCCGCGCACGGTCTATCTGACACCGCAGGGAAAAGTACTGAACCAGACGATGGTGGAAGAGCTGGCGCTTGAGGACGATCTTGTGCTGCTCTGCGGCCACTATGAGGGCATCGATGACCGCGTACTGCAGGAAGTAGTAACGGACTATATCTCGATCGGGGATTATGTTTTAACAGGCGGAGAACTCGGTGCAATGGTGCTGGTGGATGCGGTATCGCGGTTTGTGCCGGGTGTCTTAAGCAACGAGGAATCTTCGCAGTTTGAGTCACTGCAGGACAACTTGCTTGAGTATCCGCATTACACAAGACCGGAGACATGGCACGAGAAAAAAGTTCCGGAAGTGTTGCTTTCCGGTGACCACAAAAAGATCGAAGCATGGCGCCATGAGGCCTCTCTGGTGCGGACAGCCGAGCGGCGGCCGGACCTTCTGGAAAATGCATTCCAGATTTCCTGCGCATGCAATGAAAAAGAGGAATCGTCTGCCTGGGCGCACGATCTTTTGGCAGGCATGACACGCTATGGTGTAAGCCTTGATCTCGGACGAAAGAAGATCCGGAAACAGAAAAATCTGTTTGATGACCATGATCTGCTGATTCTGCAGCTTCCGGGAACGCTTGAGGAGGGTATGAAAGCAAAGAGCGAGTATATCCGCAGCTTTGCCGGAAAAGAAACACCGCTGGTGTTTTTGTGCCCGGACGGATTCTCGGAAGAGGAAGAAAAACTCGAAGAGCAGCTGGAAAAAAACGGTTTCCGTCTGGTCGCACGGCTTACCGGCATACCGTCCGCGGACGGCCTGCAGCGGTTTTCTTTCGCGCTTCGCAGTCTGCTGTACAGCGGCGAATGGAAAGTGAAAAAAATACTTGCATCTGCGGATGCATTATAGTATAATGTATTTTGTTGTGAGTAAAGAGATGGTCCGCTGTTGCAAAAAGGCATTAAGAACATCCAGGGTAAAAAAAGGAGATAAAGAAATGAACGACATTATTAAGAAAATCGAAGATGCACAGTTAAAAGCAGAAGCACCGGAGTTCCGCGTTGGTGATACCGTTAAAGTTTACGGTAAAATCAAAGAGGGTAACCGCGAGCGTATCCAGGTATTCGAAGGCGTTGTCCTGAAAAGACAGGGCGGCGGAAGCAAAGAGACCTTCACTGTTCGTAAGAGCTCTAACGGCGTAGGCGTTGAGAAAACATGGCCGGTACACTCTCCGAACGTTGAGAAAGTAGAAGTTATCAGACGTGGTAAAGTAAGACGTGCGAAACTGAACTACTTAAGAGACCGTGTTGGTAAAGCAGCGAAAGTGAAAGAGCTGGTAAAATAATAAGTCGTTAAAAGGATGGCCGGAGGAACATGAGCAATTGTGTTTCTCCGGTTTTGTCTTACGGAGAATTACACTATGGGTATGAATACCAGATATGTAAAGGAATATTTCTACAAGAAAAAGATCCGTTCCATGTTTGTATGGATTCTGGAAATTATTGCGGCGATTCTTCTTGCCGCGGCATTTTCCTGGTTTTTCTGCAGAAGTGTCGTGGTGCAGGAGGGCTCGATGGAGCCGACTCTCGTGCCGGGGGAGCGTGTGCTGATGGACTCCGCCTGGTACCGCTTAAGTTCTCCGAAACGCGGGGATATCATCGCGTTCCGGACGAGTGAGGACAAGAAGGCGAGCATCCACATCAAGCGTGTGATTGCGCTGCCGGGCGAGACGGTACAGATCAAAGACGGACAGATCCTCATCAACGGGGAAGTCTATAATGAAAAAGATGAATTTCCGGCCATCACAAACGCGGGACTTGCCTCCGAGCCGATCACGGTCGGGAAGGGACAGTACTTTGTGCTCGGCGACAACCGGAACAACAGCGAGGACAGCCGCCACAACGGCATGGGACTCGTGGATTCGGACCGCATTGTCGGAAAGCTCTGGTTTACGATTTCGCCGTGGAAGAAAATCGGTTTCGTGTAAACGCAGCATAGAAGGAGAAGAAACATGAATTATCAGTGGTACCCGGGTCATATGACGAAGGCCCGCAGACAGATGCAGGAAGACTTAAAGCTCATCGACCTGATGATTGAGCTGGTCGATGCGAGAGTTCCTGCAGCGAGCCGCAACCCGGATATAGATGAACTTGGAAAGAACAAAGCACGGCTGATCCTGCTGAACAAATCGGACCTTGCCGATGAGCGCGGAAACGATGCCTGGATGGAATATTTCAAGGGAAAGGGATATTCTGTTGTGAAGGTCAATTCCCGTTCCGGAGCCGGCATGAAAGCGATCAACAGCGCCGTACAGGAGGCCTGCAAAGAGAAAATCGAGCGCGACCGCAAACGCGGCATCCTGAACCGTCCGGTCCGCGCGATGGTTGTCGGGATTCCGAACGTCGGAAAATCGACATTTATCAATGCGTATGCGGGCAGAGCCTGTGCGAAGACCGGAAACAAACCGGGCGTCACGAAGGGAAAACAATGGATCCGTCTGAGCAAACAGCTGGAGCTTCTGGACACACCTGGTATCCTGTGGCCGAAGTTTGAGGACCAGCAGGTGGGACTGCATCTTGCGATGATCGGTTCCATCAACGATGAGATCCTGAACGTGGAGGAGCTGGCGCTGTCCGTCATCGATTATCTGACGGCAGAATACCCGGGAACGCTGGAGAAACGCTTTGGCTTTGAAGGCATGACGGATCGTGTGGAAATCCTGGGTGAGATTGCGCGTGTGCGCGGCTGCCTGAAAAAGGGAAATGAGCTCGATTACGAAAAAGCAGCACGGCTTCTGATGGATGATTTCCGGAGCGGAAAGCTCGGCAGAATCACGCTGGAAAAACCGGAATAAATGGATTTATCAAAATAAAAAATGCGGAGAACAACGATGACAGAGAAAAAACAATCGATATCCGCCATACGGGAAATTTTTGCGGCAGCTTCGGAGACGGAGCTGCCCGCCCTTTATCTGGAATATGAAGAGGATTCCCGTGCCGGCGTACAAAATCTGATTCAAAAATACCAGAAACAGGAAGAGGCCTTAAAAAAAGAGCGCGAGCGCACGGAACAGATGAAGATCTACGAGCACAAATATGAGGATCTTGGCTGGATCTGCGGCATCGACGAGGTCGGAAGAGGCCCTCTGGCGGGCCCTGTGGTCGCAGGTGCGGTCATTCTGCCGCGCAACAGTAAAATCCTGTATCTGAACGATTCCAAGCAGCTGACGGCCAAAAAACGCGACGAGCTGTACGATGTGATCATGCGCGAGGCAGTGGCCGTCGGCATCGGCTATGCCTCCCCGGCGCGGATCGACGAGATCAATATTTTACAGGCAACGTACGAGGCGATGCGGGAGGCGATCAGCAAGCTTTCCGTGAAGCCGGATGTGCTCTTAAACGATGCGGTGAAAATCCCGCAGGTGGACATCCGCCAGGTGCCGATCATCAAGGGAGATGCCAAGAGTGTTTCGATTGCGGCGGCAAGTATTGTTGCGAAGGTGACAAGGGACCGCCTGATGGAAGAGTACGACAAGGTGCTTCCGGGCTACGGTTTTGCATCGAACAAGGGCTACGGTTCGGCAGAGCATATCGCTGCTTTAAAAGAAATCGGCCCGTCACCGATCCACCGGCAGTCGTTTATCGGCCATTTCGTGTAAAGGCACCGCATCAAAAAAAGGAGAGGGTATCGCATTTGAATCAGCGGGAAGTAGGAACGAGACAGGAGAGCCGTGCGGCAGAATATCTGGAAAGCCTGGGATATCACATCCTGGTGCGGAATTTCCGGTGCCGCTTCGGTGAGATCGACCTGATCGCAAAACAGGACGACACATACATTTTTATCGAAGTAAAATACCGCACCGGCCGGACAGCCGGAGACCCCGACAAGCGCCGTGGATGGAAAGAAACAGAAGAAAATTTCAAAAACAGCAGATTACTACCGCATGCTCCACCAGATCCCGATGGATGTGCCCTGCCGCTTCGACGTCGTGGCAGAGACACCGGAGGAGATCCGCGTCTATGCGAACGCGTTTTATTATCAGGGGAGCGGCTGGTAGGAAGGGAGTTTTTAGATACCAATTCAATGGAAAGCAAACGATAAAAAAATCGATGCATGTCAACGAGCGGAAAACGGCGTGGTCTATCTGACCTGGCCGGCGATTGAGAAAATTGAGGGCATCCGCCATGCATTTTCCACACGGATCGGCGGGTGAGTAAGGAACATCTTTCCAGCATGAATCTCAGCTTTTCGCGCGGCGACGATCCGGCGAATGTGCGGGAGAATTACAGAAGATTCTGTGAGGCGGCGGGG
>ENA-OQET01000866-OQET01000866.1-human-gut-metagenome-genome-assembly--contig:-NODE-866-length-14853-cov-4.381706_pt1 | contig 14853 bp, 11 predicted proteins | sample MGYA00242800_ERZ504645 | MGnify/ENA primary metagenome ERZ504645 (study PRJEB26092, sample SAMD00036308) | human gut metagenome | host: Homo sapiens | study: EMG produced TPA metagenomics assembly of... | reverse complement strand
AAAATAGCGCTGCTATCGCTGTCATTGATACTGACATCGGCGTATTCTGTTTCGATCGTGCTGCCATCGCTGCTGCAGCATTTCAGTGAATATACAACCGCACAGGTGGAGATGTTGATCTCAGCACCGTCGTTTGCGATCACTGTCATGATCGTGCTGAATGCATGGCTGTCGCGTTATATGAAAGACCGTCCAATGATTGTGGGCGGTCTGCTTCTTTTATCGGTCAGCGGCATGGTACCGGTGTTTTGTACAGGAATATCCGGTGATGTTCGCGTCCAGGATTTTCCTGGGGATCGGGATTGGGCTCATTAATGCGAAAGCAATCAGCATTTTTAGTGAATATTATGAAGGCAGGGAAAAAGCGGCGCTGCTCGGATACCGCGGATCGGCGGAGGTGCTGGGAAGCGCGGTTATGACGCTGGTTGCTGGAAAATTGGTGTTGATCCGGTGGAATCTGGCATTTTGGGTGTACGCGCTCGGATTTGTGATTGTACTTCTGTATCTTGTATGGGTTCCGGGGAATATGGAGATGGGACAGAGTGCGGGCTCACAGAGTGCAGGGGCAGAGAAAGAAAGTCTGGAAGCGGAGGCAGATGGAAAGAGAGAATGCTGGAAAAAAAGAAGTCCTGCCCATTGCTTATGCACTGTTTGCGGGATTTGTCATCTGCATCTACTGTTCCAATTCCCTGCGTGTCCCGATGCTGATTTTGGAGAAGAAACTTGGAACGGAGTCGGAAGCCAGCATCATTCTCACGCTCATGATGCTGATGGGAATAGCTGCCGGTGTTTATTTTGGAAAACTGACGATGTGGTGGAAGGAAAAATTGCCGGGGGTTGGATGCCTGATGCTTGGAGCGGGGATGCTTCTGACCGCATATGCGGGCAGTCTGCCGCTGATAGGAATTGGCATTAGTATCGTTGGATTTTTCTATACCGTTCTGGTTACCTATTCCTTCCACCAGATTTCCGAGCAGATTCCGCAGTCTTCTATCAATACAGCCACATCAATCGTGCTGGTCGGCTGCAATCTGGGGAGCGGCGTGTTCGCCGTTTGTGCTGAAATGGGATGGGAAGATTCAGTGAGGGGCGTGAGCGTGCCGTTTGTGGGGGTATGCGGGGATGATGGGAGTATTAGGAATCGTTCTGATAGTAGTCACGGGAAGAAAGAAATAATACAGTAAACCAATAATAGGAATGACGGCAAAATCTGCAACCAGAACTGTATCGTACGGAATTTTCAGTTTGGAAAATTCAGAAAATTTCCACCTGTGAACAGTCATCTAAAATCGAACGTTGTACTGATTTGTTTTGCTTTATGTATACATTCATGGGTGGATTTGGTATAATAGAAATACTTAATGGGAATTTTTTGTGTACTAGGAAATTCCTTGGAATCCCCTATTACACAAAAAGGCACATTCTTTATTTGTGAATTATATCAAATCAGGAGAAAGCAATGGATCATTTTGAGTTGGTATCAGAATACAGCCCGACCGGCGACCAGCCGCAGGCGATTGAAAAGCTGGTGGAGGGCTTCAAGGAAGGAAATCAGTTCCAGACATTACTGGGGGTAACGGGCTCTGGCAAGACGTTTACGATGGCAAATGTGATCGAGAAGCTGAATAAGCCGACGTTAATTATTGCACATAATAAGACGCTGGCTGCGCAGCTGTATGGGGAATTCAAAGAGTTCTTTCCGAATAACGCAGTGGAATACTTTGTCTCCTACTACGACTATTATCAGCCGGAAGCATATGTTCCATCTTCAGACACATATATTGCCAAGGATTCGTCCATCAATGACGAGATTGATAAGCTTCGACTCTCCGCAACTATGTCACTGATGGAGCGAAGAGATGTGATCATTGTTGCAAGTGTATCTTGTATCTATGGGCTGGGTAACCCGGTAGATTACCAGAACATGGTAGTTTCTTTGCGTCCGGGTATGATCAAAGATCGTGATGAAGTAATGGCAAAGCTGATTGAGATCCAGTATGATCGTAATGATATGGATTTCCACCGTGGTACATTTCGTGTGCGTGGAGATGTTTTGGAAATCATTCCGGCATATGAGAGTGACACAGCGATTCGTGTGGAATTCTTTGGAGACGAGATAGACAGGATCTCAGAGATTGATATTTTGACAGGAGAAGTGAAGGACGAACTGAAACATGTAGCAATCTTTCCGGCATCTCATTACGTGGTTGACCGTGAGAATATCAAACGTGCGGTGGCAGATATTGAAGAAGAATTAGAAGAACGTGTCAAAGAGTTTAAGAGAAATGATAAGCTTTTAGAGGCACAGCGTATTGCAGAGCGAACGAATTTTGATATTGAGATGCTTAAGGAGACTGGATTTTGTTCCGGAATTGAGAATTATTCCAGACATTTGGCAGGGCTTCGACCGGGACAGGCTCCGTATACATTGATTGATTATTTCCCGGATGATTTTATTATGATGATTGATGAGTCACATAAGACGATCCCGCAGATTGGTGGAATGTATCACGGAGACCAGTCGAGAAAGCAGACATTGGTAGATTATGGGTTCCGTCTCCCATCTGCGAAGGATAACCGTCCACTTAACTTTGATGAGTTTGAAAGTAAGATCAATCAGGTGATGTTTGTATCTGCGACACCGGGAGAATATGAGAAGGATCATGAACTTCTTCGAGCAGAACAGGTAATCCGTCCGACAGGACTTCTGGATCCGGAAGTTGAAGTGCGACCGGTAGAAGGACAGATTGATGATCTGATCGGTGAAGTGAACAAAGAGATCAGTAAGAAGAATAAAGTCCTTGTCACAACGCTGACAAAGCGTATGGCAGAAGATTTGACAGATTATATGCGTGAAGTAGGAATCCGTGTAAAATATCTTCATTCGGATATTGATACACTTGAACGTACGGAGATCATCCGAGATATGCGTCTAGATGTGTTTGATGTGTTGGTTGGGATCAACCTCTTGAGAGAAGGACTTGATATTCCGGAAATCACTCTTGTTGCAATCCTTGATGCAGATAAAGAAGGATTCCTTCGTTCAGAGACTTCGCTGATTCAGACAATCGGTCGTGCAGCGCGTAATGCAGAAGGACATGTAATCATGTATGCAGATAAGATTACAGAATCAATGCAGCTGGCGATCGATGAGACACAGCGTCGTCGTGAGATTCAGATGAGATACAATGAAGAGCATGGAATCACGCCGAAGACGATTCAGAAGTCAGTGCGTGATCTGATCAGTATCTCTAAAAAGGTTGCGGCAGAAGAGATGCGGCTTGAAAAAGATCCGGAGTCCATGAGCCAGAAAGAACTGGAGAAACTGATCGCGGATCTGACGAAACAGATGAAGAAGGCAGCAGCGGAATTGAACTTTGAGGCAGCGGCAGAGCTTCGTGATAAGCTTGTTGAATTAAAAAAGATGCTCAATGATATGGAATAGGAGATTACAAAATGGGTAAGAAAATGGACGCCAGACAGTACATTAAGATACGAGGCGCGAATGAGAATAACCTGAAGAATATAGATGTAGATATCCCAAGAAATGAACTGGTTGTTTTGACGGGACTTAGCGGTTCTGGAAAATCTTCCCTTGCATTTGATACAATTTATGCAGAGGGTCAGAGACGTTATATGGAATCACTGTCTTCCTATGCAAGACAGTTCCTTGGTCAGATGGAGAAACCGGATGTAGAAAGTATCGAAGGGCTTTCACCTGCAATTTCTATCGATCAGAAATCAACGAACCACAATCCTCGTTCCACAGTTGGAACTGTTACGGAGATTTATGATTATTTTCGATTATTATATGCGAGAGTTGGAATTCCGCATTGCCCGAAGTGTGGCCGTGAGATTGCAAAACAGTCGGTAGATCAGATGGTGGATCAGATCATGGCGCTTCCGGAGAGAACGAAGATACAGCTTCTGGCACCTGTTGTACGTGGAAGAAAAGGAACACATGCAAAGCTTTTCGAACGTGCAAAAAAGAGTGGATATGTTCGTGTTCGTGTGGATGGCAATATGTATGAGCTTTCAGAAGAAATTACATTAGATAAGAATATCAAGCATAATATTGAGATTATTGTAGATCGTCTTGTAGTAAAACCTGGAATTGAAAAACGACTGACAGATTCTGTCGAAAATGTACTTGAGCTCGCAGAAGGTCTGCTTGTTGTCGACGTGATCGATGGAGAATCTCTGAATTTCAGCCAGAGTTTTTCATGTCCTGTCTGCGAAATCAGTATCGATGAGATTGAGCCTCGTAGTTTTTCTTTTAACAATCCATTTGGGGCATGTCCGGAATGTTTTGGACTTGGTTATAAAATGGAATTTTCAGAAGAGTTAATGATTCCGGATCCGTCGTTGTCTATTAATCAAGGTGCGATTGCAGTTTTAGGATGGCAGTCCTGTACAGACAAGAGCAGCTTCACACGTGCAATTCTGGATGCACTTTGTAAAGAATATCATTTTGATCTGGACACCCCTTTTGAGGGCTATCCGAAAAAAATCCATGATGTTTTGATTTATGGAACAGATGGAAAAGAAGTGAAGGTTTATTATAAAGGTCAGAGAGGCGAAGGGATTTATCCGGTTGCATTTGAAGGATTGATCAAGAATGTGGAACGTCGTTACCGTGAGACAGGTTCTCAGACGATGAAAGCAGAATATGAGACATTTATGAATATTACACCATGTTCAGCCTGTAAAGGACAGCGCTTGAAACCGGGGGCTTTAGCTGTAACAGTTGGAGATAAGAATATTTCAGAAGTGACAACACTTTCTATAGAACGGCTTCAGAAATTTTTAGATGAACTTCAATTGACAGAGACACAGCAGTTGATTGGTAATCAGATTCTGAAAGAGATCAAAGCAAGAATCAGGTTTTTGATGGATGTCGGTCTGGATTATCTGACGCTTGCGCGTGCGACAGGAACACTTTCCGGTGGAGAAGCACAGAGGATTCGACTTGCAACACAGATTGGATCAGGTCTGGTCGGAGTTGCATATATTCTGGATGAGCCGAGTATCGGACTTCATCAAAGAGATAATGATAAACTTCTTGCGACGTTGAAACATCTGCGTGATCTTGGAAATTCATTGATTGTAGTAGAACATGATGAAGATACGATGCTGGCAGCGGATTATATAGTAGATATCGGTCCGGGGGCAGGAGAACATGGCGGTCAGGTTGTTGCTGTGGGAAATGCACAGGAAATTATGAAAAATCCAAATTCTGTCACAGGAGCGTATTTGAGTGGAAAAATCAGGATTCCGGTTCCGACAGAAAGAAAGAAGCCGACAGGTTATCTGAAAGTAGTCGGTGCACAAGAGAATAATCTCAAGAACATTGATGTAAAAATTCCCTTTGGGAGTTATGACTTGTGTAACGGGAGTGTCTGGATCGGGGAAAAAGTTCTCTTGTGAATCAGATTTTATATAAAAGACTTGCAAGAGACTTGAACAGGGCAAGAACAATCCCCCGGAAAACATAAGAGAAATAGAAGGGCTGGAGCAGGTTGACAAAGTGATTAATATCGACCAGTCACCAATCGGAAGGACGCCACGTTCAAATCCTGCCACTTATACAGGCGTGTTTGATTTGATCCGAGATTTGTTTGCAGGAACGCCGGATGCAAAAGCACGTGGATACAAGAAAGGACGGTTTAGCTTTAATGTTAAAGGGGGACGTTGCGAAGCATGTGCAGGAGACGGAATCCTGAAAATCGAGATGCATTTTCTTCCGGATGTTTATGTTCCATGTGAGGTCTGTGGTGGAAAGCGTTACAATCGTGAGACTCTGGAAGTACGCTATAAAGGGAAAAATATTTATGATGTATTGAATATGACAGTGGAAGAAGCGGTAGATTTCTTCGAAAACGTGCCAAGTATTCGAAGAAAGATGGAGACGTTGAGAGATGTCGGATTGTCGTATATTCGTTTGGGACAGCCTTCTACAGAGCTTTCAGGTGGCGAGGCACAGAGAATTAAACTTGCGACAGAACTTAGCAAACGCAGTACCGGAAAAACGGTATATATTCTGGATGAACCTACGACAGGACTTCATTTTGCAGACGTGCATAAATTAACAGAAATTCTCCGCAGACTTTCCGGGGATGGAAATACAGTAATTGTAATCGAACATAATCTGGATGTGATTAAGACGGCAGACTATATTATTGACATTGGACCAGAAGGAGGAGACCGCGGAGGAACTGTTGTGGCAAGTGGTACTCCGGAAGAGGTCGCAAAGAATCCAGATTCTTATACAGGAAAATATATTGCGGCTATATTGGAGAAATAAAGACGAAAAAAAGTCGAAAAAAGTCGTAAAATATATGCAAAAAATGCCTTTCTATTTTAAGCGAAGTCTATTATACTAAAGTATGCGGATGATAAAACATTACTGTTTTGGTTACATAATATTGACAACAGTAAATAGTGAAAAAAACAGTAACGATAAACCCCTTCAAGGGACAAAAGACACTTGATTGAGGAAAGAAAATGCTGGAATCAGTAACAGACAAAGTTGTTTATTTGCAGTAGATTGCTGAGAACAGTAAAAGAGCGTTTTAGAAGGGAGATATAGAAATTATGATGTCAGTAGATCTTGGAATAGATTTGGGGACAGCCAGTGTACTGGTATATGTGAAAGGAAAAGGGGTTGTTCTGAAAGAACCATCAGTTGTCGCATTTGATCGTGATACGAATGTGATCAAGGCAATTGGTGAAGAAGCGCGTTTGATGCTTGGAAGAACACCGGGGAATATTATTGCGGTAAGACCACTCAGACAAGGAGTAATCTCTGATTATACCGTGACGGAGAAGATGATTAAGTATTTTGTTCAGAAAGCTCTGGGAAAACGTACATTTAAGAAGCCGAGAATCAGTATCTGTGTACCAAGTGGTGTTACAGAAGTAGAAAAAAAAGCAGTGGAAGAGGCTACATTTGCAGCCGGAGCAAGAGAAGTTCATCTGATTGAAGAACCTGTGGCAGCAGCAATAGGAGCAGGGATAGATATTTCAAAGCCTTGTGGAAATATGATTGTTGATATCGGTGGCGGTACAGCAGATATTGCAGTTATTTCGTTGGGTGGAACAGTTGTGAATACATCAATTAAGATAGCGGGTGATGATTTCGATGAAGCAATCGTACGCTATATGAGAAAGAAACACAATCTTCTGATTGGAGAAAGAACGGCAGAAGATATCAAGATTAAAATTGGAACGACTTATCCACTTGTAGAGGAAGAGAAGATGGAAGTCAGAGGGCGTAATCTGGTAACAGGGCTTCCGAAGACAGTTACGGTGACTTCATCTGAGACAGAAGAAGCTTTGAGAGAATCTACAGGACAGATTGTAGAAGCTGTAATCGGAGTACTCGAGCAGACTCCACCGGAGTTGTCAGCAGATATCCTTGATCGGGGAATTGTTCTTACCGGAGGAGGAGCACTTCTTCGCGGACTGGAAGAATTGATCGAAGAGAGAACAGGAATTAATACGATGACAGCGGAGGATCCGATGAAAGTCGTTGCAATTGGTACCGGACAGTTTGTGGAATTTATGAGTGGAAGAAAAGAGTTTTAAGAGAAAGAATTCTGAAAAAGAATTTGAAGTGTCAGGTTCTTAGAGAAGAAGATTCAATTACGAGGGGTGTGTATAAGAGGAACACACCCTTTTTCTGCATATAAATTAGGAAAAGATACAAGAAGAGAGAGGAAAAAGTGTGGAAACAGTTACAGGGTATGTGAGTCATATTGTATATAGAAATTCTGATAATGGGTATACAGTATTTCATATTGAACATGACGATGGTGAAGTGACATGCGTGGGAAGTCTGAACTATATTAATGAAGGAGAACTCCTTGAAATTCAAGGAGAATATGTGAATCATAATGTTTACGGTAAGCAGTTGAAGATTTCTCATTATAAAGTAAAAGAGCCGGAGGATATTGTTTCTATTGAACGATATCTTGGCTCCGGAGCAGTGAAAGGTGTGGGTGCGGCACTGGCTGGCCGAATCGTGAAAAAGTTTAAAGAGGATACTTTCCGCATTATTGAAGAAGAGCCGGAAAGACTTGCGGAGATCAAAGGAATCAGTGAAAGAAAAGCACAGGAGATTGCATCTCAGCTTGAAGAAAAGAAAGATATGCGAAAAGCCATGATTTATCTGCAGAAATACGGTATTTCCACAAAGCTGGCAGCCAAGATTTATCAGTATTACGGAATGAAAGTGTATAAAGTGTTGGAAGAAAATCCGTATCAGCTTGCAGATAATATTGAAGGAATCGGATTTAAGACTGCGGATGAAATTGCATCCAAAATCGGCATACATACAGATTCAGACTATCGTATAAGAAGTGGTTTGTTTTATACATTGCAACAGGCAGTAGGTGAGGGGCATGTTTATTTACCACAGAATATATTGCTTCGAAGAGCAAATGCACTTTTAGGAGTCGATCTTGAAGATATTGAGAAGTACATCATGGATCTGTGTATAGAGCGGAAAACAGTTATGAAAGAAGTGGATGAGGAAATTCGCATTTATCCGGCACATTATTATTACTTGGAATTGAATACTGCGAAAATGCTTAATGATCTTGATATTGACTGTCAGATGCCGGAAGACATGATGGAGAAACGTCTGAAAAGAGTAGAACAGAAAGAAAAGATAGAATTGGATCCAATGCAGCACAGAGCTGTTATAGAAGCTATTAAACATGGTTTGCTCATATTAACAGGAGGACCGGGTACAGGTAAGACGACAACGATCAATACGATGATTCAATTTTTTGAAAGCGAAGGAATGAGTATCCTTCTTGCAGCGCCAACAGGACGCGCGGCAAAGCGAATGACAGAGGCTACAGGATATGAAGCCCAGACGATTCACAGATTACTTGAAGTAAGTGGAAATCCTGAGGAAGAGAACAGTGTAGGTGGATTTTTGAGAAACAGAGAGAATCCACTTGAGACAGATGTTATCATTATAGATGAGATGTCCATGGTTGATCTGAATCTGATGCATGCGCTTTTATCAGCAGTTATTCCGGGAACAAGACTTATTCTTGTGGGAGATGTGGATCAGCTTCCGTCCGTGGGACCGGGAAGTGTGTTAAAAGATATCATACGTTCAGAAAAATTTCACGTAGTGACACTTACAAAGATTTTTCGTCAGGCAGGAGAGAGTGATATTGTAGTAAATGCTCATAAGATCAATGCAGGAGAACCGGTTACAATTGATAATAAAAGCCGGGATTTCTTCTTCTTAAAACGCCAGGATGCGAATACGATCATTAGCGTCGTTATTACTTTAATACAGAAGAAATTACCCAGATATGTGCAGGCCGATCCAAATGAAATCCAGGTAATGACACCAACACGTAAGGGATTGCTGGGTGTAGAACGATTGAATGTGATTCTACAGCAATATCTGAATCCTTCAGATTCCCAAAAAACGGAGAAAGAAATTAATGGTAGATTGTTCCGTGAAGGTGACAAAGTAATGCAGATTAAAAATAATTATCAATTAGAGTGGGAAGTTTCTACCAGATTTGGATTAACAGTTGACAAAGGAATTGGAGTTTTTAACGGTGATATGGGAGTCATTGATGAAATCAATGAATATACAGAAACTGTTATCGTGGAATATGATGAGGGGAGAAAGGTAAAATATGGATACGATATGACAGATGAGTTAGAACTTGCCTATGCGATTACGGTTCATAAATCTCAGGGAAGCGAGTATCCGGCGGTCATTATCCCACTTCTTCCAGGACCAAAGTTACTATATAACAGGAATCTGCTTTATACAGCAGTGACGCGGGCAAAAAGATGTTTAACAATAGTAGGGAGTGAACTAACATTTCAGGAAATGATCGAAAACAAAAGCGAACAGGGAAGATTACAAGCTTAGACGAGCGAATCAAAGAATTTAGAAAAAAATGTATCCAAAAAGATGCCCGTTTTGTCAGGAAATCAGCTCAAAAGGTATTTGCGGTGACTGTAGAAAACAGGTTGTTAAGGTGGGAAAAATAAAATGTATCCATTGTGGAAAGCCATTAGAGGATGAAACGAAAGAGTATTGCAGGGATTGTGAAAGAAGAAAAAGTAATTATGAACAAGGACGCAGCCTATGGGTTCACATTCCGCCGGTTTCAAATTCACTATATCGGTTGAAATATCACAACAAGCGATATTATGCGGAAATCTTTGGGAAAGAGCTGGCAGATGAGTTTGAATTTCAGATTCGAAGATGGGGGATCCAGGCAATTATTCCAATTCCGTTACATAGATCGAAAATGAGAAAACGAGGATATAATCAGGCAGAACTTTTAGCAAAGCAGTTATCAGAATGCATGGGAATTCCTATAGAAAAAGATGTTTTATATCGGATTAAGAAAACCCGGCCTTTAAAGGAAATGAACGGGGAGCAGAGACACAGAAATCTGAAGGGGGCATTTGCGGTTTCAAAATCGTGGAATCCACGCCAGAACATTCTTCTGATTGATGATATTTACACAACCGGAAGTACAATAGAACGTGCTGCAGGAATCCTGAAAAAAGCAGGTGTTAAAAATGTCTACTTTTTGACTCTAAGCATTGGACAAGGCATCTGAACATATGGTATACTTAGGAGAGAAATCTTGAAAGGTGAATGTCGGATATGTTAGATAAAGACAGGATTCGTTTAATGACAAAAATGTCGATATATGAGAAGAATTACAGAGATGATTTTAAAATTGCCGATTATTACAGAAAAGATTATGCAAGTCTTAAGAGATGGATTACATTGATTTGGGTAACAATAGGTTATGCAATTTTGTTCGTTAGTTTCTGCATTTATTCGAGTGATAGTTTATCTGCTGATCTGACAATTTTAAAACTATTCGTTCTCTTGATTGCAGCAATTGCAGGCTATATAGTTCTTTTGGTTATATATGGGGTTTGCGCAAATAGTTTTTATAAGAGAAAACATGCAGTTGCCAAACAGAATGTAAAACGTTATTATCGTAATTTGTCCCGTTTAGAGAAGATGTGTAAAAAGGAGAAGAATGAGCAATGAACAATTTATTGGTTCTTAGAGAAAGATTTAAGCAGATTTATGTTTCTCACTCTCTCTTGGTTCGAAAGGGAGCACAGTTTTTGCTTGCACTTTTGGTGTTTAACCTGATCAATTCTAATATTGGATTTATGAAGATGGCATCATCTGTTCTTTGTACTGTTGGCTTAGCAGTAGTCTGTACATTTCTCCCTCTAGCAGTAATGACGGCAGCAGCAACTGTGTTAATAGTGGCTCATTTATATACATTATCTATGCCAATAGCCGGAGTTGCGGTGATACTGTTTTTGTTAATGTATATTTTCTACTTTCGATTTACCCCAGAGAAGAGCTGGCTGATTCTGCTGACAGTAGTAGCTTTCGGCATGAAAATACCACTGGTGATTCCGGTTATATTTGGGCTGTTAGGTACTACAATATGGATTGTTCCTGCATCCTGCGGAATCCTTGTTTATTATCTGCTTTACCTGATCAAAGCTTCTGCAACAGCATTGAAAGGTACAGATGGAACAACAATGATCAGCACTTTAACCAATTTTACAAAACAGTTTGTAGGCTATCAAGAAATGTGGGTTATGCTGTTTGCAGTAGTGATTGGAATACTGGTAGTGAACGGAATTAAAAATCGGGCAGTTGATCATTCCTGGAAGATAGCATCAGCAACAGGAGCAGCAGTTTGTGTGATCGTAGGTGCATCGGGAAATATTTCTCTTGGACTTCACATGTCTTATACGATGATGATTTTCAGTGGGATTCTTGGTGTTGTAATAGGATTGTTCCTTGAAGTTATTTTTTTCTCTGTGGATTATTCAAGAACAGAGAATGTTCAGTTTGAAGATGACGAATACTATTATTATGTAAAGGCAGTTCCGAAAGTAGGGGTTCAGATGCCTGAGAAGCAGGTAAAACATATTACAGAACATCAGGGGCAGGACGCAGAGATGCCGAATGTGTCAGAGACAGAAAACAATACTGCTGTGTCAGAAGTTTCTGATTTGAAGGAAGTTGAACAGAAAGAGGAAGAAGATCAGTCAGAACAACTGAAAAAGGAGTCTGATCTTGCACAAACAACAATTTTTAATGATTCAAACATGACGGAAGATATTCTTTTAACAAGAAGTCTGAGCAAGGAACTGGGTCTGGATCAGAATGAAGAGAAAAAAGAGTGATCGACAGAGCAAAAGATGCAAGAGTGCATAACAACGAGTGATTACATAAGGTGGTGAGACTTGAGATGATAGAGTGGATTCAGAATTTTATAAGAAATTATTCAAATGGAATGTATTTTCCACATATACAGATAAAAGATATCATAGAGATTCTGATTGTGACGATTATTGTCTATGAAATCATGCTCTGGATCAAGAACACAAAAGCCTGGATGCTTCTGCGAGGAATGCTTATGCTGGGGGGATTTATTCTTCTGGCATGGCTTTTTCAAATGAATACGATCCTGTATCTGGCAAGAGAGTCGATTAATGTATTAGCGATTGCAGCAATTGTTGTTTTTCAGCCAGAACTTAGACGGGCATTGGAGAAGCTGGGGGAGAAGAATTTATTTAGTAACATTAATCCGTTCGATAAAAATAAAGAAAATCAGAGGTTTTCGGATGAAACACTGGATAGTATTGTAAGAGCTTGTTATGCCATGGGAAGCGTATGTACAGGAGCACTGATCGTAGTAGAGCAGGTGATTCAGTTAACAGAGTATGAAATGACAGGGATAGAGCTTGATTGTAAAGTGTCTTCTCAGGTGCTGATCAATATTTTTGAACACAACACCCCACTTCATGATGGCGCGGTTATTATCAGAGGGGACAGAATTACATCAGCAACATGTTATCTGCCACTTTCAGATAACATGACAATCAGTAAAGATCTGGGAACAAGGCATCGTGCGGCATTGGGAATGAGCGAGGTTTGCGATGCTCTTGTGATTGTTGTTTCAGAAGAAACGGGACTTGTTTCTGTGGCTTCCGGAGGACGATTGCTTCGAGCTATTAACGCAGAAGAACTTCGGAGTCAGTTAAGCCAGATTCAGTATAGAAAGACAGAGACAAAGAACAAGTTTTCTATACGGAAAGGATGGCACAGATCATGAAAAAATACAAATTGACAACGAATCTTCCGCTTAAGATTATTGCATTTGTTTTTGCAGCATTTCTTTGGCTGATTGTTGCGAATGTTGCTAATCCGGTTACGAAATCAACTTATACAAACATCAAAGTTACGATAGCGAACGATGATGTGATTACACAAGGTGGGGAAGTTTATACGGTTTTAGATGATCAGAATGTAAACGTAGTTGTTTACGCAAAACGTTCAGTGATTCAACAGATTAAGTCGGATGATATTGTGGCTACTGCGGATATCAAAGAAATGGATTCCAGGACAGGGTTGATACCAATTTCAGTATCAATTCCAAAGTATAGTGGATCTTATCAGTCGGCAGAGGCTGCTCCGAGAAATATACAGATTAAGACAGAACCAACAGGTAAGACTGTATTTACACTGACTGTTAGCACAACAGGAACGCAGCGTGACGGTTATCAGATTGGAGAGATGAAAGTTAATCCTGAAAAAATAACGATTACAGGAGCAGAATCAACAGTAAAATCAATTGATAAAGCCGTAGCGAAGATTAATGTAGATGGAATTTCAAAAGATGAAGAACTTACAGCAGAACTTGTTTTATATGATGCATCGGGAAATGTAATCAATCAGGGACAGTTGAGTAATAATCTTGGAGAAGATGGAATTACAGTAGATGTGACAGTAATGAGAATCAAGACGGTTCCGTTGAAATTTGAAGCATCTGGAACACCGGCAGATGGATATGAATATCTCGGTTGTTCGAGCGAACCGGCGAGCGTGCAGGTTTGCGGAAAAGAAGATGCCTTATCCAAGATTGAAAGTATCGATATTCCAGCATCTGAATTGTCTATTGATGGGGCAACAGAGAAGATAGAGAAAGCATTTGACATTACGGATTATCTGCCGGAAGGTGTAGAACTGATTGAAGGTGCATCAGGAAAGGTTATAGCAACTGCAATGATCGAACAGTTGGGAAATCGTACAATTGAGTTCATGGTTGCATCCATCAAACAGAATTATCTGGCAAAAAATCTTCAGGTAAGTTACGAGCCAGATGCTGAGGTGACACTTGTATTTCAGGGAGAGAAAGATACGCTGGATAGTCTGGATATCAGCAATGCAGTATCGGTAAATCTCCAGAATTACACGAAGGAAGGCACTTATGACATACCGGTAGAAGTAGACCTTCCGGATGGAGTAACGTTGACAAAACCAGTGACAGTGCAGCTTATATTGACTGAAAAAGGATCCACAAAGGATGAACAACCGGAAAATAACGCTGGGACAAATTAATAATACTTCATATTAATTAAAAAAGTACAGGTCTAAATTAAAAAAGAATTAAGAAGGCTGGCATTGACAGTTTTCAATGCATATTATATGATATTGGAGTTAAAACTTCCAACTATCAGAGAGATAGAATAGGAGAATAACATGGTAAGCGATAAAGTAGTGATCAAAAATCCGACAGGACTTCATCTAAGACCGGCAGGATTGTTTTGTAAAACTGCGATGCAGTACAAGAGCAAGATCACAGTGTACAAAAAGATGAAAAACAAAGAGGTAAATGCAAATGCCAAAAGTGTATTAAGCGTACTGGGTGCATGCATAAAAAGCGGAGATGAGATTACAATTATTTGTGAAGGAGAAGACGAAGAAATAGCACTTTCAGACATGGTTCAACTTGTGAAAGATGGATT
>ENA-OQET01000863-OQET01000863.1-human-gut-metagenome-genome-assembly--contig:-NODE-863-length-14913-cov-3.181523_pt1 | contig 14913 bp, 17 predicted proteins | sample MGYA00242800_ERZ504645 | MGnify/ENA primary metagenome ERZ504645 (study PRJEB26092, sample SAMD00036308) | human gut metagenome | host: Homo sapiens | study: EMG produced TPA metagenomics assembly of... | reverse complement strand
CAAATGTTGAACCAGAAACACTTTAAGTCTTTATTCAATCGTATTTCAGGATGTTACGCTGTTTAATACTTCTGTTGCCGAAAATATTCGCCTCGGCAAAAAAGGGTGCAACAGACGAAGAAGTTCTTGTTGCGGCAAGCTTGCAAACTAGTGATGAATTTGTTCAAAAGCTTGCAAACGGTTACGACACAGAAATTGGTGAAAACGGCTGTAATCTTTCCGGCGGTGAGCGTCAAAAGAATTTCTTATAAGCCCGTGCATTTTTGAAAAATGCGCCGAATATTCTTCTTGATGAGGCAACCGCTTCTCTTGATGTTGAAAACGAAACGTTAATTCAAACGGCATTGTCTAAGCTTATTGAGAACAAAACCGTAATAGTTATCGCTCACAGAATGAGAACGGTTGAAAATGCAGACAAAATTGTAGTTCTCTCAGATGGAAAAATTGCCGAATGTGACACACCGGATAAGCTTATGCAAAAAGACAGTATCTTTAAGCATATGACAGAACTTCAAACAGCAAGTCAAAATTGGACTATATAAGATGAGTTTGCAGGAAAAAGTTTTTGTAAGTTGTCAGGCAGTTTCACGTTGGGAAAACGGAGAAACAGTATAACCTGTAGCAATGTAGACTTTTTTAATCCATGGGCATCTATACCAAGTACAAAAAGTTAAGTACTTAACCTTTTTTGACATTTTTATATTTTGTATAGGATAATGATAGCGATAGCAGAGTAATTTTAATAAAAAAAGATACGTGCTATTGTGCGTTTACTAGGAGGTGTTGGTGCGATACGGCAATATGACGAGTATGATATAGACGCATTGATGAAATATGGTAGAAAAATTCTCCCTTATGCAGAGATATATGTGTATCAAGATGACAGTGCAAAACAGATAATTGGATTTATCGGATTGAACGGTAACTATATTGAAGGTGTTTTCGTGAAAGAAACAATGCAATCAAAGGGAATCGGAAAAATGAAAGCAAAATACGTTAGCTGATAAATTGTATTGGCTCAAAAGGGAAAGTGCCCTTTTGGGCCTTATTTTGTGTTATTCCACAAAAAATGGGAATTATAAAGATTTAATTCTTTACTATGGATGTGTATTGCAAAAGCTTATTTTGCTATACTGACAATATCAACAGAAAAAGTGGATATTAGCGAGATAAATAACGAAAAATGAATCACTCACAACTGGATGAGTGTTAGAAGGAGAAAAAAGATGTTATCAGTATTATTTACTATTTGTATGATTTGGTTTTTAGGAAAATTTTTTATATTTGGCTTAAAAGCATCCTGGGGAATCATGAAATTACTTTGTATGGTTATTTTCTTTCCAGTGATATTGATTGGAATGGTAGTAGGCGGATTAATGTATATAGCTTTTCCACTATTGATCATTGGTGGGATTATCGGACTTATAATGTCACATTCATAAAAAGTCAGAGAGGTGTTTTTAATGGGATATGATATTGAAAAAGAAAAAAGAGAAGCAATTGAAGCTGGACGTAGAGCCTTAAACAGTCTTAGTGTGGCAAAAGAAAATTTGAATAGTGCAAAAAACTGGGGTCTGGTAGATATGTTTGGCGGAGGATTTTTTCAGTACGATGCTGAAACATTCTAAAATGGATCATGCAAAGCAGAATATGGATCAGGCAAAGTATGATCTCCGTAATTTCAGCAGGGAATTAAATGATGTAAATATGGCATGCAATCTACACATTGATACCGGAGATTTTCTTTCATTTGCAGATTATTTTTTTGATGGATTTGTTGTGGACTGGGTGGTCCAGGATCGAATCAATAATGCAAAAAGACAGGTAGAAGAAGCAATTCGAAGAACAGAAAGTATCGTCAATCAATTACAACGTATGTAAAGACAACGGCAATGAATCAGAAATGATTCATTGCCGTTCGTGAGTTATGGATCATTTTAATTTTTCTTTTTCGGCATTTAGAAGTTCAAGATTGAGCCCCTGTTCACTGGCTGTCTTATCTACCCAAAGATTCAGAGAGTCTATGGCTAAAGAAATTGCATCCAGTTTTTTACTGATAAAAGCAAAATCCTTCATCTCATCATCACTGATCTTGCCGTCACGAGCGATTTGAATCAGCCGACCGGTAAGAGGGTTGATTTCATTTAGACCGGCAATGGTTTCTAGGATGATATTTGACAAGTCAGTTACTTCTACTTCTGGAACATAGCGGTGGCCTATTTCACATTTGTGTGAGCAGTAATAATTGCAGAGATCCGGTCTTTTATAAGCATCAGCCATTTGAATAATATCGTAAGGTGTAGGTTTCTGTGTTTCGTATTCGAATTTTTCAATTTTAGAATCCGAGACAGCCTTCATTTTATCACTTGCTTCTGCCCTTGTAAGCCCTGCGGCTTCCCGGCAAAGCTGGTAAATTGTTTTGTTTTCCCTGGTGGATTGTTTACCCATGAGAATTTCCTCCCTGTATATCACAAAACATGAGGAATATCAGGTGTTAAGTCCACATGCTGTGCGTGTATTTTCTCTATGGATTTTATTATACTGGAAGCATCAAGAAACAACAAGAGATAACAGACCTCGCAAAATGTGGGTTCTATTATGAAATGAAAGTGGAGGAAAATTTGATTATGGCAGTAGTAACAGAAGCATTTGATATTCCAATGGATATTATGACTAAATTGGCAACAGGAGAATATCGAAGACTCGGTGGAGTTGTTCGAGTTGCAATTGGTCCCAATAAAGGGCAGATTGTAAAACACTTAGATCCAATAAAAGTTGAACAAGTAGCACAAAACAAAAATGTTGCAACTAAGGTGCTTGAATTTTCAAAGAAAAATAGGAATGTGATTATCATCGGAACAGCTGTTGCAGGGACAATTGTAGCAGGAAATTTTGTTCGTTAAAAAATTAAAAACAGAGAACCGAAGGTAATGAAGAGATATCATGCAGCTTTGAGATCCTGTATTGAAGATATTCGAAATGGTGAACTAAGTATGAAATCTATCAATTGCCTAATGGATGCTTTAGAAGAGTTGAAACAGGCTAAAAGATATGAACAGTTGAAGATTAAATTGACTACCGAAGAATTGGATGTGCTGGTAAATCGTATTTATGAATACACTGTTAAATTAGCCAGTGATAATGCAGTGGAATTAACTGATGATGAAAAAAAAGTCTTCTGACAATTCGATTCTGGATTTACAGAGATATTTAAAGACGCAAAAACGTATATTTAAAAGTGTTGCATAATTCCAAAGATAGCAGAGATTTTTATGCCCCACCTATTGATATGTACTGTAACCATCAAAGAAGATTAAATCATAAAATTCAAAGAAATGGAGGAGTTGACAATGAAAGGAATATTCGGAGAGTTAATCCTACGAAAGAAGAAAATTGAATAAAGAACATTAGAAAAACTCCTGTGGATTTGCCCAGGAGTTTTTTAAAATCATAAAATATAGCAAAGACTGTTTACTTTATGCCAACAGATGATTCATCAGTGTCTTAATATCCTCTTCCGGGGTAGTAATAGGTCCAATGCCATAATTTTCTACCAGAAAGTTCAGAATGTTAGGTGATAAGAACGCTGGAAGAGAAGGACCAAGACGGATGTTTTTGATACCTAGATGCAAAAGTGTTAACAGGATGCAGACGGCTTTCTGTTCATACCAGGAAAGAACGAAGGAAAGCGGAAGCTCATTAACAGAGCATTCAAATGCATCCGCAAGTGCGACAGCAACCTGGATCGCACCATAAGCATCATTACACTGGCCCATATCCATCAGTCGTGGCAGACCACCGATTTCTCCCAGATCGAGATCATTGAAACGGAATTTTCCACATGCAAGAGTGAGGATCACACTGTCAGAAGGTGTCTGTTTTACAAATTCTGTGTAATAGTTTCGTCCAGGTTTAGCACCATCACAGCCGGCAACCAGGAAGAAATGGCTGATATCGCCTGATTTTACAGCTTTTATTACAGTATCTGCATGGGACAGGATGGCTGCATGACCAAAACCAGTTGTTACTTTCGTACCACCGTTGATACCTGTGAGGATTTGATCTTCTTTGTAACCACCCAGTTCCAGTGCTTTTTCAATAACCGGTGTGAAATCTTTCTTCTCGTCGATATGAACAGCGCCTGGGAAAGCAACCACTTCTGTTGTAAATACTCTGTCAGCATAACTGCTTTTTGGCGGCATCAGACAGTTGGTGGTGTAAAGGATCGGAGCCGGAAGATGATCAAACTCTTTCTGCTGATTCTGCCATGCAGTTCCGAAATTTCCTTTTAGATGAGAAAATTTCTTTAAGAATGGATAGGCATGGGCAGGGAGCATTTCACCATGAGTATAGATATTGATCCCTTTTCCGCTTGTCTGTTCAAGTAAAAGCTGCAGATCCTTTAGATCATGACCAGTTACTACGATAAATGGTCCTTTTTCTACGGTAAGTGTAACTTCCGTCGGTTCTGGTGTTCCATAGGTTTCTGTATTTGCTTTGTCAAGAAGTGCCATACACTTCAAATTGATCTCTCCTACTTTGAGAACTGTAGAAAGCAGTGTTTCTGTGTTCTCTTCATAACCGATCTTAAATAATGCTTCGCAGAAGAACAGATTCACTTCATCATCTTCATGACCCAGAACAGCTGCATGATAGGCGTATGCAGCCATTCCGCGAATGCCAAAGAGAATGAGAGACTTCAGAGATCGGGTATCTTCAATCTGCATTCCATAGTTGCTGCATATCGTATTCGTCTGTTTTACCACACGGAGACTGACATTTGCTGCAATCAGGAGCCAGTCTTTCTTTCTCTGCTCTGACTTTTTGTATCATGCTTTCAATTGAAGCATTATCAAAATTGACATTTGTAACTGTAGTAAACAGTCCTTCAATTATGACTTGACTAGTTTTTTTAGAAACAGCTGTTGTGCTGTCAACAGCTCTTGCCAGACCGATCAACGCACCTGTCAGTTCATCCTGTAATTTTGCTGTATCTGCCGTTTTTCCACAGACACCAGAATTTCCTGTACATCCGCTGCATCCGATCGTCTGTTCACACTGAAAACAAAACATATTCTTATCCATTACTATATTCTCCTTTTACTCTAAGATTTTTTAGTATTTCCATCTTCTGTCAATAGTATACAACTTGGGTTTCTGTAAAAAATATAGTATAATAATTGCAACATGTATGTTTGATTTCCAACAGGAGGGATCATTTTGAAAAAATATTTGCCTATTTTTAAAAAAACAGTCCCTTTTTTTAAAGGCCTTACGGATAACGAGATACTATCGATATTACATTGCGTAAATGCAACGACAATTTACAGAAAACGGGGTTCTTATATTTTCAGAGCTGGGGACTCTACCGAAGTTATGGGACTTGTGGTGTCGGGCTGTGTTCTTGTTATGCAGGAAGATCTGTGGGGACATCGGAATATTCTGTCAAAATGCCATGTCGGTGATTTTTTTGGCGAGCCATATGCAGCAAGTCCGGGAGCTGTTTTGAATGTCAGTGTGGCAGCAGATGAGGATTGTGAGATCATTTTTTTAAATGTTCAGAGGCTTCTGGTTTCCTGTCCAACTGCATGCGAACATCATCAGAAGTTGATCCGTAACCTGGTCAGTGTCTTGGCCAATAAGATATTGATTCTAAACGACAAGATCACACATGTTGGTAAGCGAACGACCAGAGATAAACTGTTGTCTTATTTGTCAGCAGAATCTATCAGACAGTCATCGTTGTCTTTTGACATTCCTTTTGATCGACAGCAACTGGCAGATTATCTTTGTATAGATCGTGCAGCAATGTCTACAGAGATATCAAAATTACAAAAAGATGGTTTTATAAAAACGAATCGAAAGCATTTTGAGTTGATCGTTAGTGTTTTTAGATAACAAAAAGAAACTTATGGAGGAATATGATAATGTCAAAAGATGAATATTTAATCACAGATGCCCCTCTTAAAGCACTGACTGTTTTTGCAATGCCCATGATCCTCGGCAGCTTCTTTCAACAAGTATATAATATGGCTGATTCGATCATAGTCGGTCAGTTTGTAGGCTCTTCTGCACTTGCAGCTGTTGGTGCCTGTGCTGCCCTCACAAATGTATTTATTTGTGTAGCATTGGGTGCGGGTGTAGGTGCGGGTGTGCTTGTCAGCCGTTATTTTGGAGCTAGAGATTATGGCAAAATGAAAACGATCGTGTCAACATCATTGATTAGTTTTCTGGTCTTAAGTATATTTTTGGGTGTCTTTGGTTTTTGTTTTTCTCATTTGATGATGAGTGTATTACAAACACCTGCTGATATACTGAATGAAGCGGTATTGTATCTAAGAGTTTATTTTGTGGGATTTCCATTTTTGTTTATGTATAATATTCTTTCAACGATGTTTACTTCAATCGGTGAATCGAAAATACCGTTGGCTCTTTTAATATTCTCATCGATGTTAAATATATTGATGGATCTTTGGATGGTAGCTGGACTTGGACTCGGTGTGTTCGGTGCAGCCTTCGCAACTCTCATTGCACAGGGGATTTCCGCAGTGTTGTCACTTTTGATCTTCTTGTGCCGGATGCGTCGATATGAAAGTCGCTTTGACTGGTTTGACAGACAGGAGTTACATTCTATGCTTCAAATTGCTGTACCGTCAGTTCTCCAACAGTCCACAGTGTCAATTGGTATGATGATCGTACAGGCAGTTGTGAATCCATTCGGTACACAAGCACTCGCAGGTTATTCTGCAACGATGAGAGTAGAAAATGTTTTTTCATTGATATTTGTATCCATTGGTAATGCGATTTCGCCGTATGTTTCTCAGAATCTTGGTGCAAAGAAGATCGAACGTATCAAAAAGGGATACCATGCTGCATTGGTGTTAGATATATGTTTCGCAGTCCTTGCTTTCATGATCATCGAATCATTGCACACCCAGATCTCTTCACTGTTTCTTGGGAAAGATGGAACTGCTTTAGCATATCAGGTGTCTGGAAATTATATGAGATGGCTCGGTTATTTCTTCACCTTCATGGGAATTAAGATGGCAACAGATGGAGTCCTTCGCGGTCTTGGAATCATGCGGCCATTTCTTGTTGCTAATATGGTAAATCTTGCGATCCGCTTGTCAGTTGCTTTGATTTTTGCACCGCGTTTTGGTATTGCATTTGTCTGGCTCGCTGTACCAGTTGGCTGGTTTGCCAACTTTCTGATCTCCTATGGGGCACTCAGAAAATCATGGCCAAGTGATAATTGTAATTGCGTAATCAATACGAATGAGTTATTATAATAACAGATAGGTTTTTAAACCAGCAGCGAAAGCTTCTGAAGCCATACGAAGAAGGTTCAACGGACCTTTCTGCCGACAGACGGCAGGAAAACGGGATATTCATCATTTATCAGAATTCTGAAAATCGCGATTATATCATAAGATACAAAAACGACGCAGACAGTAAAATCGCATACGTTTAAATGATGGGCAGTCCTTAGGCAGGACTGTCTATTTTCTGTTGAATTAAAGTAAGCTGCAATAAAAATTGTAACTATTGATCCAGATTATTATACGAGAATATCGTACAAGGAGAGAATTTATGTTAGGAATCATCATTGACAGCATCAGTACTTTTATGTACAGTAAATTGCTAGTAATACTGTTGATCGGAGCGGGAATCTATTTTACGATCCGTACAAAACTGCCACAGATGAGATTATTTAAAGATGCCTGCAAAGCCGTTGTAGAAAAGCCAGAAGATGAAAATGGAGTATCATCGTTTCAGGCATTAATGGTATCTACCGCATCACGAGTTGGAACAGGAAATATCATTGGAGTATCGTCCGCTATCTGCATTGGAGGATTTGGCTCTGTATTCTGGATGTGGATCATTGCGATTATCGGAAGTGCATCCGCACTGATCGAAAGTACGCTGGCACAGATTTATAAGAGAAAAGGAAAAGATGGAGAATGTTACGGAGGACCGGCATATTACATTGAAGCAGCACTTCACTGCAGACCATTAGCGATCATATTCTGTATTTCCATGATCGCAACGTATGCATTTGGATTTAATATGCTCGCATCTTATAATTTACAATCTACATTTTCAGGATTCTCATTTTATGATGTAAAATGGACGCCATGGATCATCGGAGGAATTCTTGCAGTGATCACAGGATGGTGTCTCTTAGGCGGGGGATCAAGAATTGTAAAAGTAACATCTACATTAGTGCCAGCTATGGGGATTGCATATATTCTGATTTCTGTGATCGTTATGATCATCAACCGTGCATATCTGCCAGTTGTATTTTCAAAGATCATCAGCGAAGCATTTGATTTCAAAGCAATTTTCGGAGCATTTTCCGGTTCAGCCATGATGCAGGGAATCCGAAGAGGTCTGTATTCCAATGAAGCAGGTATTGGATCAGCACCAAATGCTTCTGCATCCGCACAAGTAAGTCATCCGATCAAACAGGGCTTAGTACAGATGTTATCCGTATTCATTGATACCCTGCTTTTATGCACAGCAACAGCCATGATGTGTTTGTCATCAGGAATCGCCCCTGCTCAAGAATTACAGGGGGCACCATGGGTACAGGCAGCACTGCATGAATCCTTAGGAAACTTCGGACCACTCTTTATCACAGTAGCGATGGTATTGTTTGCATTTACAACACTTCTTGGGAATTGTTTTTATTGTGATAACTTGTTAAATTATATCCACAAAGGACAGCCATCAAAGACATTCATGAAAGGATTTCGTATAGTATCTGCACTGGTTGTGTTCATTGGTGCAGGAATGGAAGTTTCTATGCTTTGGAATATTTCAGATGTTTTGATGGGAGTTATGGCACTGATCAATATTCCAGTGATCTTGATTTTGTCAAATACAGCACTGAAAGCATTGGAGGATTATGAAAAGCAGAAGAAAATGGAGAGAATCCAGTGTTTAAGACTGGGAATATTGGATTGGAATACGAGACGGATTATTGGAACTAGATTTATATTTTTTACTTTTGATACTGATATTATCATGGTATAATTAAAGAAAGATTCTAGGCAAAACAGACGAAAGTCTGTGACGCAAAGCTAAAGGGCCTGTAAAATGGCAGCCAGTTGCAGAAAATGATAGGCACTGTCTGTTTGGCAGTGCTGTTTTATTTCATAGAGATTTCATAGGGAATTTGTAGGGGATTTTTATGAATTGAGGGAGGATAAAGTTATGAAGTTAAGAAAATTATTGAGCCTGTCTATTGCAGCTATATTACTATGCTTTACAGGCTGCGTGAATAAAAATACATTGAGTAAGCATGAGCCGATCACAATTCTGGCCCCTTATTTAGAATGTGATCGTTTAGTTGATCTGGTACATAAAAAATACCCAGAAATAAATTTGAAAGTTCTTTCTTATTCTGGTGCAAATACAACGACATATTTACAAAATATGTTAGCAGCAGATGATCTGCCGGATATTTGTACACAGACTATTTATGATCCTAATATTGACGATGTGAGTGACAAGATGATCGATCTTGCTGGTTATGATTTTACAGATAATTATGTGGAATCTAGATTGCAGGATATTTCAGATGATGGAGCTATTTACATGCTTCCATCAGCCTATAATTGTATAGGTATTACGTATAATAAGACCTTGCTAGAAAAACATGGATGGAAACTTCCAAAATCTTTTCATGATCTTGAAAAGCTGGCGAAAAAGGCGAAAAAAGCAGGGGTACAGTTGTGTCTGGCACAGATTGAATATCCAGGCTATGGCTTTCAATATATGTGTAATATTGCAGATACGGCATTTTTAGGTACATTCCAAGGCAAGCAATGGCAGAAGGATTATCTGACAGGAAAGGCTAATGTGAGTGATACAAAGAAAATGATGGATTGTATGGATTATATTCAGAAATGGAAAGACCTGGGTATGTTTACTGCCAATAAAAAGAATCCACAGAGTGATGACGAGACTAGAAAAGAATTTATGAAAGGTAATACGTTATTCTTACTGGGAAGTAAAAATGGAATTGGAGAAACAGATGGCACAAAGGATAAGTTTGGGTTAATGCCATATCTTTCTGAAGATGGAAGCCAGAATGTATACATTTTGAATGTGACACGTTTTCATGGACTGAGTAAAAAATTAGAAAAGGATCCACAAAAGTTGAAAGATGCATTAAAAGTTATGAAAGTAATCTCTTCCGTGGAGGGAACAAGTGCATTATATGAAGAATCAACTTTAAAAGCGAACCTTCTTCCATTTAAAGACTGGAATGCTGACAATACGTATTATGGGGATATTGCTGATGAGATCAATGCCGGGAATACGGCACCGTTTATTTATACAGGGTGGGAAAATACATTGGTCAATACAGGATACCGTATGCTAGAATACATTCAGGATAAGGCAACGATAAAAGATGTTGTGGATCAATTGGACAAGGATCAGGATCGTGTGGTCAACAATAAGCCAGAAGTTATCACAACTACGACAGAAGTTATCTCTCAGAAGAGTTGTGCAAAACTGATCGGCAGATGTTTTATGGAAGCAACAAAAAGTGATGCAGCACTGATTTCTTTAGGAAAATGGATCAAAGGAAATGGAAAAGAGCAGAATATGGCTGGTGTGAATGGAAAACTTTATGCACAGGATATTACGGAAAGTGATATTTGTTCTATTCTTCCAACAGGATGGTATGATACGATACAAACCGTACAATTATCAGGAAGAGAAATCAAACAATTATGTAAAGATGGTTATGATGCTGCTGGTACGGGCAATACCTATCCATATGTATTAGTGAAGGATAAAAAGCTTGAAGCAGATCAAACTTACAAAGTCGTGATCTGCGGAGCAGGTAAAGAACTTACATTAAATGACAGTGGCATTGTGGGAATGAATGCAGCAAAAGATTTCTTTTCAAAATTTAAAACCCTAAGTGAGGCGGATGTGAAATGAGATTCAGTCAAAACAATATGTTAGAGAAGACAAAGAAATACAAAAAGATCATAGTTGTCTGTATTGTTGCAATCTTATTTATGGTCATTTCATTTATTTTCATATATCAGACATACATTCAAAAGATTATTTATGAAGAACGGTTAAATCAGATGGATGAAGTTACTCATCAGATGTTTTTAAATTTGGAAGATGTAATGGAAACAAAATGGGATTATGTCAAGGTACAATGTAATATCATAGAAGCTGCTGATATACGGACTACCGAGGATTTGAGTCTGCATATGAAAAGAATAACTGATTTGTATGAATTTGCAGATTCAAAAATAACATTGCTGGCTGTTGATGACAGTGGAAAGTATTATACAGAAGAAGGAAATCAGGGGATGGTAAGGGATGCATATCATTTTGAGCATAGTCCTAAAAAGATCAACTATGTATCGAATTTTATGACGACAAATGAATCCCGTATGTTGTTTTTTAAAGAAATTAGAGCATCCGATCAGGCTTCAAAGCGGTCAGACCATCAATTATTATGGATTATATCAGGATATGCATAAACTGAATGAATATTTTGGATGTGATGCCTATGAAAATAATAACAGTGTCTATATTCTTGATGATAATGGTTTTTAAACTGTTCAATAGTAATAAGGTGGAACTGATCAAAGGACATAATGTATTCACGGTATTAAAGAAGATGGAATATCTACATGATTCTTCATTTGAGAAAGCAGAAAAATGAATTAAAAGAAAGGGTGTGAGTTATTCTAATGCCATACTCGATGGGACGGAATACTTTTATGTTTAAAGAAAATGGATCATGCGGCATGGAACTTGATCTTTCTCGTTCCTGCCAAATATGTAGCGACCAACACGGTAAGGCTTGTGAAGTTGATCATATGGTTTATTATCTTGTTTGCAGTTATTGCCGCTAGTTGTATGATCAAAGGGATCGTTACAGTTCTTAGAAAAAGCCAGAGTGAAGCAATTGAAATCGAAAGAGAAAATAATACAGACTGGAAACAATAAATACAGAACTCACGCAAGCTAAACAGGCGGCGGAGCAGGCTTTTGAAGTCGCTAACAATGCAAGTCAGTCCAAAAGTGATTTCCTGGCTAACATGTCTCATGATATCCGTACACCGATGAATGCGATCATAGGTATTACATCCTTGATCAGACATGATGCAGGGAATGAGGATAAGGTGATCGAGTATGTTGATAAGATAGATATTTCTGCACAGCATCTTTTGGGAATCATTAATGACGTTTTGGATATGAGCAAGATTGAAGCAGGAAAAACTGTTTTCAGCTATTCTGATTTTTCTATTCTGGAGTTTATGCAGGAGATTCAAACGATGTTCCGTCCACAGACAGAGGAAAAGCATCAGTCTTTGGTGATTCATCATGAGAACATTGTGCATGAATGGGTTAATAGTGATTATGTTCATTTGATGCAGATTTTCAGCAATCTGTTTTCAAATGCAGTAAAGTATACACAGAAGGGTGGAAAGATCCAGTTTCTTGTAGAAGAATGTGAAACGAAATCCAGTGCGTATGCAAAGTATCATTTTGCAGTTATTGATAATGGTGTAGGTATGTCTGAGGATTTCAAAGACAAGATCTTTGATACTTTTACCCGTGAGGAAAGTTCCTTGACAAATAAGATACAGGGAACAGGGCTTGGAATGGCGATCACCAAGAATCTGATTGAAGCAATGGGAGGAACTATTGATGTCGATAGTGAACTGGGACTGGGAAGTTGTTTTGAGGTCTTTATGGATCTTAAAATTGCAGAAGAGTCTGTTTCGTCAGCATTGCAGGTAGAAGAAAGTGAGACATATGATGATATTATGAAAGGAATGAGGTTCTTGTGTGCAGAGGATAATGAGCTGAATGCGGAGATCTTGACGGAACTGTTAAAGATCAAGGGAGCTGAGTGTACTGTCTGTGAAAACGGTGAAAGGATTCTCGAGACATTTGAGCGATCTGCTCCTGGAGATTATGATATGATCCTGATGGATGTGCAGATGCCAGTTATGAATGGCTATGAGGCAACAAAGGCGATCCGCAAGAGTTCACATGAACAGGCAAAGACGATCCCGATCATTGCAATGACCGCTAATGCATTTTCAGATGACATTCATCATTCCCTGACCGTCGGTATGAATGCGCATATTTCCAAACCAGTTGAGATGAAGGTATTGGAAAAAACAATAAGTAGCATAAAATTCGGGGGGGGTTGAAGCGCAGATTACTGAACAATAAGGATGAGATATAAAAATGAGGTTATAAGATGAAAAAAAGAAAAATTTTTACTGTTGTATTGATATTTTCTATATTAATGGCAACTTTGGCAGGATGTGATAAGGCAGATAAAGTGTCTGACACAACAAAAAAACCTGTTATAAAAATTGGAAGTGACAATTATCCGCCTTATAATTTCCTGAATGAGGATGGTATCCCGACAGGTATAGATGTTGAACTGGCAACGGAAGCATTTAGAAGGATGGGGTATAAGACGGAGATCGTTCAGATCAATTGGGAAAAGAAAAAAGAGCTGGTAGAAAGTGGGAAAATTGATTGTATCATGGGCTGTTTTTCCATGGAAGGACGACTTAACGATTATCGTTGGGCCGGACCGTACATAGCAAGCCGTCAGGTAGTTGCTGTAAATGAGAACAGTGACATTTATAAACTGAATGATCTGAAAGGAAGGAACCTTGCAGTCCAGTCCACAACCAAACCGGAAGGTATCTTTCTAAAGCGGACAGATAAGAGAATCCCTAAATTGGGCAATCTGATCAGTCTTGGACACAGGGAATTGATCTATACATTTCTGGGGAAAGGGTATGTGGATGCGGTAGCTGCGCATGAGGAATCCATCGTCCAGTATATGAAAGATTATGATACAAACTTCCGTATTCTAAAGGAACCATTGATGGTCGTCGGGATAGGAGCTGCTTTTGCAAAGAATGATGACAGAGGAATCTGCGAGCAGTTGAACCAGAAGTTGAAAGAAATGCACAAGGATGGTACATCCCTGAAGATCATAAAAAAATATCTGGATGATCCAGAGAAATATCTGGAGGTGGATGATCTTGGATATTAATGGAAGAGAAAAAGCAAAACGATTCTGGATAGTTGCTGGTTTGCTTGGAATCTGCATATTTGTTGCAGCACTTTTTTATTTTTTTCATGCGGAAAAAAATGAAGCTGAGAAAAGAATGGTGGAGATTGTAAACTATGTTAAAGTACAGTGCTCAACCTATACTCATTATAATGAATCTTCAGAATCAAAAAGTCTCCTTCGTGCGATCGAAAGTGCCAGACAGATGAGCACAAATATTGATATGGAAGTAAAGAATGGAAAGCAGTTAGACCGAAAGTTTCTGAAAGAAAATCTGCAGTCACTCTGGGTGGACGGTATTCTTGTATTAGATGAAGAAGGAAAGAAAGTCTGTGAATACAGTATGGATGAAGGCTTGATGGATGAGATGATCGATTATCTGCAAAAAGATATCATCATGGATTACACAGGATATAGAGAAAGATCTTATTCAGAACGGATTGCCAGAGGAGATGGATCACGTATCGATATCGCAGCCTGTGCCAGAAAAGATGCCCCAGGGATTGTTGCAGTTTACTACTATACATCGCCGAGATTTATCAGAAATTATACTTTGACGATCCAGAGTCTTTTAAAGGGGTACAATACTGAGAAAGACGGGACCATTATCATTGCAGACAAAGGGAAAGTGATTGCTAGTAATGATGAAAAATTATTGGCACAGGATGTCGCTGACAATGAAGTTATTCAGAAGATGAAGAAGCATACAGATAGTCGGCATATCTTTCATCTGAAGAATAAAGGAACTGGATGCTATGGTATCATGCTGAAACAAAGGGATTATTATATCTACATGTATTTACCAGATAAAGAGGTATTCA
>ENA-OQET01000862-OQET01000862.1-human-gut-metagenome-genome-assembly--contig:-NODE-862-length-14927-cov-2.922770_pt1 | contig 14927 bp, 20 predicted proteins | sample MGYA00242800_ERZ504645 | MGnify/ENA primary metagenome ERZ504645 (study PRJEB26092, sample SAMD00036308) | human gut metagenome | host: Homo sapiens | study: EMG produced TPA metagenomics assembly of... | reverse complement strand
ATGGTTTTCATATTTCCAAATATAAAAAAGTATATTAAAGAAAAAATTTCGGAAACATAAAAAAAAGACACCCTTCAAAAGGGTATCTTTTTTGTCATTTATTTAGGCGAATTTAGCCGGGTTAACTTTCACACCAGGTCCCATAGTAGGTGTAAGAACGATACTCTTCATGTACTGTCCTTTCAGTGTGCTTGGTCTAGCTTTAACGATCGCCTCAATCAGCGTCTGGAAGTTGTCGCTTAACTGTTCCTCAGTAAAGGAAGCTTTACCGATCGGAACATGGATGATATTGGTTTTGTCAAGACGGTATTCAATCTTACCTGCTTTGATATCATTGATCGCTTTTGTAACGTCCATAGTTACTGTTCCGGCTTTCGGGTTCGGCATAAGACCTTTCGGTCCAAGTACACGACCAAGACGACCTACAACACCCATCATATCCGGTGTAGCAACAACAACGTCGAAATCCAGCCATCCTTCGTTCTGAATTCTCGGGATGAGATCTTCTGCTCCTACGTAATCAGCTCCAGCTGCTTTAGCTTCTTCAGCTTTAGCGTCTTTTGCGAATACAAGAACACGAACTTTTTTACCAGTTCCATGAGGCAGAACTACTGCACCACGGATCTGCTGATCTGCATGACGTCCATCGCAGCCTGTACGGATGTGAACTTCGATAGTTTCGTCAAATTTAGCAACTGCGGATTTCTTTACAAGGCTGATAGCCTCAGCGGTATCATATAATGTTGCGCGGTCTACTGCTTTAGCAGCTTCCACGTATTTCTTTCCTCGTTTCATTTCTATAACCTCCTGTGGTAATTGCGGGAATTTCCCTCCCACTCACTTCAATTAATTTTTTCTCAGTCTACGACTTCGATTCCCATACTTCTAGCAGTACCAGAGATCATGCTCATAGCTGCTTCAAGGGATGCTGCATTCAGGTCTTTCATTTTCAGTTCAGCGATTTCCTGAATCTGAGCTTTTGTTACTTTTGCAACCTTTGTTTTGTTCGGTACGCCGGAACCTGATTTGATGTTAGCTGCTTTCTTAAGAAGAACAGCTGCCGGCGGAGTTTTGGTTATGAAGCTGAAACTTCTGTCTGCATAAACAGTGATAACTACAGGAATGATAAGATCTCCCTGATCTGCTGTTCTTGCATTAAACTCTTTTGTGAACTGTACAATGTTTACACCGTGCTGTCCAAGAGCCGGACCAACCGGTGGTGCTGGTGTTGCTTTACCAGCAGGAATCTGTAATTTGATATATCCTGTTACTTTCTTTGCCATTTTTCGGCACCTCCTATGTGGTATTGGCGGGGGTTCTTCCCTCCCACTTGAATGTGTTACGCCTTCTTAATATCTGCGAAACTTATTTCTACCGGCGTTTCGCGGCCAAACAATTCAACATTGATAGTAACCGTCTGCTTCTGAGTGCTGATTGCAGTAATAACACCTGCAGTATCTTTCCATGCTCCAGCTGTTACAACAACCATATCACCCTCTGCAAAGTCTACCTGAATGTCATCATTCTTGATTCCTAACGGGAGCATTTCTTCTTCCGTAAGCGGAACCGGTTTGGATCCCGGTCCTACGAATCCGGTAACACCTCTGGTGTTGCGGACAACATACCAGGTATCATCATTCATGACCATGTTGAGAAGCACATAACCAGGAAACATCTTTTTCTGGACCTGCTTGGCAGCACCGTTACGCATTTCCACAACTTCCTGCAGCGGAACGCGAACCTCCAGAATCTGGTCTTCCAGGTGTCTGTTTTCGATTGTTTTTTCAATGTTGGCTTTTACTTTGTTTTCATACCCTGAATAAGTATGAACAACATACCATTTCGCTTCTGACATACAATCACCGTTATCCTTATTTCACTAAAAGATTTATTCCTTCCAGAATAGCTGAGTCAAATACACTGATGATCACAGCAAGTACAACTGTAATAATTGTAACTGCTATAGTCTGTTTTACAAGTGTAGCCTTGTCAACCCAGACAATCTTTTTGAATTCCGATTGAAGTCCCTGAAACCAATTTCTCTTCTGACCTTTGCCAGCAGATTTTTCTTTCTCTTGCATAGTCTAACCTCACAATCGTTTGTGATTATTTTGTTTCCTTGTGCAGAGTATGGGTACGGCAGAACTTACAATATTTCTTTGTTTCAAGACGCTCAGGATGATTCTTTTTCTCCTTGGTCATATTGTAGTTACGCTGCTTGCACTCCGTACATGCCAATGTAATCTTAACGCGCACAACTTCCACCTCCAGTGTTTTCATTTGCGTGGGCCTTTTTGCCTTTTTCGGGCATAAAAAAAAGACCTAACTTCCATGTCGCTCGTCTAGTTTAGCACAACCATACTATATAAGTCAAGCTTTTTCCTGCAAAATACAAGCTTTCTTGCAAAATAATAAAGAAAGAACAATAGATTTCTCTTGTCAACAAACCTTTGGTAGTGTATGATAAGTAAGGTCACAGCCCTCAGATTACTGGGGGTTCTATAATTTAATAAAGAAAATATAGGAGCGGATTTTATGTTTAAACGATTTAGGGATGACATGAAGAAGTACTGGAAGTATGCCATTTACTCTTCTAAAGCCCAGTTGAAAGCTGAAGTAGCCAATTCCTATCTGAACTGGCTCTGGTGGGTACTGGATCCTCTGTGCTTCATGTTGATCTATGTATTCATGTTCGGATATGTATTTAAGTCTAAAGAACAGTACTTTGCGATCTTCGTTTTTGTCGGCATCACTCTCTGGGACTTTTTTAACAAGTGTCTGTTGCAGAGTGTCAAGATCATCAAGAACAACAAACCAATCGTATCCAAAGTATATATACCAAAATTCATCCTTCTGGTTATCAGAATATGTGTCAACGGCTTCAAGATGTGCATTTCTCTGCTGATCATCGTTGCTATGCTTGCTATATGGCGCGTTCCGCTGACTCTGAATATCCTGTATGTGATTCCAATTCTAATCACACTGGTTACTGTAGTTTTTGGTATCAGTTGTTTTCTGCTTCATTATGGTGTATTTGTAGAAGACCTTGGCAATGTTCTGCGTATCGCACTTCGCCTTGTATTCTACCTGACCGGTGTATTCTGGAACATCATGAGTCGTCTGCCGGCACCATACAACAACTACATCGGCAAGGGAAACCCGATCGCATTTCTGATCACATCCATGCGTCAGTGCGTAATCTACGGACAGGCACCTCATCGTAAGCTTCTGCTTCTGTGGTTCCTGATCGGGCTGGTACTCTGTGCCCTTGGTATCCGCAAAATCTATAAGAGCGAAAACAGCTATGTAAAGGTGATTTAATATGGAAGAAAAGCATGCAATCGAAGTCAAAGATCTGGTTATCAGCTACCAGAATCTGAAAAAAACTTCTATTAAGAAAACTCTGCTTCATCTGAAACGTCAGAAACCTGACCGTTTTGTTGCAGTAAAAGGAATTTCCTTCTACGTTCGCGAAGGCGAGATCCTTGGTATCATCGGTAAGAACGGAAGTGGAAAATCCACCACACTGAACGCACTGGCTGGTATCTTTTCTCCGGACAGTGGTTCTATTGACCTGAACGGACACAGTATTTCACTCCTGTCCATCGGTGTCGGTTTCATCCGTGAGATGACCGGCCGTGAAAATATCACTCTTTCCGGTATGCTTCTTGGTTTTACTGAAGAACAGGTCAAAGCCAAAGAACAGGAAATCATTGATTTTGCTGAAATCGGCGAGTTCATTGATATGCCAGTCAGAACTTATTCCAGCGGTATGTATTCCAAACTGGCTTTTTCCATCACAGCTATTCTTGAAACAGACATTATGCTGATCGACGAAGTATTGAGTGTCGGCGACCAGAAATTCAAAAAGAAGAGCTATGAAAAGATGAAGAGCCTGATCTCCAACAAAGATCGTACCGTAGTTATCGTCTCCCATAGTATCGAAACTCTGAAACAGCTTTGCGATACTGTTATGTGGATGCACGAAGGACAGATCAAGCGAATCGGTGATCCGGACGAAGTCCTTGATGAATATGTAGCTTTTATGGAAAAAGCTGAAAAAAGTCACGGGGTAAACCCCCGTGGCTTATTCTTTTCTTCCGGATCCACCGGTTCTTTCTCAGAAAGTTCTTTTACCGGATCCACTGAATCCTTCAGTGCATTTGTCTGATTATCATTTACTCCTTCAGAAACTTCTTTCTGGAAGAATATCTTCACTGTCATCATAAGCAGTTTCAGGTCAAGTACAAAAGAGTAATTCTCAATATAGAACAGGTCCAGCTTCAGTTTATCATAAGGTGTGGTGTTGTATTTACCATATACCTGCGCATAACCGGTAAGTCCTGCCTTAACCTTCAGGCGATAATAAAACTCTGGAATTTCCTTGCAGTATTCGCGGACAAGCGTCTGTCTTTCCGGTCTCGGTCCAACCAGAGACATATCCCCCATAAATACATTAAATAACTGAGGCAGTTCATCCAGATGCAGATTGCGGAGTACTCTTCCTACCGGGGTGATCCTGCTGTCATGTTTGGATGCAAGTCTTGCACCGTTCTTCTCGGAATCCACGCACATACTACGGAACTTACAGATCTTAAATGGTCTTCCGCCCTCCGTAAGTCTTTCCTGTCGATATAAGACCGGACCTCTGTCATAAAACTTCACACACAATGCAATGATCAGCATCAGTGGAGATGCAACTATGATTCCAATACCCGAAACAATAATATCCAACAGCCGTTTTGCTGCACGCTGCTCAATAGAAAGTCCCATGTTCTTCGCAACAAGAAGCGGTGTGTCAAACAAATGAATGCGTTCGCTTCCCATCAGGATCACATCAGAAATCTTCGGACTGAGATAGCACCGGATAGAATGTGCAAAACAATGTTTCAGATAACGGTTACGGATATTTGCCGGAAGATCCCATATGATCACTCCGTCATATTCCTTCATCATCCGGTAAATTTCTTTCTCACCCACACTGATATGAACTTTTCCGCTGATATCATATTTATCACGTCTGGAATTCATTTTACTGATCAGATCACCAGGATCACGGTCTCCATAAATCACCAGAAGTTTCCTTGCCTGATATAATTTTGAATAAATATATCTGGAACCCCATATCCATACAAGGATGATCACAAACTGAATCAGTGTCATCTCTATCATTGGCCATGGTCTCAGGAACCATCGGTTGATCAACGTGATCTGAAAATATGTCACGATATTTGTACAGATCGTAGCCAGCGTCAGAGAATAAAATACATCTATGCGTTTCAGATATCCTACTTTCAGACCTCCATAAAGTCTGGAAAACAAAACATTGATCAATCCGTAGATTGCAATCAGGACCCAGTTACCATTTTCTCCAGAACGGTTCAAAAATAAGTCCTCTGTAATAGTCATACCAGATATATGCAAAAAACAGCTGTCTGTGCGATCACAACAAGACTTGCCAGACAAAATACTATAAAACGTTTAAAATCCTCTCGTCTGTTCACTATATCCCTCTCATCCGTCAAATAGCACTTTTATTTTTCCCTTTAACCTTGTTATTATAACGTAAAACATACTTTTCGTCCAGTGATTGTCGGCTCCTTTCCAGCCTTGTATACAGCATTTCTCGTCCGCTCCTCTGTTTTTGTTACTTTTTTATGTTTTTGTCGAAATTTTTCCATCAATTTAATACACACTTAACAATCATCAAAAAAAAATATCAATCAAGCCACACTTTTTTGCTCAAAAATATAGAAATGTTTTTGTAAAAAATGTATAATAGATTCATATAAGCAATCTAAAAGGAAAGTGAGGGTTCACTATGAAACAAAACAACATGTTAGCGATGATCCTGGCTGGCGGACGTGGAAGCCGTCTTCATGAACTCACCAACAAAGTAGCCAAGCCGGCAGTTTCATATGGCGGAAAATACCGCATTGTTGATTTCCCGCTCAGCAACTGCGCTAACAGCGGAGTGGACATTGTCGGAGTACTGACTCAGTACGAATCCGTTCTTCTGAATAGTTATGTAGCAGCTGGCGGACGCTGGGGACTTGATGCCAGAGAAAGTGGAGTCTTTGTTCTTCCACCACGTGAAAAAGCTGATGCAGATCTTGACGTTTACAGAGGTACTGCTGACGCGATTTCTCAGAATATCGATTTTATCGATAAATATTCTCCGGAATATCTTTTAGTTCTTTCCGGCGACCATATTTATAAAATGAATTACGACAAAATGCTGGATTACCATAAGGAAATGAATGCCGATGCAACAATCGCAGTCATTGAAGTACCGATGAAAGAAGCAAGCCGTTTCGGTATCATGAACACAGATGGCAACGGCCGCATCGTTGAATTCGAAGAAAAACCAGAGCATCCGAAGAGCAACCTTGCTTCTATGGGTATTTATATTTTCAACTGGAAGCTTCTCCGCAAGATCCTTCTTGCAGATATGAAGAATCCTGATTCCCACCATGACTTTGGTAAGGATGTTATCCCGTGTCTCCTTAACGACAATAAAACACTTGCCGCATATAAATTCAAAGGTTACTGGAAAGATGTCGGAACCATCGATTCTCTCTGGGAGGCAAATATGGACCTCATTGATTCCAGAAATGAGCTGAATCTGAACGATCCAACATGGAAGATCTACACAGAAGACACACCTGCTACTTCCTTCAGTACATAGGACCAAATGCCAAAATCGACAAAGCATTTATCACACAGGGCTGTGTTGTCGAAGGTGAAGTTAAGCATTCTGTACTGTTCACCGGATGCAAAGTCGGCGAGGGTGCCAAGATCATTGACAGTGTACTGATGCCAGGCGTAGAAGTTGCCGCCGGCGCAGTTGTTCAGCGTGCACTTGTTGCTGATAATGTCAAGATTGGCCAGGATGCTGTTGTAGGCAGTGCAGACAGTGAAAATATCGAACTCGTGTCCAAACGTGTAAAGGGGGTAGAATAATATGGCAAGAGCATTTGGAATTGTCACATCTTCCGGAACCCATATCAAAGTAGAAGGACTTCAGCAGTATCGTCCAATCGGTGCTTTTTCCTTCCTCGGAAGATATCGTGTCATTGACTTTCCTATTTCAAATATGAGCAACAGCGGTATCGACCGCATCCAGGTATATGTAAGAACCAAGCCACGTTCTCTGGCAGAACATCTCGGAACCGGACGTCATTACAACATCAACTCCAAACGTGGCAAGCTGCAGCTTATGTTCGCTCAGAACAGTTCCGAAAATGATGTATACAATACAGATATCGCATCATTTTATGAAAATATTGAATTCATTGAAAGAATGCATGAGCCATATGTGATCATCGCGCCATCTTACATGGTATATGCAGAAGATTACAGGGAACTTCTTCAGACACATATTGATTCCGGTGCTGATATCACACTCCTGTATCATTCTGTGGACAATGCAAGAGAAAAATTCCTGAACTGTGATATTCTGAATCTGAACAAACAGAAAGGTGTTGAATCCATCGAAAAAAACCGTGGAAGTGCCCAGAAACGCAACATCTTCATGGATACATATGTTATGAGTAAAGAGCTTTTCATTGAACTGATCAAAAAAAGCCCGGAAAATTTCTTCGATGTACACTCTGCCTCAGATTGTCAATGAATCTTCTGCGGATCTCGATATCCGCGGTGTTTCACACAGAGGATATTTTGCATCCATTACTGACTTTAACAGTTATTACAACGCAAATATCTCTCTGATCGACATCAAAACTGCAGAAGGACTGTTCAATCCGGAATGGCCAATTTATACCAAAACCAACGATTCCTGCCCGACCCAGTATCTGGAAGGTGCATCTGTCAAGAATTCTGTTATCTCCAATGGCTGTCTGATCGAAGGAACAGTCGAAAATTCCGTTATCGGACGTGGATGCCAGATCAAAGCCGGTGCTGTCATTAAAAACAGCATTGTATTGTCTCATACTGTTGTCGGCGAGAATGCTCATCTTGAAAATCAGGTAATGGATAAATGGGCCAAGGTCATCCACGGCAATGAGATCATCGCAGAAGAAGGACATCCTGGATATATCCGCAGAGAAGATGTTCTTTAATCAGAATATGCCATTAATTAAATCATTCTTTAACCTCAAAAAGCGCAGTCGCATTTATTACGACCGCGCTTTTTACTTTACTTTATAGGAAATTACTCCGTAATGTTCCAACAATTCAGCCTCTGTATTATTTTTCCGTCATTGACATATATTCATAATTAAGAAGCAGTTTTTTCTTTCCGCACTGCTCACGATATTGACCGAAAATACGTTCCATGATATTTGGAATTGTTTTTTCATCTGGTTCAAACAGAATGATCAGATACTGCATGGAACTGTAACGCGTGCACACATCAACCTTTCGTATTTTTTGTCGTATTGCCTGCTCCATACATTCCAGTGCATATTCTATGTCTTCGATATTTAATACAGAATCCGCTTCCGTTTCCAGCGTTACCATCACCAGATAACAATGACATTTGTATCTTTTTTCCATACTATTCATATATTCATATATCTTGGCGAATTCACGATAATCCAGCTCAAGTGCCCCGGAATAATCGCCGCTGGCGCTCAGTGCTTTGGAAACCAGTGTCAGATCTTTTCCTGTTCCATAGCCAACAATCTTTTCCCCTTCCATCTGTTGATAGAAGAAAAAGCTTCCTTTTCCATTCTGTTTCACATAATACAGGGCCTTATCTGCCTTTGAATAGCATTCTTCAAAAGGATCTCCTTTATTTACTTCACAGATTCCGGCAGAAACAGAAGCACAACGGATCGCTACATCCTTTTCCTTGCTCTGTTCAAATTTTTCCTGGATTTCTGTGACGATCTCTGTTATCTTTTCTTTTGAAACGTTCGGCACAAACATCAGGAATTCATCCCCACCCAGGCGGCAGACAACGGAATGATGTGCATATTCCATCAAGAAAGATCCAAGTAATTTCAATGCTCTGTCTCCTGCTTTGTGTCCATAAAGGTCATTCATCTTCTTGAGGTTATCCATGTCAAGAAATACCAGATAACCGCTGTCCTGCTGCATAAACTGTGCCGCAAGCTTTTCACCACGATTTCTCATTGGCAATCCTGTCAGAAAATCAAATCCTTCACTGTCTTCCTGTGTTTTCATTGTTATCATTACAGTGGAGATGAACTTTTCAATTTCTGCTTCCATATTCAGAAGATTATCTTCTTTATCTGCAAGCTTGCCGTCTTCTCTGATCACTACGCGACCTTCATTCAACATTTTCAGAAAGACTCCTGCGATCTTGGGGTCAAACTGTGATCCACAGTTTCTGGATATTTCATTATATATAACTTCATCTCCAAGCGGATTTCTGTAAATCCGCCTTGACTTCATAGCATCATAACAGTCTGCTATGGCTATAACTCTTGCATACAGCGGAATTTCTTCGCCCTTCAATCCATCCGGATACCCCATACCATCGTATCTTTCATGATGGCTTCGAGCCACCTCTTTCACATGATCGATCAACGTAATATTTTTTAGTATCTCTGCTCCAATGACGGTATGCTCTTTAATTACCTGAAACTCTTCTTCCGTCAGTCTGGTTGGCCTGTTCAGAATGTTATCCGGAATACCGATCTTACCGATATCATGCAGATGTGCTGCATTTTTAAGATTTCTGATTTCTTTTTTATCCCACCCAAGTTCTTCTGCAATCAGAGCTGCGTATTCTGCCACCCGATAAGAATGTCCTCTTGTATACTCATCTTTCGCCTCAATCGTTGTGGAAAGTGTCCGCATCATCTGCAGTGACATGGTTTCCATCTGTTTCCTGCGCTTATTTAACTCTGCTCTCTGACGGCGGCTTTCCACTTTCTGGATATTTTTGATCGTTTTCAGCAGGTTTGTGCACAGCAGTATGATCATTCCGATTCCTATAAAGATTCCTGATGCGGAAACTCTGAAATAAACCAGGCTCGACTCTGCTATAATAGCGATCATTGCCAATATAATACTGAAAAAAGTATATTTTTTCTGACACATATCCTCTTTTCAGGTCACAGACCATCGTAATGAACCCAATCAGAACGCTGCCTGCAAGGATCACATGGGCAACAGGAAGTGTCTCGATATAATCCGCAATCCCAAGAATATGAAGTGCTGAACAGATCAGAGCATTCAGAAATGCTATGCTTTCTACCACTCCAAATACTTTCCGGTATCTTCCTTTCTGCAGCGTATCCATATAATATCCGATTGCGATCGGACTTAACATGATCATTACAAAACACAGCGTTGCAAGTGCTGACGGATTCGGAAAACAGCTGCCGCATCTTGGACTCACCAAGCATCCAGATTGCTGCCATAAAAACGCACCAGCCCAGATATTCCATATCAAATTTCGTCTGATAGGCAATCCCGAGAGAAAACCCCAAAATGATCGTAATGATTCCGGCAAACAACAAAAAAATGAGCAATGACAGTCTCCAGTCCATACGTCTGAAACAGATACCCCCAGATTGCTGCCTCATCTCCACAATAAACAGTATTTACCACTCCAGAATATTTTGCTGTATTTGTGGTAAGTTCAATACGCACTTCCTTTTTCCTGCATCATCTTCTGATGTCGGACAGAACACATAACAGCTTGCTGAGATTTTTTCCGACAAGTCTAGTCCCTGATGTATCATATTCCATTCTCAGTTCTCCATCCACATAAAATCGGACCGACTGAAGTGATGAACGGATTGCCAGTGTATTCTCATGATAATCTTCCGGCAGTCTGGTCAGGATAGTCATCGTATCCTTTGCTTTTACATCATACTGTCCCGGAACGCTGATCTTTTCACTGCTTCCATCTGATTTCTGCCAGGTAAAAGTTCCCTGGTAAATAAGATTTTTTCTGTTGTATTTCCATCCCTTTCATTCTGTCCAAAAAACTGCAATGCTATGATACAGAGCAGACTTAATATCATCAGAATATAGAACAGAAATCTTTTTCTGCTGCTTACGGTATAATTATTTTTCAAAACTTCTCCTCCCTTTGTCATTGAACCCTAAGAAGTTTTATTTTATATATTTTACAATATAAAAAGCCACCGCACAAGAGTGCGGCGGCTTTGTTCATATATTCTTCTTTTTATAGAAGAATCGTGATCGTCAATCCTTTTCCGTTTTTATTTTCTGCGGTAATTTTACCTTTATGCGCCTGTACGATTGCTTTTGCAACTGACAGGCCAATACCAGATCCACCTGTACCTGAATTTCTTTTTTTATCTGTAATATTGTCTGCCGTCCAGTCCAACAAGAATGAGCTCCACTCCCTCAATGATCATGAAGCCTCCTACAAGCACACCCATGGAAAGGATCGTGATCATCGGCCGGAAGATCAGAAGGATTCCAACGAGCAGACCAAGGATATTCAGAATCAGTGAAATCGTATAATAAGTCATTCCGTAATGCATCTTCATATACTGCAGATGAGAAAGTCTGGAAATACAATGCGCAATAATCCAGATTGGAAGAATCATTGCAAGCGCCCAGTTTCCTGCTTCCGGATGTGCCGCGAGCATAAATCCGGCCATCACACTCAGGATTCCTGTGACAAGTGAAACGATCGGTCCAAACCCGGTAAAGTGTTCCATTTTGACATACAGAACAATATCCCCAATTCCGCTTAAGATTGCAAGCACACCACACAGAATCACGATCCAGGTAAGTACCCCTACCGGCTGACGCATGATCACAACACCAAATATGATCAGAATGATACCCACGATTAATTCAAACCATCCAATATCAGATCGTCTGTTCATCTGCATCCGCCTCCTTCTTCTCAGCTCCTGATTCTATTTTCGTTTCTGTATTTGTCTCTTTTTTTGCCTCGCCATTCAGGATTGCCATAAATTCATCTCCTGTGATCGTCTCTTTTTCATAGAGATAATTGGATAACTCATCCAGTTTCTGACGGTTATCAAGAAGAATTTTTTTCGCTTTCTCATGCTCTCTCTTAACCAGTTCCACAACCTTACGATCAATCTCATTCTGCGTATCCGCAGAGCATGCCAGGGATGCATCACCGCCAAGATACTGATTTGTCACGGTTTCCATAGCCACCATATCAAAGTCATCACTCATACCATAGCGGGTGATCATGGCTCGGGCAATCTTGGTTGCCTGTTCAATATCATTGGATGCGCCGGTTGTTATCTCACCAAATACCACTTCCTCCGCAGCACGGCCACCGGTAAATGTTGCAATCTTATTTTCCAGTTCCTGCTTTGTCAGAAGATATTTGTCTCCCTGCTCTACCTGCATGGTATAACCAAGCGCACCGGAAGTTCTTGGAATGATCGTAATCTTCTGAACCGGTGCAGAATGTGTCTGCATTGCTGCTACAAGAGCGTGTCCAATCTCATGATATGCGACTACCTTTTTCTCCTGATCTGAAAGTACCGCATTTTTCTTCTGATATCCTGCAATAACAACTTCAATACTTTCTTCCAGATCTGCTTCTGTGACTACTTCACGATTATCACGAACAGCACGAAGAGCTGCCTCATTTACAATATTGGCAAGCTCTGCACCGGAAGCTCCTGAGGCCATTCTTGCGATCGTATGGAAATCCACATCGTCAGAAAGCTGAACTTTTTTTGCATGTACTTTAAGGATTGCTTCACGACCTTCAAGATCCGGAAGTTCTACAGGTACACGGCGGTCAAAACGGCCCGGACGGGTCAGTGCCGGGTCAAGAGATTCCGGACGGTTGGTTGCTGCCAGAATAATAACACCGTTATTTCCCTCAAAACCATCCATCTCCGTAAGCAGCTGGTTCAGGGTCTGCTCACGTTCATCGTTTCCACCTGCCATCTGTCCGTCACGTTTCTTACCAATGGCATCGATCTCATCAATGAATACGATACAAGGTGCTTTTTCCTTTGCCTGTTTAAAGAGGTCACGAACTTTGGATGCGCCCATACCAACAAACATTTCCACAAATTCAGAACCGGACATCGAGAAGAACGGTACATTGGATTCACCGGCTACTGCTTTTGCCAGCATGGTTTTACCGGTACCTGGAGGGCCGACAAGCAGAACGCCTTTCGGCATGGAAGCTCCAACCCTGGTGTATTTCTCCGGATTATGCAGATAATCAACGATTTCCTGCAGATTTTCTTTTGCTTCTTCTTCACCGGCTACATCACTGAAGCGGATACCTTCGGTTGACGGTACATAAACTTTGGCATTGCTTTTTCCCATTCCAAATGCCATGGAATTCTTACCGCCCATCTGATTCATCATCTTGCGGCTCATATACTGACCAAGCGCAATAAAGAGCACAAGCGGAAGAACTCCTGTCAGCAGAAAACTTGCTACAGGTGACATCTGCTGGTCGATTTCTTTGGAAAATTTTGCTCCCGCTTTATAAAGACGTTCTGTCAAAGTCGGGTCTTCCATCACGCCTGTTTTATAGATGGTATTTTTATCATCTTTATCTGTAAAAAGGATCTGATTATCCTCAATCTGGACATCATCAATCTTTTTATCTTCGATCTTCGACATAAAAGTTCCATAATCGACTTCTTTGACCATTGTTTTTGTGAGCATCGGGGTTACAAGCACATTAAAAACAATTATGATCAGAAGCACGATTCCATAATAATAAAGTAACGGCTTCTTTGGCGATTTTACTTCTTTCATTCGTGTCTCCTCCGATTTTTCTTCTTTTTATATATTATAATTCCAGTTTCTGTCCTTTTGTATAGACAAAAAAAGAAAAGTGTTCGGTTTTTCCACACTTTTCCTTTTCTGTCCCAGATATTTTTCTTTTCCTGCGCGCCTTTTTCTATATAATGTAGGAAAAGTGAAAGAAGTGAGTCGCGTGATATTTCAATTCAGAACTTACGAAAACGGGCGTATCTTGTTTCGAGGAGTTCTTCCTCGGAAAGAGATGTATATTTTTGAAGGAAAGTACAGATTTTATCGTTCAGGCGTTCAGCCACCTGCCACATACTTTCCGGTGTCAGATTCTCCGGTTCAGGAATCACCTGCTCAATGATTCCTTTCTCATACAGATCCGATGCTGTCAGTTTCATGACCGCGGCAGCTTCTTTTGCCTTAGTACTGTCCTTCCAGAGAATACTTGCAAATCCTTCCGGTGAAAGAATAGAATATATGGAATTCTCCAACATCCATACCTGATCACCTGCTGCCAGGGCAAGTGCCCCACCGCTTCCACCTTCTCCTGTCACAATAGACAGAACCGGTGTTTTCAGTCCGGCAAGCTCCCAGAGATTACGGGCAATAGCCTCGCCCTGTCCTCGTTCCTCTGCCTCGATACCACAGAAAGCTCCCGGCGTATCCACAAAACAGATTACCGGACGCTGAAACTTTTCTGCCTGCTTCATCAGGCGCAGCGCCTTGCGATATCCTTCCGGCATCGGCATGCCGAAATTGTGTGCAATGTTTTCTTTGGTGTTGGTTCCTTTTTCCTGCACGATAACAGTGACCGGTTTTCCATGAAATTTTGCGATTCCACCGATGATTGCCTTATCATCTCCGTAATTTCGGTCTCCATGAAATTCCATAAAATCCGTAAAAAGTGCTTCTATATAATCACTGCCGGATGGACGGTCAATCTTGCGTGAGATCTGTACACGATCCCAGGCTGTGAGGTAAGGGTTGATGCCAGCGTTAATCAGACTGGAATCTCCTTTGTCGGAGTTACCCTTGTCAGAATCACACTTGTCATTTACCAGGTTTTCAAAACCTGCTTCAGAATCACTCGAGTGATGTAATTCAGCTGCATCCGTTCTGATCCTGTTTTCTGTTTTCCAGGATACCGCATGTATCTCCAAGATCTTACCAAGTGTTTCCTTCAGATTCTCACGCCTTACAATATCATCTACAAAACCATGCTCAACCAGAAATTCTGCTCT
>ENA-OQET01000859-OQET01000859.1-human-gut-metagenome-genome-assembly--contig:-NODE-859-length-14932-cov-1.952043_pt1 | contig 14932 bp, 19 predicted proteins | sample MGYA00242800_ERZ504645 | MGnify/ENA primary metagenome ERZ504645 (study PRJEB26092, sample SAMD00036308) | human gut metagenome | host: Homo sapiens | study: EMG produced TPA metagenomics assembly of... | reverse complement strand
CTGGGCGGCATGATTCTGGTCGTGCTGGGCATCATCGGCGAGTATGTCGGCCGCATCTACATGTGCGCCAACGCCGCACCGCAGTATGTTGAGCGTGAGGTCATCCGCCATGGGGAGGACAACGCATGAGGCAGCAGGCAAAATGGTTCCTCCTGCTGCATGTCATTTTGGGGGTATATGCGGGCAGCAGCGTGTGCAGCAAGCTGGCGGCGCAGCAGCCGTTTTTGAGCGCGGCGTTCCTTCTGCTGTACGGTTTGATGCTGGCGGCGCTTGTTGCCTATGCCATCGGCTGGCAGCAGGTCATCAAGCATCTGCCGCTGACAACGGCCTACGCTAATAAGGCTGTAACGGTCGTCTGGGGCATTCTGCTGGGCATGGCCGTCTTTGGCGAGGCCGTTACCCCACGGCAGGTCGTGGGGGCCGTCATCATCATTGCAGGCATTGTGCTGTTTGTGCGTGCCGACAACGAAGAGGAGGGCGGCAAATGAACCAGACACAGCTGCCCTATGTGCTGCTCTACCTGTGCAGCACCTTTCTGTCGTCGGTGTCGCAGGTCTTGCTGAAAAAGGCCGCTATGCGGGAGCATACCTCCCTTGTGGCGGAGTACACCGACTGGCGCGTGATTTTGGGCTACGGCCTCTTTGTGGGGTGTACGCTGCTTACGATGCTGGCATACAAGGGCGTGCCGCTGAACATCGGCCCTGTGCTGGAGGCCACCGGCTATCTCTATGTGACGATCTTCGGCGTGACGATTTTCCATGAAAAGATGAACCCCAAGAAGATCGCAGCGCTGGTCATGATCGTGGCGGGCATTTTAGTGTATGCACTGTAACGGAAAAGGCAAAAGCCCTCTCTTTACCATAACAATAAAGCACCCCCTGCCTGTACGGCAAATACAGGCAGGGGGCGCTTTGCTTTACAAGCGCTCCGGCAGGCGTCTGCGTCTTGCGGGCACACTTTGCAGTGCTGCGGCGGCGTGATCCAGCGTCAGGGCCAGCAGCAGGCCGAACACGACATCAATGACGCTGTGCTGCTTGAGCAGCATCGTGGACATTGTGATGGACACGCACAGCACCATGGCGGCCGGGCGCATCCAGCGGCGGCGCGGTGCGTCAAAAATGCTGCTGCGGTAATAGGCCAGCATCAGCGTGACCGAGTTGAAAACATGGATGGACGGGCAGACATTCATCGGTGTATCGCTGCGGTAGATCGCACGGACAAGCCGGGCAAAAATGTCGCTGCCCGGCACAAAGCGCGGGCGCAGCGCCAGCCCGTTCGGCACGATGGCGTAGAAAAGCAGCGCCATCGTCATGCCGGTGAACAGCGGCAGGCAAAGCCGCCAGAAATCCCCGCGCGGGGCCTTGTACAGCAGGTAAAACAGGGTGAACGGGATCCACGGGAACCACAGCAGATACGGAACAATGGCATATTTGCAGAAGGGGATCAAATCGTCCAGACGGCAGTGGACCCACAGGTCGGGGGATTGGATCGTGCGCTCCAGCAGCGCGAAAAAGGTCAGATAAAACAGAGCATAGAACGCCATGAACCAGACCGGATGGCGTGAACACCAGTTGCGCATACAGTTTGCATCCTTTCGTTGATGTATCATTATACGCCCCGGGCGGGGCATAAAACAAGCGAAATTCCGCACAAGATATAGCCGGATTTTCGACAGAATATTGTGCGGCTTTGGCTGCCTGCTTCTGTATACTAATACGAACGAGAGGGAAGTGTTACTGCGCGCAGAATGTGAAAAAGTTGTAAATTGATGGGAAGCAAAAAGGCTTCCCTCAAGGGGGAAGCTGTCACCGAAGGTGACTGATGAGGGGCAGAGCTGCCGGAATCACCCGGTACCGGGTGGCTGAGATAACACGCCCCTCATCCGGCGCTTCGCGCCACCTTCCCCCTCAGGGGAAGGCTAAAAAAAGCCCCGCCTTGAGGCGGGGCAAAATTTATGAAATTACTCCCCCAGCGAGACAGGGTGGTCGGTCGGGGTATGCGCGCTCTGGTACTGCAGCGCAGCGGCAATAAAGCCCTTGAACAGGGGGTGGGCGCGGTTCGGGCGGCTCTTGAACTCGGGGGTGGAACTGTGCGCCGAGGTGGAAGTCGCGCCCCGGGATCTCGACCGCCTCGACAAGGCGGCCGTCAGGGCTGGTGCCGGCAATGACAAGGCCCTTCTCCTCAAACTCGGCGCGGAACGCATTGTTGAACTCATAGCGGTGGCGGTGGCGCTCATCAATTTCGGTCGTGCCGTAGCATTCGGCCATCTTGGTGCCGGGGGTGATGGTGCAGGGGTACTTGCCCAGCCGCATCGTGCCGCCCTTCGTCTGCAACGCCCTGCTGGTCGGGGCATCAGGTCAATGACATTGTGCTGGCCCTCGGGGGCAAACTCGCTGGAGTTGGCGTCTGCGTAGCCCAGCACATTGCGGGCATACTCCATGACCATGATCTGCATACCCAGGCAGATGCCGAAGTAGGGGACATGGTTCTCCCGCGCATACTGGGCAGCCTAGATCATCCCCTCGATGCCGCGGTCGCCGAAGCCGCCGGGAATGATGATGCCGTCCGCATCGCCCAGTTCTTCGGCGCAGCAGCTCTGGTCCACCAGATGCTCGCTGTCCACCCACTTGATCTCGACCTTGCTCTCATTCTCAAAGCCGGCGTGGTACAGGCTCTCCATAACGCTGAGGTAGGCATCGTGCAGCTTGACATACTTGCCCACCAGTGCGATGGTGCAGGTCTTGCTGCGGGTGGCGATGCGGCTGATCAGCTCTTTCCACTCGGTCAGGTCGCTCGGCGGGGTCTGCAGGTGCAGCTGGCGGGCCACAACATTGGTAAGCCCTGCGGATTCCAGCATCAGCGGGCACTCGTAAAGGCTCGGCATCGTCAGGTTCTCAATCACGCAGTCGGGGCGCACATTGCAGAACATGCTGATCTTGCGCTTGATGTCATTGCCGACCGGGCCGTCGGCGCGCAGGACGATGATGTTGGGGCAGATGCCCATGCCCTGCAGCTCCTTGCAGGAGTGCTGGGCCGGCTTGGACTTGTACTCATCGGAGCCGGAAATGTAGGGCACCAGCACGACATGGATGTAGCAGCAGTTCTCGGGGCCCTGCTCCAGCCCGACCTGACGGATGGCCTCCAGAAAAGGCTGGCTCTCGATGTCGCCGGTGGTGCCGCCGATCTCGGTGATGACAACATCAGCCTCGGTGCTTTTGGCAAGGTTGTAGATGTAGCTCTTGATCTCGTTGGTGATGTGGGGGATGATCTGCACGGTCTGGCCCAGATAGGCGCCCTGACGCTCCTTGTTCAGGACATTCCAGTAGACCTTGCCGGTGGTCAGGTTGGAGTATTTGTTCAGGTTTTCATCGGTAAAGCGCTCATAATGGCCGAGGTCGAGGTCGGTCTCGGTGCCGTCGTCCGTCACAAAGACCTCGCCGTGCTGCAGCGGGCTCATCGTGCCCGGGTCCACATTGATATAGGGGTCCAGCTTCTGGCTGGCGACCTTCAGTCCGCGCGTTTTAAGCAGCCGCCCCAGACTGGCCGCTGTGATGCCCTTGCCCAGACCGGAGACAACGCCGCCGGTCACAAAAATATACTTCGTTGCCATAATTCACCCTCCATACCGGGGACGCAGAAACGCCCGCCGTATCCCAAAAAAATTCCTTTCCATTATACATCGGAAAAAAATCGTTTTTTGCAATAAGGCGGGCGTAATTTTTAATTTTTGTTAAAAAATAGTGGCGCAGACTTTAGATTCTTCAGCTTCGGTGGGTGAACTTGAGGATCTCGCGCATCAGGATCCGCATGTCGAGCGGCTTGCCGACATGGCTGTTCATGCCGGACTCGAGGCAGGCGCGCACATCATCGGCAAAGACATTGGCTGTCATTGCAATGATCGGCGTGCCCTCGTCGGGGCCAACGCCCTCAAAGGCGCGGATGCAGCGGGTGGCCTCAAGGCCGTTCATCTCGGGCATCATGACATCCATCAGGACGGCATCGTAGGTGTGGGGCGCGGCGTGCTGGATGGCATCGACCGCCTCGCGGCCGTTGGTCACGGCCGTCACCTCGGCGCCCTCTGCCTCCAGCAGGGTCACGGCAATCTCGCTGTTCAGCTCATTGTCCTCAGCCAGCAGCAGGTGCAGCCCCGTAAGGGTCGGCGCGTCCTCCTGCTTGGCGGGCTGCTGCTCGGCCACAGGGTGGGGCGTTGGGTCCACCGGCAGCGACAGCCGCACGATGAAGGTCGAGCCCTTGCCGGGCTCACTCTCGACATCGAGCGAGCCGTGCATCTGGTCAACGAGCTTCTTTGTGATGGCCATGCCGAGGCCCGTGCCCTTGTAGTGGGTGCGGCTCGAGCGCTGCTCCTGCGTAAAGGGCTCAAAGATATGCTGCAGGAACTCCTCGCTCATGCCGATGCCGTTGTCCGTGATCTCCATCCGCAGATGGACAAGGCCTTCCTCATACAGAGTCTCCTTGGCGCAGAAGCGGATCGCGCCGCCGTCCGGCGTGTACTTGACAGCGTTGGAGAGGATGTTGATCAGTACCTGCCGGACATGCAGCTCGCTGCCGACGAGATAGGGGTGCCAGAACGGGCCGATCTGCTTGGTGAAGGTGAGATTGCGCTCAATGATCTGCCCCTCCACGATGTCGCAGCAGGCCTGCAGCAGCACGCGCAGATCAAAGGGATTGTTGAGCAGCTTCATGCTGCCGGACTCGATCTTGGACATGTCCAGCACATCGTTGACGAGCGACAGCAGGTGGGAGGCTGCGCCCCGCATCTTGGTAAGGCAGTCCCTGACGCGGGCCTGATCCTCAAAGTTTTCCTCGGCAATATCCAGCATGCCCATGATGCCGTTGATGGGGGTGCGGATGTCGTGGGACATGTTGGACAAAAACTCGGTCTTGGCGGCGCTGGCCTCCTCGGCACGGTGCAGGGCAGCCTCGGTCAGATCGCGGAAGCGGCGCGCGCGCATCGAAAGCACCACGCAGACATTGGTGATGATCACGCAGAGCACGATGAGCACCACAAAGAGGGGATACTGGTAGGTCAGGCGCACCAGCGAGAATTCCTGCCGGCCCAGATTGATATACTTATTGGTCAGCGCCACGACATCGGCACGGGTCAGGCTGTCCACGCTCTTGTTCAGCACGCTGAGCAGAAGTACATCATAGTCAGCGCGCACGCCGATGCAGAAGCTGCGGCGCTCATCGCTGAGCATCGCGCGCAGCTCGTTATACTTATCGTCAAAGACGGCGCGCTCGGCCTGATAGGTGTAGGTGTAGCAGGCGTCCGCATCGCCGCTGCGCACAGCCGCCAGACAGTCGTCAAAGGAATCTGCGTATTTTACATTTGAAATATCCTGCAGGCCCGGCAGCTCAAGCGAATCGGAGTTGAAATTGTCGGGCACGACCGCCTTGCTCAGTCCGCCGCTGTGGCTGCGCAGCATGACCCATGAAAACTCCGCCGAAAGGTAGGAATTTGTCAGCTGGTAGCCGTAATCCTCCGCCGTGGAGTAATCATCGGAGAAATCTATGACGAAATCAGCACCGCTGCTATCAAGCATCGTGCGGTATTCGCTGCGGCTGGTCGGTGCCAAAAAGGCTGTAGTGCAGCTGGGCGCGGTCCGCCACGAGCTTAAAGAGGTCTACCATGATGCCGGTCGGGCAGCCGTCCTCGTCCAGATAGGAGTAGGGGTAGCGGTCCGGGTTGACCAGAACCTGAAGATGGTGCCGTTTGCGTTGTGGGTGGTGATGTAGTTTTCCTCAGCGGCGGTCAGGTAGAGCTTGTTGCTGGAGTGGATGTTCTTGTTGTACTTGTCAAACAGGGTCGTGCGCCAGGTGGGGTCATCGCGGTCCATCTTGGCCAGTGCGTCATTGACCAGCTGCAGGGTGGCGCTGTCATCCTTGCGCACGGCAATGTAGCAGTCCTGCAGGTCAAAGGTGTCGATGATCCACTCGTTGTTGGTTTTGCGCAGCCGGTTGGAAACGGCCGCTGTGATCACCCCGGTGCGCAGCGCCAGCGAAAGCTCCTCGTCCGTGTCGAACGTAGATCGGCGTGTAGGTAAAGGCCGTGCTCCTCGGCGTAATGGATAAAGCTCTGGTTGCGGCCGTTGCCGCGGCGGCTCATGCCGACGATCATGCCGTCGTAGGTTTCGTAGTCGCCCGCAACGATGCTGCGGTTGCCGGCCTTGACGGTCAGCATTGTGGCCAGATTGGAGATCGGCTCGCTGGAGAAGGCAAAGCGCTCGGCGCGCTCCGGCGTCTTGCGCAGCGTGGGCAGCAGGTCGATCTCGCCACGCTCCAGCATGTCAGCGGCCTCGTTGGCATTACAGTCGTAGGCCACATACTCAAACTTTACATTCTCATACTGGGCGATCCGCTGCAGTACCTCGTAGGAATAGCCGCTGCGGTGGCCGTCCTTATCCATGACATGGTAGCCCGTGTAGGCGTAAAAGCCTACGCGCAGGGTGCGCTGGGGGGTGTCATTGCTGCCCGCCGCGCTGGCGGGCATGGCAAAGCCCAGTAGTGCGGCCAGCAGCATACTGGCAAGCAGCAGGCAGCAGACCGCGCGCCGCAGGGCGGGAAAGCTCTCCTTTTTATTATACATGGCAGGAGCACTCCGGTTTCCTGTGCGGCGGCAGAGGCACCGCACATAGTATTCTGCAGGACCGGCCTGCAAGTGGGTGCTTTACAGCTCCCGGACTGCCGCCAGCACTTCCTCGTGGGCGGCAAGGACGGGCGGCCAGAGGCTTGCATCCGCCAGCGGCTTGGGGCCGCGCACTGCATCGCAGAGGGCGGCGGCGGCCTTGTACAGGCGGTCCATGCCGAGGTTCTGGGCCACGCCCTTGAGGGTGTGGCTGGCACGGAAGGCCAGCTCCCAGTCCTGCGCGTCAGCGCAGCCCGCAGCTGCTCAAAGCTGGGGTCGCCGGGGTATTTCAGAACAAATTTTTTTGGATGAGCGCCTCGCTGGGCAGGCGGCTGAGGGTGGCGCTGTAATCGCCGCCGACACGGGCATAAAATTCCTGTAATGTCATGGCAAATCACCTTTCTGACAATAAAATTATTTTTCCTCGGTATATTGGCGGAGCAGGCAGCAGTTTCTTGTCTGCTTGGCATCATGCAGCAGTGTCTCGGCCTGTGCAATGGCCGGCTCGATCGGGCAGGTGCCGTACACGCCGCCAAGTGAGACCGTCAGGCGCAGGTCGGGGTAATCGGTCAGCCGGATCGCCTCGACCGAGGCGCGGATCTCCTCGGCCCGCTGCGCAAAGATATGCGCCGGGATATGGTGGAACAGCAGCAGGAACTCGTCATCACCGTAGCGCACCAGCGCATCGCTGCTGCTGCGCACACAGGCCGAGACCGCGCCCGCTACGGTGCGGATCGCAAGGTCGCCGGCCTGACGGCCGTAGGTCCCGCTGACCGCGCCGAAATGGTCAAGGTCAAGCATCAGGACACCGTCCGCCTCCATCAGCTGCAGCAGCTGGCTCTCAAAAAAGCTGCGGTTGTAGGCGTGGGTCAGCATATCGCGGGAAACCTCGCGGTGATAGTCGCAAAGCTCCTCCACGGGGGTGGCCTGCGCCACTGCGCCCAGATAGAAGGGGGGATCGTCCTCACTCCAGATGCTGCGCAGGGCAATGCGGTGCCAGTGCAGCTCGCCGTCAACGGGCAGCAGCATCGAAAGCTCGGTGTTGGGGTGGGTACGGGTGGTCGCGCGCAGCGCCTTCTGGATGCGGCGGATATCCTCCTGCGTGAAGCCGGATTTGTCAATATCCTCGGGCAGGTGCAGCTCGGCGGGGACCTTCATATGCTCAACCGCCCACGGGTAGAAGCGAACCAGACCCGTGGTGTCGTCGTAATCCATTTGGATGCAGCGGGCATTTTTTGGCAAAAAAGTCCGCCTTGGCACGCAGCACCGACAGCACACGCAGAATACGGTTCTGCCCGGGCAGCGCGTTCTCCTCCAGCAGCGTCTCCGAGAGGTGCTGGGCCTCAGCAAGGGCGTTGCGGGGGGCATCGGCTGCGGCGGAGGCACTCAGCTCGGCCTGCAGGCGCGGCGCGGCCTCCTGCAGGCACTGCAGCAGCAGCGGATTGAAGGCGCCGCACTCGCCGTTCAGGATCATCTGTATGGCGGTGTCATGGCTGTAGGCTTTTTTGTAGCAGCGCTCACTCGTCAGCGCGTCATAGACATCGGCCATCGCCACGACCTGCGCGGCAATGGGGATCTGCTCCTCCTTCAGCCCGTCCGGGTAGCCGCGCCCGTCATACCGCTCATGGTGCCAGCGGCAGATGGCGTAGGCCGTTTTGACAAGATCGCTCTCCTGCTGGAAGGGCAGCTTGTCCAGAATCTCCGCACCGATTGTGGTGTGGGTCTTCATCGTGTCAAATTCTTCCTTCGTCAGCTTGCCGGGCTTGTTCAGGATGGACTCGGGAATATTGATCTTACCGATGTCATGCAGCGCGGACGCTGTGCTGATCAGCGATATATCGGCGGCGGTCAGCTTGTAGCGGTCGGTCTGCTGCACCAGCGTGTGCAGCAGGATTTCGGTTGCCGTCCGGATGTGCAGCACATGCAGGCCGCTCTCGCCGCTGCGGAATTCCACGATATGGCTCAGGATGTTGATCATCGTGGAGTTGCTTTTTTCCTTTTTCGTAGACCTGCTCGGCCACCAGCCGAACCAGCCGCTTCTGCTTGGCGTAGAGCATCAGGGTGTTGATAACGCGGCGGCGGACCACGGCGGTGTCAAACGGGCGGCTGATATAGTCGCTTGCGCCGAGGTCGTAGGCGCGCTCCACAAAGCTGGACGCATTCTCGGCAGAGATCATGATGACGGGAATGTCGTCGATCCAGTGACATTTCTTCATCATGGCCAGCACTTCAAAGCCGTCCATCTCGGGCATCATAATATCGAGCAGCAGCAGGTCGATATTTTCGTCCGACTGCATGACCGACACGGCCTGCAGGCCGTTCTCCGCCTCCAGAATTTCATAACCGTCACCCAGCATCTCTGTCAGTATGGCGCGGTTCATGGCGGAATCGTCCGCAATCAGAATTCGCTGTTTCGCTTCACGCATGCTTTCACCTGTGCCCTTACAAAATTTGACCTGCACGGGGAAGGGGGCGCAGGCCCCCCATACTGTCTACATTATAGTATATGACTACCGTCAAAAGCAACAGATTTGTGCAAAATAGTCGAAATAGTCGAAAAAGTAAGGTGCAAAAAATCCGGGCAGCCCCCACGGTGGGCAGGCTGCCCGGTATAACGCAACACAGCAATAAGCCACGGCGGGCTTGCGGGTCAGTTTCTTTTTCTGCGCGGTACGATGGTGGCCGCTATGCTGGCAGCGGCTGCCGCCAGGGCGGGGTAAAGCACCAGACAGAATGCCTGATACCAGCTTGGCACAAAATACTGCCAGAAGTGCGGCAGCGTGTCGGCAGCGTTCAGTGTGATGCTGCTCATCGTCAGGGTCACGGCCTTGTTTTCCTCCGGGCTGCAGGGGTCGAGCCGCAGCGCAGCCAGACTTGTGCGGGGCAGCGTGTAGATGTACCGTCCTTCGCCCACACTCCGGGGGAACACCCGGCGGTCGGCAGAGTAATCCTCGCCGACCTTTGTGGTGTAGTACAGGCACATTTCCCGCGCTTCACCGTCAAACTGTGCAGTGTAGCTGATGGTGCGCACCACGCGGCCGTCCACATTTTCCAAAATCATCTGGGGGTCGCCGTCCACGGTGGTCAGCGTGCCGTCCTCGTTCTGGGTCAGCCCCACCAGCTGCCAGTCGGTCACGGCCATTGTCTCCTCAGTCAGGCGGGCCTGCGCACGGGCCAGACTGTCACTGCCGAGGTGGAACGCCCCCAGCGCGACCCAGACGGCCAGCGCCGCCAGATAGGCGGTCAGCGGCAGCGCACCGCGCCGCCCAAACCATTTTTGCAGGGCTTTCATCGGGCGCTCACCTCCATCTGCATCGGGGCAAAGCCCGCATCGGTCACGCGGTAGAGCAGTGTCTCGCCGCTCTGCGCCGCCGCCAGCTTGTCGGTGAACAGGTCAGCGTAGCTTTGCACAAAAATATCATCCAGCGTCTGGATATACAGCACCGTGCAGCCGTTGCCGCGCACGATGCCGTCCAGCTCCTCGGCTGTAAAGGCGTGGTAGTAGGTGTTTTTCACGCCCTCGCCGGGCTGCAATTCGGGCAGGCCCAGCTCGCCGCCGCCGCCGATCATCTTTGTCTCGCCGGTGTCGGGGTCGGTCGTGACTGTGCCGGAGTAATCGACCAGAATCGGGTAGAAGTCGAACACGGCGCTGAACCAGCCCTCGCCGTTGTCGCCCTGCCCGACATAGAACACACGGTCGTCAGGGGCAAGATAGCTGCACACCAGCTCGGCCTCGGCGCGCTCGGCACGGCGGTCGGTGAACTCGCTGTCGGCAAAGCCCAGCACACTCAGCTGCGGCAAAATCAGCTGGCTCTGGCGGAACAGCATTCCGCAGGCCAGCGCCAGCACAAACAACTCAAACACAGCGTGCGGCTGGCGGCGGGTCGCAGTAAAAACTGCTGTCGGGCCATCGGCCCCACCCTTGACTGTGATCTGCGGCAGCAGCGCTGCCGACAGGCACCCCAGCGCAAGGATGAACCAGCCGATGTAATAGCTGTAAATGTAACGGTTGTAGTCGGTCAGCTGCTCGGCTTGGAAATCCTTGAAGATGAAGCCGTAACTCAGTGCCAGCATGAGATTGTAGCCCAAAAAGCAGACGCCGGACAGCGCACCGATGACCGCAATCGCGCGCCTTGAGCCGCCGCGAGGCTGCCGCCAGAATCGCCACGACAAACACGATGGCGATCAGCGCGACCACATTGCGGCCCTGCCCGATCATGCTCAACTTGCCGTCACTCGTCCAGAACTGGTGGCCCATGTCAGCCATCGCAGTGCGGAACTGGGCCTCGCGCTCGGCGTAAAAGCCCTCCACCGGCTGGCCCAGCAGAATCTTACTACCGTTGACCACGACCGCAGACAGCGGGGCGCTCGTCTCGCCGACGCCAGAATCACTGGCGCTGCGGCTGACCAGCCAGCCAACATAGCGGACATTCCACAGATAGTAAATTGCCATCGGCGCGGCAAAGCAGGCAAGGCTGAACCCGGTGCGGGGGAGCAGACCGGCCTTGAAATCGCCGTCGTCGGAAAACAGCCACTCGTCCACAGCCACCAGCCCTGCCGCCACCAGTGCCAATACAAAGGTATTGGCCTTCAGGTTGGCCGACAGCGCCAGAATCGGCAGCACGGCCCATTTGGGGGCCGAATTTTGGCGCAGCGCCAGCCATGCGGCCACCGCCCCGCCGAACACAAGGCCCGCGGGCACATCACCGTAGCTGGCCATGTAGGTGGTCGTTAAATAAATGGTGTGGTTGTAGTTTGTGAAGAAGAACGGCACGCACCACAGCACAGCGGCCATCGGCACGGCCACGCGCCACTTGCTGCGCGGGATAGCCCCCACAACAGCGGCAAAAACGGAAAAATACAAAATGTCATAACCGACATAAATTTTCCCAATCTGCATAATTACCGAGAAATCTGGAAGAAATACGCCAGCAGCGGCAGGCCGGGGTTCTGGGTCGCAGCCCACGGTGTGCCCAGTTCGGCGGTCGCGTACAGGTCGTTATTGACCTTGGTGATCTTGACAGCGGTGGCCCAAAGGCTCAGCTCGTCAAAATCGGCGGCCATCGGCTGGCGCACAAAAAAGTAGACGGTGAACGCCAGCGCCATGCCCCAGAACAGCACACTGCCCGGGGTGAACAGCATCTGCAGCGCATCTGTGTGTTTTTTGCGGGTGAGCAGCACCCAAACGCCGCCCGCCAGACACAGCGCGTACACCGCCCATGCGGCGGGGTACAGCACGCCCGCCATTGCGGCCAGCGTCAGCACCACCACAATCAGCGACAGCGCCGTCAGCGGTGCGACCGCCGCCGGGACGCGGCATTTCAGCGTAAGCACCGCGCAGCCGCAGAACAACGCCGCCACGGCGAAAAGTACGCAGAGTAGTTCCATAGGACAGACTCCTTCATATGGGATGATGGTAGAGGCGTCGAGGACGCCGCCCCCCTACAAATGTGCAGGAATGTAGGGGCCGCACATGTGCGGCCCGCAGCTTTCCCGCAAAAGCGATTTTGCCTTTTGGCTGCGGGCCGGGCATGCCCGGCCCCTACGGTGTGCTTTATTTTTTCCTTATAAAAAGGGAAATGAAGGCGGCGGCGATACAGGGCCCAAACGCCAGCACCAGCCACCAGCCGGCGGAGGGTACAAACCGCAGATACCACGGCCGTGCGGGGTTCAGCTTGATGCCGGTGAACAGGGTCGGCACGCCGCCCACACTGTCGGGGTCGATGCGCAGCCCCGTCACCCACTTGCCGCCCAAATCAAAGGTGTAGACGCCGGGGGCTGTCACCCGGGCAAAGACCTTCTGCGCCTCGGTGTAGTCGGTCTGGCCGGGTTTCAGGTAATACAGCGCTACGCCGCCCGGGGGCAGCCGGTGCGCCGCATCCAAAACCACGGTTTCGATATACCCCTGCCCCTGCCAGTAGATGCGGGGGTCGCTGTCGGTCGAAAGATACCACGCAGGGTCATCGTCCGGCGGCGTCCACCATTCGTTGGACGAATAGGGCGCAAAGCTCTCGGTCACAAGGTCCGCAGCGTCCAGATGCGTCTGCGGCATCTTGCCCTGCAGCTGGTAGTTCAGCATCACGCCGCAGCCGACAAGGCAGCGCACCACCCAGAACACAGCCGCCAGCAGATAGGCCAGCACCAGCAGCTGCCGTGCCTTGAAAAGCGGTTTTTTCATTTACGCCACCCCGCTTTCTGCCACGGCCGCCAGTGTAAACGGTACGGCGGCGTCCGCGCCCTCAAAATGGTAGAGGGTCGCGGGCATGTCGTTCGTCAGGCCGCCCTCAAACAGGGGGCTGAACTCCCGCTGCAGGTAGTCATCGGCACGGTCATAGATAATCGAAGCCTCTCGGCCATGTAGGCCACCAGCGTGTCCGGCACGCAGACGGCCTTGTAGTCGTACAGCGTCCAGTTTTCGCTCTCGACCAGATTCATAAAATCGCTGTCCCAGCGGTCCTTTGTCTCGCCCCAGACGGCCGTAAAAGCCGCCGAAGCCGTTCACGACCTGCGCGGTCAGCTCATAGCGGTAATAGTACCACCGCGTGGCATCGTCGCCCTGACTGATGACCAGCACCCGGTCAGGCCAGTCCAGCACGGTATTCATCGTGTTTGCGCGGCTTTGTACATCGGCGCGCAGCGTGTACAGGCTGTCGGCCCCGGTCCAGAACCCGCAGCCGGGATGCCGCGCCAGCAGAACACGGCAAGGATCACCGCCGCAGCGCCGCCCAGCGCAAGGCGGCCCAGCCGCTGCCGCACGCCGTTTGCCAGCAGGCAGAGCATGGCCAGCATCCACGCCTGATAGTAGGGGGCAAGATAACGGTCGTAATCCTTGAGCATCAGCCCCTCAAGGTCGGAAAAATTGTAGCAGTAGAGGATCAGGTGGAACAGATACAGCGCCGCAAAGCAGAACGCAAACCCAAGATGGGCCGCAAGCACCCGGCGGCGGGCCGGGCCCTTTTCCGCAGCCAGCCACGCGGCAGCGGCCACCATCGTGATGGCAGAAACGGCCATGGCACCGCCGCCCAACAGGCAGATGCGCCGGGTGAAGAACGCGCTGCCCATGGCGGTCATGATCTGGGCAAATTTCTCGGTGCGGCCGATGCCCAGCAGCTGCTTGACGCCGCCCACGAGGACCGCGCCGTAGCTCAGCCCCTCACTGCCAACGCTGGCAGCGGTGTCTGCCGTGGGGGTGACGGCCGCCGTATAGCGGCCCCAGCTTAAAAACGCCGCCAGCACAACAACGGCCAGCGCACCGGCCTGAAGCAGGGCTTTCGGGAAGGCTCTTTTGATGGGCGCATCCGCCGCAAACAGCAGATCCAGCCCAATCAAAAAAGCCGCGATCAGCCCGTAGGCAAAGCAGATGTCTTTGGTCAGGGTCAGCACAGCCAGCGGCAGCGCGACCAGCCAATAGGCGTGTTTATGGCGCCCCACTGCAAAATAGAGGCAGAGCGTGCCGCTAAAAAGCATCGCCAGCGGCAGGTCGGCCATTGCGTTGACATACTGCACGGCGTAGCTTGCCGCAGCGACCGTGGCCGAAAAGAAGTAGCGGCAGACAAAAAACCGGCGGCAAACACCAGAATGCCCTCGGCCCACTTCGCGCGCGGCAGCGCGGCGCAGCGGCCAGGCAGGCCAGCGCCAGTGTGTCGATGGCGGCCAGACACGCCCACTCAGCCCAAAGGCCGAACGGCTGGAACAGGAAGGCGAGCAGGCTGGTGGCAGGGTAGGTAAAGCTGGCCTTCAGGTTGACGGGGTCGGCCACATAAAACGCGCCGCGCTCCACGACCATCTTGGGAGCCAGGCCCCACGCCGTGAACTCATCCCACTGGGTAAACATCGGCTGCTGTACACAGAACAGCAGCCAGATAAACGCAGCACCGCCTAAAAACAGTGTGAAACCGGGGATGGAGGCCGCTCTTTTCCAGGCAGCGGCCACCCCGGCGGGGCGGTATTGCACAAGCCCGACGACCCACACGGCGGCCAGCGCCAGCAGTACAGCCACAGCGCCAACGCGCAGAAAACCCGCGACCCCGCAGAGATACAGCACGACCACCGCGCCGCTCAATACCGGCAGCGGCAGCAAGGCGGGGGAGAGAGTAAACCGCTCCGCCAGAATCGCACAGGCCCCGCAGAGCAGAAGCAGCAGCGCAAGGGCGTAGAGTAGATGCAGCATGGGCGCGAGCCTCCTTCATGTTGTGGTAAGCCTTCCCCCGTGGGGGAAGGTGGCCCGTAGGGCCGGATGAGGGGCGGCCTTGCCATAATTGCCCGTGAACGGCGTGCCGGAGCACA
>ENA-OQET01000851-OQET01000851.1-human-gut-metagenome-genome-assembly--contig:-NODE-851-length-14977-cov-3.999125_pt1 | contig 14977 bp, 13 predicted proteins | sample MGYA00242800_ERZ504645 | MGnify/ENA primary metagenome ERZ504645 (study PRJEB26092, sample SAMD00036308) | human gut metagenome | host: Homo sapiens | study: EMG produced TPA metagenomics assembly of... | reverse complement strand
CGGCGGTGTAATTGTTCAGCGTTTCGGTGATTTGATTCGAGGTCGCCGAAGCAATCCAAGCAGAATCAAAGAAGGACTTGTTGTTCCGACTCTTGACGCAACACCGGGCGATTTGAGTCTTGTGCTTCCAAAGAGAATTCTTGACGGTATCATTGAAATGATTTATGCTCTTGACAAAATTGCCCCCGGCACAGCCAACGATGACACACTTCTCTACGGTGTTGAGGTCAAGTTCTATAATATGGAAGTTGATGTTGACGAGCATCTTGAGTCGCCCCACAAGGGACTTTATATCATCGGTGACGGCAGCGGCGTTACACATTCACTTTCTCATGCCAGCGCCGGCGGTGTATTCGTTGCAGGGAAATCTTGGCAAATTCAAATTAAAATTGAAAATGTAAATGTAAAATTTCGGTCGGGTATATGGATTGTAAAATGCAAATCTATGTTTCCCGACCGTATTAATATCAAAGCGTATATATAACCGTAGCGGTTAACAAGGTTTGCCGTTGCAAAACAGGCGATATCTTTCTGCGACTGCAAACAATAAAAATAACCAAAACCTATTGATTTTATTAATCGGTTATGGTATAATAGCCTCGTTGTGAAGCAGACTGAACAATCAGCTTGTCTTGCAATGGTGTTCATTTGTACAATATATTTCTTTTTACGAACAAAGAAATGAATAATTTAGTTCAGAATTGCAAGAAGTCAAAAAGCGTGCAATTAAGTGAGCGGCAGGCCCTGTACGATTGGGGTCTGTGAATCATGTCAGGCGGGGAACCGAGCAGCATTAAGCAGTATTGCCGATGCGATGCAGTAAGTCTGTCGTTCACTCATTTGTACGATTGCCGTTATTTCGGCTGACGGCTTGCATTTTTTGTTGATTGCGGGGTGAATTTTTTGTATCAGGTACTTTATAGAAAGTGGCGACCGAAAACCTTTGCCGATGTTTCGGGACAGGAACACATAACCACAACTCTTTTAAACGAAATCAGCACCAACCGTCTTAACCATGCATATCTTTTTACGGGTTCAAGAGGTACGGGCAAAACTACCTGTGCAAAAATTCTTGCGAAGGCAGTCAATTGTCTTCATCCCGTAAACGGAAATCCCTGCGGTGAATGTGAAATCTGCAAGGGAATTGACGACGGCAGTATCCTCGACATTGTTGAAATGGATGCCGCATCCAACAGAAAAATTGACGATATCCGTCAGATTATTGACGAGGTTCAGTTCAAGCCCGCAAAGTGCAAATACAGAGTTTACATCATTGACGAGGTTCATATGCTCACAACCGAGGCGTTCAATGCCTTGCTCAAAACGCTTGAAGAACCTCCCGAACATGTCATATTCATTCTGGCAACTACCGAAGTTCACAAGCTTCCGCAGACAATTCTGTCACGCTGTCAGCGTTTTGATTTTCACAGAATCCCACCCCGTGCAATAGCAGACAGACTGCTCTATGTTGCAAATCAGGAGGGCGTGACACTGAGCGACAGTGCCGCAATGCTTGCCGCATCTGTTGCAGACGGTGCGTTGCGAGATGCTCTTTCGCTTCTTGACAGATGCATTGCAATCAGCTCGGAAATTGATGAAGATGTTGTTCGCAGTGCCGCAGGACTTGCGAGAAAGACATATCTTTTTGAGCTTTCTAACTGCGTAATCAATAAGAACACCGCAAAGGCACTTGAAATTGTTGACAGGCTTTACGGTGAGTCCAAGGATATGGCAAGGCTTTGCGATGAATTGCTTTCGCATTTCAGAACGCTTATGCTCATAAAGTCGGTAAAAAATCCGAGGGATATCGTGATTATGGCTGACGATGAGTTTGAACAGGCTCAAACGCAGTCGGATTACCTCTCACTTGCCGACATTGTTTATTATATGGATGTGCTTTCAAAGGCATATCAAAATATGGGCAGGGGAACAGGTGACAGAACAGAGCTTGAAATGGCAGTTGTAAAGCTGTCATCGGCTGAGCTTGACGGTACAATTGAGGCTTTAACCGCAAGGGTAACCGCTCTTGAAAAGGCTGTTAAAAAGGGAATAAAGGTGAACTATGTTCCCGAACAGGTGCAAACTGTACCGCAGTCTGTTCAGAGTGAAACTCCAAAACCCGAGGTTCAAAATGCAGAACCCGAAAAGTCGCAGGAAACAAAACCTGTTTCGGAAAAAATCAAGGACGAGCCGGTAATTCCGACGCCTCCTGTTGAGATGCCGACACCGAAACAGCCCGTTCAGACCGTAGAGGAACAACCCGTTTCTTGCACAGCAAAAGCCTAAGAAAACAGCTCAAAGACAGAGCGTTGACCTTGATGCAATCTATAATAACGCACAGCCTTTTCCCGATGGGCAGAGGTAGTCAACAATATGAAACCTGTTTCAAGGGCAATTGCGGCGGCATTTGCAAATTCTGCCGCTTACACAAGCGGAAAATATTTGCTGATTGACACAGATAATGAAATGGCTTTGAACTTCTCAAAATAATGAAAGACGACAGAAATCCGTCAGCTTATTTTAGAAACAACAGGTCAGCACTATAATCTCGGTCCGTATAAAAGACCGAGTGCAAAGCAAGAAGAAAAAACCGATCCCGTTGACAAGCTTATTGAAAGCTTGCAGGGAAGCGATGTAATAATAACACAAGAATAACCGAAAGGAAGATAAAATTTATGAAAGCAAGATTACCAAAGGGTTACGGTAGTGGCGGAGCAAACAATATTCAGCAGCTTGCCCGTCAGGCTCAGAAGCTTCAGGATGATATGGAGGCCGCATCAAAGGAACTCGAAACAAAAGAGTATGAGGCAACAGCCGGCGGCGGTGCAGTTAAGGTTACAGTAACAGGCAAAATGGAACTCACAAAGGTTGAAATTTCACCCGAAGTTGTCGATCCCGAGGATGTAGAAATGCTCTCAGACCTTGTTATGGCAGCCGCAAATGAGGCAATCAGAGCAGCCGCTAAGGAAAAAGAGGACAAAATGGAAACAATCTCAGGCGGACTTAACATTCCGGGAATGTTCTGATTATGTCGGGATATAATGTTGCTCCGCTTGAAAATTTGGTGGAGCAGTTTGAAAGAATGCCGGGAATCGGTAACAAAACCGCTCAAAGACTTGCATATTATGTTCTCAATCTGTCAAAAACAGAAGCGGAACAGCTTGCGGGTGCGGTGATGGATGCCCACACAAAGATTCACTATTGCAGTAAATGCTGTAATCTTACAGACAAAGACCTTTGTCCCGTGTGTGCAAATCCCGCAAGAGATCATTCCGTTATCTGCGTTGTCGAAACTCCGAGAGATGCTACCGCTATTGAAAATACCCACGAATTTAAGGGCGTTTATCATGTTCTCCATGGTTCAATCTCACCGCTTAACGATATCGGTCCCGACAACCTTACAATAAAAGAACTGCTTGCAAGGCTTAACGAGGAATCGGTTGAGGAGGTCATTATGGCAACCAACCCGACCGTTGAGGGCGATGCAACGGCTCTGTACATTTCAAAGCTCTTAAAGCCGCTTGGTGTAAAGGTGACAAGACTTGCCTACGGTATCCCCGTTGGCGGTGACCTTGAATATGCTGATGAATACACCCTTGCAAAGGCTCTTGAGGGCAGAAATGAAATTTAATTTCTTGATTTAAACTATTGACAAATTGTCAAAACAGTAGTATAATCTTGTATTCCACAGTAGAAAGGAGGATGTGCAGTGGCAAATATGAAAACGATTGCTCAGAACAAAAAGGCAAGACACGATTATTTTGTCGAGGAAACCTATGAAGCCGGAATTGAGCTTTGCGGTACGGAAGTAAAATCCTTGCGTGCCGGCAGAGTAAATCTCAAGGACAGCTGGTGTTCGATTGTTGACGGCGAAATTTTTGTCAACGGAATGCACATTTCTCCTTACGAACAGGGAAATATTTTCAACCGTGACCCTATGCGTGTGAGAAAACTTCTTATGCACAAAAAAGAGATTTTAAAGCTCTACGGCACGGTTAAGCAGACGGGATATTCACTTATTCCGATTAGTCTGTATTTCAAGGACAGCAAGGTAAAACTTCAGGTGGGACTCTGCAAAGGTAAAAAACTATACGATAAGCGTGCCGATATGGCAGAACGCTCCGCAAAGCGTGATATGGAGCGTGCCATTAAAGAACAGAGAAGATAATTTGGTGTTACTATGGATTTGCGTAGCTTGTACGAAAATATTTCGGAATACAGCGATTTTGCTTTAATTGGGCGGGACTTTTCTGCCTTTGATACTGATTATTCCGTGCTTGGTTTTGCAAATTCGTCCGATAAAACCGAGCTTGTTCTGTTGAATTTCAATTGTTCCAAAGATGATATTTGCTGTGAAGATTTGACTTTCAGAAAAAATATTATTCTTGAAAAGAAAAATCAATCTGATTTATCCGATGATTTTTCCGCAATTGTAATTGACGGACAGCGTTTTGACTTTAGCTCTGTGTGCGGCGAAACGCTTGAATGTTGCGAATTAACAAAGTCATATATCATATCAGAGTTTATGAAACTCGGCTGGAAGAGCGACAGATTTTTGGACGCTCCTCTTGATTCTCTGTTCATAAGCTTTATTGAACTTGAGAATAAAATTGATGATTTGTCTTTGCTTGATTTGACAAAGAATGTTGAAATAATATTTTCAAAATATCAAAAAACAGATTATCCGTTAGCAAAACTCAGTCTTGAAGTTGGCAAGGAAGTAAATATTCCGATTGAAATTTTTGACGGCGAAAATCAGATTGTGATTAAAAATCTTAAACTTTTGAATTCAGCAGAAGATTCCGAAATGAAGGAATTTTTCAAAAATGATATTGTGTTTCCGTATGTTGAGTATTCGTGTGACGATGAAATCTCAGTGATGTTCTGCCTTTTTGATGAGCTTGACAAACCTTTCAAAGGTATGGGCGGATTGGCAACCGATGACGGCGTTGTTGCTTTTGCAATGGATGATTCGAACAAAAGCGATTTGAAAATGGCTGTGATATATTCACCGATTGAGCAGAACACAAAGCATATTGAATGTTGTCTTGTCTGTTGTGAAAAAATACTTGATAAGCCTGCCGCTGAATACAGGTTTTCAATATAAAATTTTTAAATTGAATATGGGGATGTAAAGGTTTCGACGGGGATTTCAAACCTTGGTAAGCGAGCGGCGGTGCGGAACCGCCATAAAATCCGCAACTTTAAAATTAACTGACAACAAAACAGTTGCTTTAGCAGCCTGAGTGCTGCTCGTTCCTGCACAGAGTACCTCGGCTGTGTAAGGGGCGTCGATTAGAGGTAAATGTGAACAGGGGAGCGCTCCGAACCCTGTCACAGCTTAGGAGCTGCCAAAGTGCATAGCCTGTTGATGGGCGATGCACCGAGGGAGATTTAAAACACCAACTGCGCTCGGAGAAACCCTTGGCAAGATTTTTTCGGACAGGGGTTCGATTCCCCTCATCTCCACCAACTCGGTCACGATTGCATATGCAGTCGTGACTTTTTCTGTTTATGATAATTCCCATAGCTATGTAGGTAACTTTGTTGTAATGGTTCGGTACAATGTTAAAAAACGATAAAAAGCAGAGAGCTTTCGGACTCTCTGCTTTTGTTTGTGTGTGGCTTGTATTTTTGTAGCAAAATGAATTTGTTGTTAATCGGTGTAAGTAACCTTTTTATCTAATCAAAAAAGTAGAAATTATATAGGGTTATTAAACACACTCGTCAGCAGGCAGACAACTACGATCTACAATAGTAGAAATTATATAGGGTTATTAAACAAATCGTCGTCGGTAACGGTTGTTTCCTATCTACAATAGTAGAAATTATATAGGGTTATTAAACAAGGTTGCACCTCGCACTATATCAACACCTACAATAGTAGAAATTATATAGGGTTATTAAACAGGCTACGGCAACGATAACCCCGGTGCATCTACAATAGTAGAAATTATATAGGGTTATTAAACAATAACAAACGCTCTGAAAGGTGGTGAAATCTACAATAGTAGAAATTATATAGGGTTATTAAACATATTCTGATACTGCTCTTTCGCCTGTTATCTACAATAGTAGAAATTATATAGGGTTATTAAACATCATTTGTATGATTTCATCCTTGTGTGATCTACAATAGTAGAAATTATATAGGGTTATTAAACGAAATATCCCGAAGAAAAACCTTCAACATCTACAATAGTAGAAATTATATAGGGTTATTAAACCCTTACATTGTATGATGTTACATAAATTTCAAAATAACTTAAATAACATATGTGAGATTGTAATAACTTTTTCATTGTTCAATAACCCCATATGGACAAAAATAAATATTAAGACTTGGGTTTGCAGAAGTTAGCCGACTATCAGCAAAGGGGAATCTTCATTCTTGGCAAAACCAAACTTTTTCTATGTATCCTTAGTCTGATTATATACTCTTTTATTATCTGTGTCAAATATCAAGCCTTGACAACGGTACTGTCGGATTGATATTTAACGACAGTACCGTGTTAAAGAGTCGGAATTTAATTATTCGCCATATCATTCTCCTGAACAAATTTCAGCCATTTGTCATTGTGGATTACCGGTTCGACAGTTGAAACATTATCGGATTTTTTGAATTGTTCAACAATCCACAGACCTTTGCGGGCAATGTTGTACGCACCGTTTGCATCGGCATCACACGGAAGCTTGCTCTTTTCATCATATTTTGAACTGTCGTAAAAATTGCCGTTTTTGTCCTTGACGGGAGAAAGAATACGGTCCTCGCCTGTTTCAGGGTTACTGTTTCGCATCTGTAGGGTAAGTCTTAATAATTTAAAGAAATCCTCAAAAAATTTGCCCTTTGTCTGTGTAAGAATTTCAGCTTTCAAATCGTCAGAATCACGATAATTTATAGAATTGTTATCAAATAATTCTTTGAATTTTTCCGCAAGAATTATTGTACGGTAACTCCATTCGTTATTGTTTGCGGGATTTCTGAAAGCTTCAATCCTTTCGCCGTTAGTACAGATTGTCCACTTTTTGCGATAGTCAGACGCAGTCTTTGGAAACTCATCGTAATCAATGTCAAATTCAAAAAAGTCCTCGCCGGCATTGTATCTTATTTCGTCAAATCTTGAAATCATATCTTTGGCTTTGTCAATGTTTTCATATTGAGGATACAACAAATTTACAAAGCCGGTAACGGGATCAATTTTGCTTGTAAAATCAGGACGGACATAGAAAATAAAACCGCTTTGCGTACCAAGCTTATCAAAGCTCTCAAGCTTGTTCGTAAGCTGGTAGGCATGAAGTAAACCGCCTTCTTCATCGGGATCAAGCTTTTTGTCAACATAGTAATTAAGTTTGTCAATCAGCATTTTTTCAAATTTCTGATAAACCTGTTTTTCAAACTTTGTTCTGCCTCGTTTGAATCCGTCAGTCAGCTTTTCCATAACGATGATTGCATCGTACTTGACAACAAGCTGACATATAGCATGCACAGCCTGACTGATATAGCCCTCTTTGAGTTCTTTTATACTCTCAATTGCTTTCCAGTTACGGCGCTGTTCCGTACGCTCTTTTTCTCTTGTTGCAAGTTTTTCCCGGTAGTTAGTTTCGTATGTTTTTCCTTTAAACTTGTTTCCGATAATATTGAGTGAGTGCTGATATATTATAGCACCGTTGCTGTCAATTACGCTGACATAAAGCAAGTTTCTTTCGCCTCTGTCAATTCCTATGATGAAATTGTTGTTGCAGGATTTCAGCAGATTTCTGACATCATCATTGATCATTGCCTTATCCGGAGCTTTAAAATTCATGGTAATAGGGAAGTGAAGTGAAAACTGCCATTTAGTGTAGCGTTTTATCTTTAATTAAGTCATAAGGAAAAGTGCTTGCGTTTTTTATCATTGAGTTGTATTTTTACTTTTTTATCGGTGTGATTTTTTGGGGATGAGTTGGTTTGTCATATTTTATACTTGCAGGACGATAAAACATTTCTGCCTCACCGTTAAGCTTGTACACCACATCTTCAAGATTTCTTTCATCAAACAACATTTTAAAATAAAGTGTATGCAGATTAGGAGTCCCCTTGCTATGCGGTGAAAAGTCTTTGTTGTAGAGCTGGAAAAGATAGATTTTTCCTTCATCTACAAGTTTGTCAATAAATGATGTCGGGATTTTCATTTTTGAAATATTATATCCCTGTGAAGCAACATCATTATAAAATTCGCTGATATCATTATATTCGTTTGTGTTTTTAAATTTAAAGTTATAAATTAACCAATTTGGGTACTTTTTGAATGATTCTTTGTAGAAATCAATTAACTTATGGCAATCATCAAGGCTGAACTTATCACCTTTTTTGAAAGTGCCGTTTTTACGAATTTTAAGTATTTCGTCTGACGGTGACAAAAGTTCCTTGCACTTTTCTGAAAAGAAAACTTTTGGAAGCATTTTATTGGACCGGGAGAAGCTTGTAAATTATCTTTTCGTAACAATCGCTTTCATCGCAGTCTTGAAAATCAATATTTTCCAAAATACTATTATTACTTTTATCTATGATTGCAAGATAATACTTTTCATCTTTACAAAGCCAAATCGGCACCGCAGTCTTTTTCTTTGTTTCGATCCCAGCCGTTTAATAGCTGTGAAATTTGCCAAAAGTTAAAGTTTGATTTTATCGGTTGAAAACGGTTTTGTGTAACATAATTTCTGACCTTATCATATAATATGTCTATTCTGCTGATATTATCAAGTAATGGTGTGAACTGACTGTAAAACAAATCATTTTTCTCACCTGTAATATTAGTTTCGGACAAAGGCTTGATGAATTTTTTCAATTTCTTTTATGACATCAAGAAAATTTTTAATTAATGAAATAGATTTATCGTCATTTTTCAAACCTTTTTCATTATCGTAACTTTCGTTGAGCAGAGGTGCTGCTTCGTTGTATTTGTCTGATAAATTGTCGGTAAGTTGCATTAAAGAAGTCTTGTAGTAATCTACGATAGACTTTTTTCTGATTTCATCATTTTCAGAATTGGAAATCAAAACCTGTAAAAATGAAAGTGAAAGTTTCTTTTCTGCTTTGTATGCTTTTTTTCTTTTGTCTTCACGCTTTTGAATATCTTTGATTCTGCTGTTTAAATTAACGGAGTCATAATTTTTGTTCCATAAATCTTCTATTACCGACCAAGAACCGAACATACTGTTTGACAGATTTGTCACAGATCGGTCATTTTGAATGTAAATTCCATTAAGAGAGGAATTATCTAAATTGCCGAATAATAGCTTTGTTTCATCAATTGCTTTTTTTAATGGCATCCCGTCAAAGGTTTCGTCGTTTGCGTAAAACTCTGAAACAGCCGATAAAAGTTCGTTGTCATCTTCAAACTTTGGCGGTATGAATGATACCTTTTCACTCTCACTTAAAATTTGTTTATACAAAATTTTAAGATTAGGAATTTTATCCCGTTTGGATACTTGTTGATTGTACAAATTTATATATTCGTTAATACCCTTAACTTTTGTACCGTCGCTTGTTGTGTAACCGCCGATGATTTTGTTATATTCGGTAATTCCGGATTGTGGAAGCAAAAAGTTAAAATAATCAACTGTAAAAACATCATACAAATTTGTACCGCATAAGCCGGAATAAGTGGCATCTAAATCATCAACTGCGTTTTTGGATAGTTTAGAAATGGCTTTTTCAAAGGCCTTGACATTGTCAAGATGCTTAGGCAAATTTTCGTTAATGCATCTATATGCGATTGCCGTGGATTCTTCTCCGTCCGAATACATATTTTTTCTGTAGTGAAGAAACCTGTAAAGTATGTTGTGAAATTTTTAAATGAGGCTACAACTTCCTTTTCGTCCTCATTTTTTAAGATGTTTGGGAAGAACTGTCTCAATCATCTTTTTATTGAATAGTTTGTTATACTCATCTCTATTCTTAAAATTTTTTGACGATTTCTTTCCTTAATTTCCGATGCACATTCATTAAGTCTTTTTCGGTCTGCATCCGTATTACAGTGATAGTAAATATCAGCATAATCTTTTAATTTATCTAACCTGGTTTTTGAAAGTACATCCTCATTTAAATTTCTGTAAAACCTGTCTGCTATTTCCTTGATTTTCTGATAGTCCTCTTTAAGCTTTTCATCATTCTCAAGAATTTGCTTTGCTTGAAAATAATCCATTGTTTTACCTACAGGATTCAGTTGCATCCTAATTGTTTTTTGAACTGAATTTCTGTGTGTAAGATGCGATATTTTTTTACGCTCTTGCATAAACTATTAGCTCTCCTTTCGTGTTTAAAGTTATTTTTTGTTGTCTACAATAAAACTAATAATCTACCAAAGTAGAAATTACAAAACTCACAGCACTTACAACATTAATTTTTATATTTGTTTATTGTAAGGGAATTTGTTTTGTTGATTGAATTTTACCACATTTAAACAATAAAATACAATTATAATTGTCTACAGACTTATTCACATTTCTTTGTATAATATAACAGATACATATGTAATTATAAACAAATAATAATAGTGTTTTTTATAATGCCTATTCTTACACTCTTTTTTGATTTATGCCAAAATGCACTCACAGACTTTTGACAAGAAAAAGGCTTTGACCTTTTACAGTCAAAGCCTCATACTGCCATGGCAATGTCTTGGGTTTATTAAGTTTTATAATACTGCCTTATAAAACCTTGGCATATTCCGTGGCAGTATTTTTGTTTAAATTTCGTTTGGATTTTTACTTTATCATTTCAAAAAATTCCTGTTTTGTCAAAAGCTTTGCAAAGCCGTAGTCACGACATATTTTTTGGCAAATCCTTTTTGTTTCATCGTCCATACCGCAGTCAAGGCAAATTACACAGTCATTTCTTCCTCTGCTTATCCATTTTACCTTTGCAGCAGCACTTCGCAAAATATATTCGGCATTTTCACATTTTCCGCTGACGGGAGCAACAAACATAACGGTATTATTTTTTCTGTTACGAAAGAGAAAAAATGTTAATTCACGGACAAATGCACAAATTCCGATTACGGCAAAAACAACAAGAAAAACAGCCGATACAACATTCATGTAATTCACCTCAATACATTTTATTGCAGATGTTTCAAAGTGTGCGGTATAAATCCGCAAAATGCAGAAACAATATAAAAAGCGGCTAATCCGCAAAAATGAATGAGGAGAATGAATACTATGGAAAACAATGCATATTGTAACCAAAGCATTATGTGCTCGGTAACAAACTGTAAGCATCACAACAGCACAAAGGACTACTGTTCGCTTGAAGCAATCAAGGTCGGCACTCACGAGGCAAATCCGACTGTTTGTCAGTGTACGGACTGCCAGAGCTTTGAAGCAAAGTGCAGCTGCAAGTAATTTGATTTGAAGCTTACACCCTCAGCCCCTCGGACTGGGGGTGTTTTGGCTTTAAAAGGGGATGAGTTTGTGGAGATTTTTTCATCGGTGATTTTTCAGATTGCGGTTTTGTTTTCGTTTATATTTATCGGATTTACAATCCGACAGGGCGGATTTTTGCCGGAAAATTCAGCCGAAATTTTTTCAAAGCTTGAGAACAGAATTCTTATGCCCGCCGTTGTAATTAACACATTCCGCACCAATTGTACTGTAAAAAACATAAGCGAAAAATGGGTGTTCATTGCCTACAGCACGGGGGTTCTGCTGTTTTGCATTGCAACGGGATTTGTTGCGTCAAGGTTTCTCGGCAAAACTGAATATCTGAAAAAGGTGTACCGCTATTCAATTTCCGTTTCAAATTTCGGATTTGTCGGAACTGCAATGGTGTCGGGAATATACGGCGCAGAAAGCATGGAGCTTTTTGATTATCTCATGTTCACTTTACCGCTTAATCTGTTTACTTACTCAATAGGAATTGCGTGGCTTGTGCCGAACGGACACGGTAAATTTTCAATGAAAAATTTTGTCAATCCGATTTTTGTTTCAATTTTTATCGGAGCAATTCTCGGTTTATTGCCGATTCCGAAATTCAGACTTTTTACAACAATAATCAATTCGACCGCCGCCTGTATGTCCCCGATTGCAATGATTCTGACAGGTTTTGTAATAGGCGGCTACAGCTTTGCAAATCTTTTCGGCAAATGGCAGACCTATGTTGTTGCAGGAATCCGCCTTGTGTTTCTGCCAACGGTTTCCGTGCTTGTGTTAAAGCTTTTTAACGCACCTCAGGAGGCAGTTGTTGCAACACTTTGCGCAAATGCAATGCCGCTTGGACTTAACACGGTAATCATTCCGTCAGCCTACGGAAAAAGTCCCGATGACGGTGCAAGTATTGCGCTTGTGTCACAGCTGACGGCAGTTTTTACGATACCGATTTTGTTCTATATTCTGCTTTAACCCTTGATTAATTCCCACTCCATTGGTACAATATAGGTATGAAAATATCGGAGGTTTGATTATGGAATTATCTGAGGCTTTAAATAACAGAAAAAGTACAAGACATTATATAGATAAAAAGGTTGAAAAAAGCCTGCTTGATGAAATGCTGTCAGCGGCAAATCTTGCTCCTTCGTGGAAGAACTCGCAGACGCCGCGCTTTTATGTTGCAACAGGCGAGAAAAGTAAGAATGCCGTAAGAGAGGCACTCCCTGAATTTAACAGAAAAAATTCAGAAAATGCGTCCGCATATATCGTGACAACCGTTGTTCTCAACCGTTCGGGTTTTGACAAAGACGGTACTGCCGTGACTGAAATCGGCAACGGCTGGGGATATTACGATCTCGGTCTTAACAATATGGCACTTTTGCTAAAGGCAACCGAACTCGGCATTTCAACCCTTGTTATGGGTATCCGTGACGGTGAAAAGCTCAGAGAAGAATTTGACATTCCCGAAACAGAGGCTGTTGTCAGCGTTATCGCAGTTGGTTACACTGATTCCGAAATCGTAAGACCGAAGAGAAAATCCGTTGAAGATTTTGCAAAATTTTATGAGGACTGAGAGGTTTACATAATGAATGAATTTATCGAAAAACTGAAATCAAGAAGAAGTGTTCGCAGTTTTAAGTATGATATGCCGCCAAAGGAAGTTATTGACGAAATCATTTCCGCAGGTCTGTATGCACCGTCAGGAATGAACAGACAGCCGGTTATTATCGTTGCCGTTACAAACAAAGAAATGCGTGACAGGCTTTCAAGAATGAATGCCGAAATTATGGGAAAAGATGTTGATCCGTTCTATAACGCTCCCGTTGTGCTGATTGTGCTTGCCGACAAAGCTGCGCCTACATATTTGTATGACGGTACTCTTGTAATGGAAAAATCTTTATGCTTGCCGCCCATGATGAGGGACTCGGAAGCTGTTGGATTCACCGTGCAAAGGAGAATTTTGAAAGCAGAGAGGGCAAAGAAATTCTCGAATCACTCGGCATTGAGGGTGACTATGAGGGTATCGGTCACTGCGTTATCGGTTATGTGAACGGTGAATATCCCAAAACTTCACCGAGAAGAGAAAACCGTGTTTTCTATGTTGAATGAGGGAATTTGTTTTTGAAAGGATTGAACAAGGTTGACTTTGCAACAGTTGAAATATGTTGTCACCGTTGCACGCACAGGCTCAATGAGTGAAGCGTCAAAAGAACTTTTTATTTCCCAACCGGGACTTACAACATCAATCCGTGAGTTGGAAACGGAAATGGGCATAAAGATTTTTACACGCACAAACAAGGGCGTTGTAACTTCAAACGAGGGTGAAAGATTTCTTGGTTATGCACGACAGGTTATTGAACAGGCAAGCCTGCTTGAGGGAGTATATAAGTCGGGAACAAAGATAAAGCAACAGTTCTGCGTTTCAACCCAGCACTACTCGTTTGCAGTCAATGCATTTGTTGATCTTATCCGACGGTTTGCAGGCGAGGAGTACGATTTTTCACTTCGTGAAACCGAAACCTACGAAATTATTGACGATGTTGCAAAGATGAAAAGCGAAATCGGAATTTTATATCTCAACAGCTTTAACAAAGATGCGCTGATGAAAATTATAAAATCAAAGTCGCTGACATTCACCGAGCTTTTTACGGCAAAGCCTCATGTGTTTGTATCAACCGACCATCCGCTTGCAGACAAAAAATCCGTTACAATGGAGGAGCTTGCCGATTATCCGTACCTCTCGTTTGAACAGGGGGAGCATAATTCTTTTTATTATTCGGAAGAAATTTTCAGCACGGTCGGGCGTACAAAAAATATCAGAGTGACAGACAGAGCAACCCTGTTCAACCTTTTAATCGGACTCAACGGCTACACAGTTTGCAGCGGTGTAATCGACAATGAGCTTAACGGTGATAATATAACCGCAATCCCCCTTGATGAAGAGGGCAATATGAAAATCGGTTATATCGAAAATAAAAAGATTCTGCACAGTAACCTTGCCGAGGCATATATTGAGGCTTTAAAGAAACATATTTGATATAAGAAAAACTAATAGCAAACGGCTGATAACAAGTATTTTACAAGTCTGTGAATTCATAATATAATTAACTCATCAAATTTCCACGGAGGTATTTAAGATGAGTAAACAGCACACACCATTTAGATTTGAAACAGTAGGCAGCTTTTTAAGACCCGATTATCTTAAAAAAGCAAGACTTGATTTTGAAAACGGTAAAATCACAAAAGAAGAGCTTACCGCAGTTGAGGACAAGGCTATTCTTGACCTTGTTGCAAAACAGAAAAAAGCCGGTATAAAAGCGATTACCGACGGTGAATTCCGCAGAGCAACATGGCATCTTGACTTTATGTGGGGATTTAACGGAGTTGAACACAAAAAAACCGAAAACGGTGTTGCATTCCACGGCGAACAGGCTTTGATTGACGATACATGGCTTTCGGGAAAAATTTCTGTAGACAGCCACCCATTTGTTGAACACTACAAATTTGTAAAGGCTCTTGAAGATGAAAACACAGTTGCAAAGCAGACAATTCCTGCTCCTGCGCAGTT
>ENA-OQET01000847-OQET01000847.1-human-gut-metagenome-genome-assembly--contig:-NODE-847-length-15030-cov-3.763135_pt1 | contig 15030 bp, 18 predicted proteins | sample MGYA00242800_ERZ504645 | MGnify/ENA primary metagenome ERZ504645 (study PRJEB26092, sample SAMD00036308) | human gut metagenome | host: Homo sapiens | study: EMG produced TPA metagenomics assembly of... | reverse complement strand
TGACATTTTTTCTCCGTCTTGCTATCAATATTGTGGACTTTTTTTTCTATTTGTGCATTTGCTAATTAATCGAACATCTAAATGAAAACCGTGATGGAGGTGATTACCCAATGCAGATAATTTCCTTGAAAACAAATTGAATGCTTTGGCAAACGGTGGCCAGTTCTCCATTTCCTACGACATCACGATTCCGTAATAAAAGCATTAGATAATGGGGATAAAAGCCACGATTCTTTAGAGCCGAAAGAAAAGAATCGTGACTTTGTACGTTTGAATTATGGAGCGAGCCTAAATGAATAAGAAATTGGAATTTTTTTAGCAGTATGGCGGTTGCCTTTATAGTTTTGATATTGGTCTTTCTTTGCATTCGTTTTTCAGGTCAGGGAAAATTTGCTACACATGGAGGAACCAATCCGTCTGATGTAAAATGTATTTATACTTCAGTTTGGCCGGATAATGAATACACTAGGCTTATTTGTGAGCCGGAAAGTGGAACGATAGAATATATATTGGATGGTTCTAATGCTGGGTATTATGCAATCTTTTATAATAATATCTCTGAAGAAGAAATACAAAAATATATTGACCAATTGAAAACCTTAGGATACGCTGAAGAGGCATTGGCTTCAGAAAGTGTTTCGACAGGCGTTTTGCTAAGAAAAGATGAAACATGGATAAGCATTGCATACTCAGAGGGAGGATTTGGAATCCGGATTTCAGTAGAAAAATCCTGAATAAAAGAGATGCTGGGGAATCCCGGTTATCCCTATGATGCAGTGGAAAGAAAATGGATTGCTCAATATTGGAGGCTCCAACCACAGCTTCTTTGTTGAAATGTTAATCAGTTAGATACCGCCAGACGGTTTATTTAGAACGAGGTTACGATAAGAAGGTGTGCATATCCCCTACTCCATCCAAGGAAGCATATCTGGCGCGAGACCGGCACTTGGTGGATTGCTCCAGCGTATGCGTCGCCCACTGCACCCACAATGCCGGAGGTGCGGCGTATACCCTGCAGTACGCTCAGGCGCAAGGACTCGCCATCTACCGCGTCTGAACCCATACGACATACGCGGGTGTTCCCGCGAGAAGGAGAACCTTGTTATGAAGAAGTTTTTGACCATGCTGCTGGCCGCAGCAATGTTTTTCACACTGGCCGCTTGCGGCACTACAGCAAATCCGACAGAAAACGACACACAGAATAACGGGCAGGATTTAACACCTGTTGAGGCTCCTCAAATCACAACACTGTATGACGAAGACTTTGACTACACCGATGGCGTAGGCAACGGCGGACACTATACCTACCGTGTACCCCAGATTGAAGCTGATACGCAAGGCGCAGAAGCCATCAATAAGGCTATCGCCGACACATACGGGCCCATCGTAGACGGCGTAAAGGAGAGTGTTTCCGAGAAGGTAAGCCTGTCCTGCCTTTACGTTGCATGGGAAACATATCAGTATGAAAACATCCTGTCTCTGGTGGTCTCCTGCGGTTGGGATGCGGATATGAACAGCTACAATGTATACCTGTACGACATCGCCAGTGGACAGCAGCTCACCACAGCGGATTTGCTGAAAGCACTGAATATGGATGAGCCGGCCTTCTTGGAGTCGGTACGCCGAGCTGCTGCAGACAAATTTGATACCCAGTACGGAGCGATTGCGGGCGGCGATATGGATGAGTTCCTGACGGAGCGCCGCGATTGGACGCTGTCCGATGAGAACATCAACATGGATGTCCGCACATATGCTGATGGCGCTGGAAAACTCCATGTGGTACTGCCTATCGGCTCTATCGCCGGCGCAGACTCATATGAGCAGGTGTTGGATTTGGACATGGTCGGCTAAAGTTGAACGAACAGGAAAGAAGCTCCTTCGGGGGCTTCTTTTTTTTCGCGCCAAAAGGAATTGACAAAATATCAAACTGTGGTAGTATAGAATTATAATTACGAAGCTATTTTTATAAAGGAGATTATCTCCGTTTTCCAAGTCACCATACGTATCAAAGACAGTTATCCCAACAACGGGATAGCTGTCTTTTTGTATATATAAGTCACCTCTAAATTTCGTAATGGACATAAGTTTCCCGACCGCTTCAAAGCGGAGGGCTGTCCGAGAAAGGAGAAAAATCATGGAAAAAGCCATCAACAGAGAGCAGGACAACTATCGTTTTGTCACTGACAGCGAGACTGAACTGCTGCAGGAAGTTCAGGAGATGGAACAGAACAGCCGTTGGCTGCCGGGTGTCCCCTCCAAGAAAATCCATGTGCTGCCGCTGGAGCCCATCGAGGTCCCCATCGTGGTACAGAAAATCGCTGACGACCCCATGCTGACCCGCAAGGTGTCTCTGGACGCAGCGATGGAAGCCGCAGACCCTGCTGTCGGCTCTCACTTCATCATGACCAATGAACCCAACGCATGGGTGCTGCGTGACACCGCCATCAGTTCCCTGCACAACACTGCGAAGCTGTTCGGGTCTGCGTTCTCTCGCATGACACCCTACTGCTCCGCAGAAGTGCTGAACAATGGTCTGCGTGCGGCGCCGGATAAGAGTCTGACCCTCCTGCTGGAGCGTTATGGACGTATTGCGGCACTGCATTCTGACAACGGCGGCGGCTATCGCGTCATGCCGATTTCCGAGCTGCTGTCGGCAACCACTCGAAAGCTGAACGACCGGTTCGGCACGGTGGAGTTTCTCGGCGGCGAGAACAGCCACAGTGCAACGGCCTGTATGTGGGCCCTGCCTGACAAGCAGGACGAAATGCTGACTATCTATGAGGATGCGCTGGATGCACATGGTATCACTTCTGTTCATTCCATGAACATGATGCCTGTGGTCAAGTTCTTCTCCTCTGATACCGGCAATAGCTGCGCTACCGCTGTTCCCTACTTCCAGAAACCCGCCGGAAACTGTGTCCGCTTCACTGACGGTAAAGTTGGAACAGCCGATGCCACACTCGGAACAAACAATAGCGGAGGCCGTACAGGATATGTGCTAGTATGGGAGAAAGATGGCATATCACATACGATCATTGGAAAGATACCGCGTGAAGAGATTCTAAAAATTGCAGAGAGCATTTCCTAACTGGCTGAATTTTTGCCCACACGCTTGTAATTATTTACAAATGTGTGGACACTTTTTCGTTGAAGCGTCCAAAGCTGACAAGATTTTGAACTTTTTTCAAAAAAGCTGTCACAAACACAATGTGAACTACGTTGACTAAGCAAAAGCTCCTGTTGAAGTACACAAAATGGAGGTTATGTCTGATGAAACGATTTCAAATAGTGATTCTCACAATCATGCTGGCCAGTTTATCCGCCTGCGCAACAAATTCGCTACCGTCATCCTCCACCGAATCCTCTGTTTCCATATCGGTATCAAATCCACAAGATTTTTTATCAGAACTTGAGGATATGGAAACGAGTCAAATATTAGAAGAACTTAAAATTTCAGATGGCGGATATACCGAAGATTGTTTTTCGGTATTGTCTAAGCGGCTTGTTGAATTTCCAGAAGATACGCTTTGTATACTGAATCATAACAAACTGATGGCTGATACGGATTTTGAAGCGCTTGTCATAACTGGAATTGGAGCAGAACTTCCTTATATTGGGGCGGCAGAAGAAAAAGATACTCTTTACAAATATTTGAAATCTATTTCTACAGATGAAGAATATGCTGAAATAGCATCAAGAATCCTAGACGAATGGCTGTCGGAAAGTGATGGCTCCTAATTTTATCAAAAAAGTGGTGATTCCAATTCAAATTCTTCATATAAAGCCCTTGAAATATGGTGGGAAAAGTGTGAATAGCAATTTGATTCCCCTTCCAAAAGCAACTCACACTCAATTTACTACATGGTGGGCACAATATTAAAAAGAGGTAGACTGGAATGAATGGTTTAGATAAAGTTATAGAGCATCTGAATCATGCGCATTTAGATGCTTTATTAAATCCACCAACCGATGATATGATATTGGAACACTTAAAAAAAGAAATGGGACATATTCCAGCTGATTATATTGAATTTCTAAAGCGATGTAATGGACTGACGCTTTATCACAGCGGAGACTATTGTTTATTTGATGCTCAGGAAATTCTTTCGTTCCATTTTAGTAATGATAATTTATTATGTCGGTCGGCATGGAAAATTGGATATTGGATGGGATATGATATTGTCATTAACGTGGATGACATAGAAAAAGAGTATCTTTATGCGGGGGACTGTTGCTCAACAGATGAATTTGTATGTGTTGGAAATATACTAAATTTCATTGAAGAAATTGTTAAAAATGGAGGTGATCCTTACTGGACAATCAACGAAAATCAGTACAGAGATTTTTCAAAAAAATAATTTCAAAGTCAAATACTTTCGTCAGTTGATCCGATACCGGACGGAAGATGGTATTTGCCCGGATTGTGGGAACTTAAATGATTCTTACGAACTTTTGCAAAAACTGTGGAAAAGTCCGATAAATGAATAAGTCGGTATGAGAGGTTATTTTGCATCCGTTAAGCGCTTTTGAAAATATGAAGTTCTTGCTATGAGAGAGATAATTATTGAACCGCATATTAGAATTGGACAATTAAAATTAGGCATGACATCAGATGAGCTAGAAAATGCTCTTCTACAAATGAAGAAACAGTGGTCAAATTCTTCTGATGAAGCAATGCAAATGGAATGTTGTGCGGAAACTGATGATCCTAATTTGATAACCGGACGATATATGGATAATGATTCGTTCTTTCTTGTGCAGTATCGGAACGGAAAAGCTACTGAAATCGGCATCCAGAGAGAGTTGTCTAAAGTGGCATCAATAAAATTGTTCGGGCTGGATATGTTTAATACAACCGCCGAGTGTATTGTTGATAGCTTAATGAAAAAGGACAACGTTATTTGCAACGAAAAGGACTTGCAACTGGGAACGGAATATATTTTTCCCCAAATTGGAGTCCGACTCTGGAGAGAGCGAGCATTTCATCCCAAATTGTTGAAAGACCCGTTATACATGGAAGAAATGCAGGCGGTATTAGAAGACGAATATCAGTATCAGTATTTTCAGATGATTACTATAATAGGCTAAACTGCTAACTAAGCAACAGCCCTCTATTTGCAACGACTGCAAGTAGAGGTCTGTTTTGTCTGCTTTGGATATTTTAATTAAAGGTTAGTCTTCCATTCTACCGTGGTCACAACCAAGTGAGAGATAGTGCTCAATCTCACTAATCAGCACAAGCTGGATGTACTCCAAAGGATTATTATACAGCAGCGCGTCCAGTTTTGCCCGCTGTGTGGGGCATGGCAGTACTTGCTCATCAAAGATCAACGCGGTCGTCCACTGTATTTCAATACAGAAGCAGACGACCGCATTGATTTTTTACGAGATGAGGTCTCTTTTTTCTCTCTTAAGTCACCTAACCGCACTACCCTGCATCACAGGCATTGACGATGATATCCACGTCGGAGCGGTTCATCAGGTCTTTCAGGATGCCAAACTGCTTTTTGGTACCAGCAGACACCAGATTTTCATTATCTATCTTTTTGTATTAAGGTCTACAGCAATCTAATCCCACATTAAAACGAGAAAATGCTTAATTGTTCTCCTCAAAGTTCTCTACCTGTTCCATGACCTTTTTGAGAACTTCGGGGCTGTACTGCGGGGGATATCACGCTTTTCAAAGAACGAGCCGGAGTTGCGCGCAGCGCGCAGATAATCCCGGCAGTTAAACAAAATCTGATCAAGGTTGAGAGCTTTTTCTTCAGCCTTCGTCTTTGCCATGGCGTTTTTCTCCAATCTGAAAATTACAAATTGCGGACAAAAAGGACGCATTGTTGTGGCAAGCAGTGCATTCGTGCGCACAAATGCAAATTTTGCGTTGCAAAATGCTTGTTGGGAAATCCCAAACCCTTTCTGATCTGCACCGTTCCGATGCAGGCTACGCGTTCCTTCCGAACGCTATTGAATGTGTCAATGCACACTCTCTCCGAAAATCCGGGGCACTTTTTGGTGCAAGCGCCAATGGCATAATTCCTAAGTTCATGATAGAATAGGTGCGTTGTGTGCCTGACACATGAAAACGGAAAGGACGATGCAGAAATGGAGCAGCTTTATCTGATGCCCGGTGAGGAACGCTACACAAAGTTTCGGGATGAGAACGGTGTGCCCAAAATCCGTTACACCTACTGCTCCCTGCACGGCAAGCTGTTCAATTGCGTGTGCCGCTCAACAGATGAAGCCCAACGGCTGTGTGAAGATTGGCTCGTAACGCAGGATCGCTGCTACATAAACTAAAAAAGTCGCCGAGGATTCCGCCCCATGAAAGGGTTAGAATCCTCGGCGACTTTCGTTTATCGGGTCTGCTGCTTTTCCTGTGCGTCTTTTTCTTCTGCGAAGAACAATTCAATATTTTTCTGTGCCTTTACCAACTCCTGCATTTCTTCTCGTGCCTTGCGATAGTCCGGGTAGGCTGCTTTCTTTTGGGTCAGAAGATCGGAATACTCTGCATTCAGTGCTTTGACCTTCGGCAGCTTTTTTAAGCCAGTTTCATCGAAAGCGGCCTTGGCTGCTTTGTGCAGTGTGATTTCTTCCCGGTGAGTATTCAGAAACTTTTTGCTATATCCCGCTTTCCGGTAGGCATCGTAGACTGGGTGGGTCTTGGCGTAATTGACGATGTGCGTTTTCAGCACAGCAATTTCCGCCATCCGTGTTTCGGCGGCTTTGATGGAATCTCCCAGCTGGTGGTATTTTTCTGTTGCCGCCGCTGTGCGTTCATTCAGTTCATCTGCGCTGCCAATTTTGTGTTCCTGCAAGAAAATCAGCGTCTTGGACATTTCTTTCAGATTATATTTTTTCGCCCATCGTGCATAGCCTTCGCTTTTGCCCTCGGAGAGCTTTGCCTGAATGTCAACCAGCAATTGGAACGGCGGCTCTTGGAACGGCTGTGTCTGACGCGGACGGTGTTCGGTTTTTCCCGCAATCACCGCTTGCAGTTCATCCTCACTGTACCCAGCCCCCAGCGTTTTGAAGCGGATGAACCGCTTCTGCCGTGCGCCCTTGACGGAAGTGTATTTTCCACGCTTGACCTCATAACCCTGTTGTTCCAGTTTTTGCAGAAAATCTTCGTAATCCTTGGGCTTTTCTGCAAGGATGCTGTCGATGATGTCACACAGCCTATCACGATTGCTTTCTTTGGGTGGATAGAGGGTACGTTTCTGCCGTTCCCGGTAGGGCTTTATTTCAATAACAGAGAGCTGATGCTCCAGACAAATCAAGTCGCTCAACCGCTGAACGGCCAGTGCCGAAAAGAAAAAAATCCCGGAACTTTTTTGAACCGTCCAATGCGGTGGAGTTGAAAATCACATGGTTATGGATGTGGTGACGGTCTGTGTGGGTGGCAACGATAAAAGCGTATTTGCCCTTGGTAAACCGCATGGCAAGTTCATAGCCCACCTTGTTGGCTTCCTCGGCGGTGATCTCACCGGGTTTGAAAGACTGTCGAATTTGATAGGCGATGATGTCGCTTTTCTGTCTGCGCCCGGTAGCAAGTTCATACTGCCGCTTGGAAAGCATAAATTCTTCATCGACTGTCAGAGGGCTACACTCGTAGCAGCTTACCAGTTCACCTTGTTCGGTCTTATCTGGATTCTGCACATAGTCTGTGCGGCTTTTCAGACAAGCCGCAACCGACTTGCCCTTGTTTTTGTGCAACGCGATCAGCCGTGTCGCGGCCATCCTGAATCACCCCCATAAAAGAAAAATGCCGCCCGAAGGCGGCAAACGATTAAAACTATTTCTTACAGTTCGGCAAGCCACTCACTGAAACGTCCGATGTCCTCGGTGATGGCTGTTGCACCGAAAAAGAGAACGAAGCAGATGAACTCAGCTACCAGCAGGATAAAGAACTGATCCCAAGTCTGGCGGTAGGCAGTGTAGATGCCGCAGCCGAAGATGTAGAGCATCAGCGGAGCAACCACATAGCTGGACAACGTGAGCAGCCACTTCGCCATCAGAGCCAGAAAAGCCACAAAGAGAGAAAGCGGGAAGAGAACAATTTTCTTCAGGATAGACATCATATCAGGCACTTCCTTTCTGTTCGCTCTTATTATAAAGGTATCGACTATTGCACTGCAAGGATGTCAAGCATTATATGCATTATATGTACACCCGCAGTCCTCCAACTGCGGGAATTTTCTTAGAGATTTGCCAGTTTAGTCAGAATCTGCTTGCCAATGGAAATCAGTTCGTCCAGCCGGGTGCGCAGATCAGCAAGGTCGGCAGAGTAGATCTTGCCGTTTTCGTTAGCGCGTTTGGCGACCTGATTCAGATTGTTACTGCAATTCTGAAGCAGATAAGCCATTCGGCGCAGCTGTGGAAGGTCGAGGTTCAGGCAGTAGCCATCCAGTGCCATTTTGCGGATATAGGCACTCAGACTGTGGATGCCCATTCCATACATCTTATCTAAAATGCGGTTTCGTTCTTCATCGGTCACACGAATAAATAGACGGTGTTCCCGCTTTTTCACATTATCGCCCCTCCTTATCCAGATAACTCTTGAACGGCTTCACCGGCTCCGGCTGATTGGTCTTTTCCCCCAGTGCAGCCAGCACAGACGGACGAGTTGCAGGTGTTTCGGTTTCCTCGGTTTCTTCGGGAGTATCCTGCGAGGAACTGCGGTCACGGTCGATGTTCAGCAAGGCGTTCAATTCAGCAAGGCGGGCAGACTTTTCGGCCAGTTCTTCCTCCTGTGCAAAGGGCTTTGCCACTTCGACCTCTGCGGCCTGCTTCTGCTGTTCAAGGTTTTGCCGAGCATTTTCGGCATCTGCAATACGGTCAGCGAAATTGTCGATGGCATTGTCCAGACGAATGATGTTGCCGCGCGCATCATCGCCCAGCGACACCGGGTAGCTCAACTCTGCCCGGAGTACGGCCTGATGCTCATTTTTGAAGCTGTCGAATCGAATGTTCAGTTCAAAGCCACGGTAGGTGCCCAGCAGCATCATATCAGCATTGGGCATCTCCTGCCGAGCCAGCAGCAGCCGTTCGCCTGCAGCCTTTTTTGTCATCGTACACCATGCCCTTGATGGTCATGCCGCAGAAACCCTCTTGCACCTGCGGGTGTGCTGCTGCAATCTGTGAATCCTGTTGTAAAGCAGCAATGCGGGTTTTCTGTTTCTGAATCTCCTCCGGAAAAAGTTTTGAGCAGCTTATCCTCCAGACGATATTTCTGATTCTGGAAGTCTCCGCGCAGCACCTTCAATTTTGCTACCTGCACGTCCAAGTCCATCTTTTTCCCGGATGCGAGGGTCGCCTGCACACAGAGCCTTGATTTCTGCGTAAGATAAAGCCTGTTCGTCAATATCATCGCAGGAGCGCATAGGCGACTTGCTCGTCATGATCTGCGAAATGAACTTCTGCTTATTCTCTAAGGTCTGGTACAAGTAGGCGTCAAATGTCGATTCAGTGACGTAATTATAGACGTACACTTGTTTGTTTTGATTGCCTTGACGGATGATTCTGCCATTGCGCTGAGTCATATCCGACGGACGCCAGCCTACATCCAGATGATGCACTGCCACAAGAAGCGTCTGGACATTTGTACCGGCTCCCATTTTTGCAGTGCTGCCCAGCAGCACACGCACCTGTCCGCTGCGCACCTTGGAGAAAAGTTCTGCTTTCTTGTTCTCCGTATCTGCGTTGTGGATGAACTCGATTTCCTGCTCTGGCACACCAGCAGTGAGCAGCTTGGAGCGGATATCGTCATAGACGTTGAACGAACCGTCACCCTTTGGAGTAGACATATCGCAGAAAATCAGCTGGGTCAGCTTCTGTTCCTTGGTGTCGTTCCAGATGCGCAGGACGTTGTTGACGCAGGCATTCAACTTACTGCTGGGGTCATCAGGCAGAGCCGAGTTCATCAACCGCTGATCAAGACCGATTTTGCGGCCATCCGACGTGATTTTCAACATATTATCCACAGAGGGGTCAACAGAACCGCTGTGGACTTCGGCTGCACGTTCGCTCAACGCCTGCACCATATCCTGTTGGATTTCCGAAGGTTTGACCACCACCGTCTCAAATTTTGCATCAGGCACTGGGAGATGAAGCTGGTCGCTGGTCTTGATATCTGCTGCTTCTTTGAACATCGCCATCAGTTCAGGCAAGTTGAAGAACTTCGCAAAATCGAGTGCGTGCACGGTATCCGGTGCCTTCGGGCGCAAGTTCAATGGTCGTGGTCGTCTCACCGAAGGTGGATGCCCACGCATCAAAATGGGTCAGCCCTTTCTGCTGTAAGGTGTTGTACTGGAGGTAGCGCATCAGGGTATACATCTCGGTCATGCTGTTGCTGATAGGGGTGCCTGTCGCAAAAGTAACACCACGGCCTCCGGGTAGATCTCATCGAGGTAGCGGCATTTTCCAAACATATCGGAGGATTTTTGCGCGTCAGATGTGCTCAGTCCGGCCACATTCCGCATCTTCGTATATAAGAACAAGTTCTTATAGTTTTGGCTCTCATCCACAAACAACCTGTCTACGCCCAATTGCTCAAACGTAACCACATCATCTTTACGGTCTGTGCCTTGCAGCTTTTCCAGTTTCTGTTTCAGAGACTTGCGCAGCTTTTCCAGTTGCTTTACCGTGAAATGCTCGCCAACCTGCGCTTTCGCTTCTTCGATGGCCTCCTCGATTTCATCCATCTGTTCCTGAATCAGACGCTCCTGTCGTTCTGCGGACAAGGGTATCTTTTCAAACTGGCTGTGTCCGATGATAACTGCATCGTAGTCACCGGTCGCAATTCTCGCACAGAATTTTTTTCGATTACCGGGTTCAAAATCTTTCTTGCTGGTAACCAGCAGCTTCGCATTGGGGTACAGGCGTAAAAACTCGCTGGCCCATTGTTCCGTCAAATGGTTTGGCACGACAAAAAGACTTTTCTGACACAAGCCCAGACGTTTCAGTTCCATAGCGGAAGCCGCCATCTCAAAACTCTTGCCAGCACCGACTTCGTGCGCCAAAAGGGTGTTGTACCCATACAGCACATGGGCAACCGCATTGCGCTGATGCTCTCGCAAATTGATCTCCAGGGTTCATGCCCACAAAATGAATATGACTTCCGTCATACTCACGGGGTCGGGTGCTGTTCAAAAAGCTCATTGTACCTCTTCACCAGCAGAGTCCTCCGCTGCGGATCTTTCCAGACCCAGCCAGCAAAAGCATCCTTGATGGCCTGCTGCTTCTGCTGGGCGAGGGTGGTTTCGTTTTGATTCAGCACACGCTTTTCTTTCCCATCCTCCTCGATGGTATCGTAAACGCGGCTGTCACGCAAATTCAAGGTATCCTCCAAAATCTTGTAAGCGTTGGCTCGGCGGGTACCGTAGGTTTCAGTGGCCATAATGTCACCAAAGCCAGTAGCAGATTTATTGCTGATCCGCCATTCGGAAGTGTAAGGGGAGTAGCGAACGGTGATGGCATTGTTGTAGCGGATACGATAGGGCGGCTGAAAAGTTTCCATCATAAACTGCTGCACGATGGAGGGGGCAAGCCAAGTGGCACCCAAACGCACATCAATTTCAGATGCCTCCAGATCTTTGGGCTGTGCCTTGGTCAGTGCGTCCACATTAACTTTGAACTCCGGGTGACTTTCCGCAGCAAGCTGTGCCATCCGCAGCTTATCGCGTACATTACCCGAAAGGTATTCGTCCGCAGTCTGCCAGCCTGCTTCCGGGTCGTCTGCATCGGCGGCAGGATCTTTGAAGATCACGCCGGAGAGTTCGGTGGTGATGCGCTCATAGTTGCCGGGAGTGCCCAGCAGTTCTGCCATATAAGGCAGGTCTACTTTGCCGTGTTCCCCGATGGACACCGCCAACGCTTCGCTGGGGGTATCCACGCTGGTGACAACACGCTCTGGCCGAATCGTCCGCTTGGTGAACATATCTGCCTTGGACTTGAGATTTTTATTCTCGTCCAGATTCTCCAGTGAGCAGAGCAGATAGTAGGAACTGTCATCATCGAACAAGCGGGCATTTCTTTTGTCGTTGATCAGCCCGTATTTTGCAGTAAAGGCATCGTAGGCGGCGTTCAACTTTGCCTGTGTCGCCTTAATGTCCTCGTCCGGGTAGTCGTTCAACTGCTGGTCAATCAGTTCGTTGACAATCTGCCGCAGTTCCACCATGCCAGTGACACGCCCCTTGGCGTTATCGGACAATTCCACCTGCGTCATGATGGAGTTTTCGCGGTAGTAGATCTCGCCATCCACCACAGTATAGCTGAAATTTTTCACGGTAGGATCTGCGGGCAGCGTTTTGCGCTGTGCTTCCACATCTGCGACGTCCGGGGCAGCAATCTCCACCGCAGTGTAATTGCCCTCAATATGCTGTACCGCTTCTGCAAGCTGGTCTGCCAGCACTGCACCCTCAATGGGTGCAACGGTCAGGTCGTGACCGTACTGGGTGCTTTCCAGTGTCAGCTGTCCCAGCACCATCTCCGGGTGGTCTACAAAATACTGATTGATATTGAAGCCATCTTCGGTCTGCCCCAGCTGCACCCATGCAGGTTCGATGTCTGCAGGGCGGTCACGCTTCTGCAAAAAGAGGATATCCGAAACAACCTCGGTGCTTGCATTTGCCTTAAAAGCGTTGTTGGGTAAGCGGATGGCTCCCAGCAAATCAGCACGTTCCGCCATGTACTTGCGGGCACTGCTGTCTTTGCTGTCCATCGTGAAACGGCTGGTCACGAAAGCAATCACGCCGCCCGGTCGGATCTGGTCGATAGTCTTGGCGAAAAAGTAGTTGTGGATAGAAAACCCAGTTTGTTGTACGCCTTGTCGTTGACTTTGTACTGACCGAAAGGGGACATTACCTACGGCAAGGTCGTAAAAATCTCGGCGGTCGGTGGTTCAAAGCCAGCAACCGTAATGTCGGCCTGTGGATATAGTTTTTGGGCGATGCGTCCGGTGATGGAATCCAGTTCCACACCATACAGACGGCTGTCAGCCATGCCAGAGGGCAGCATACCGAAAAAATTGCCAATACCCATGGAAGGCTCCAAGATATTTCCAGACTGGAAGCCCATCTTTTCCACAGCATCATAGATGGCGCGAATTACCACCGGAGAGGTATAGTGGGCATTCAGAGTGGAAGCGCGGGCGGCGGCATACTCCTCTTCGGTGAGCAACCCTTTCAGTTGGGTGTACTCGGCAGACCAGTTTTCCTTGTTGGGGTCAAAGACATCTGCAAGACCGCCCCAGCCTACATACTGCGAAAGCACCTGCTGCTCCTCGGCGGTGGCACCGCGATGCTCCTGCTCCAAAGTGCGCAAGGTCTGGATGGCTTCAATATTGCGGGCGAATTTCTGCTTGGGGCCTCCGACACCCAAATCATCATCCGTGATGTGAAAATTTCCTGCGGCTTCCGGCATCGGTTCAGCGTTCAGGGCTTCGTCTGCGGCAGCAGCATCCGGAAAGGTCTGCCACTCGCCATTGACCTCCACAGAGATAGGCAACTTGTCCAGTTCCTCATCAGGTGTAGGTTCATCCCGCCGCAGACCGTCCTCGAATTGCTGCTTGTTGAGTACCTCGTTATCCCACGACTGCCCATGCGCGCTGGTGTCGATGCGCACATCGGTTTCGCCAACATAGCCGATTTTGCCTTCGATGGTTCGGGTGGGAAGGTCAACAACAACTTCGTCACCGACCTTGTAATCAACAGCCTTTTCAGGAGAAACGTCAATAATTTCATCCTGCTGCTGTTCATACAGTTCCCGGATATTGGGCAACCGTTCAACCCGGAAGATGGGCTGTCCGCTGTTGGTCAAGTCCATGTCCTGCAAGCTGACGGATTTGAACATGAAGTTGACGTGATCCACACGGAAATCCCGGCCATCTAGCTTGATGATGATGCCGATCGGCAGATAATCTTCCTCTCGCAGATATTTTGTCTGATGGTGGGTACCATCTCCGCCCTGTCCGGCTAGATAGATGCTGTTGCCCTCGGCCCACAGCTTCTGCGATTTTGCTACCCACTCTCTGCGCAAAAAGCCGGTCACTTTGACTTTTCCCAGCGCATTTTCCTGTGACAGCAAATTAGAACGAAAAACTTCCTTTACAGTGATTGCATCTTTGTCATAGAACAGAAAATATCCGCCCAGTTCAAAGCCAATCAGGGTATTGGGGTACTGCTCTTTCAGAGCATTGTATTCGGCAGCGGCATCACCATCCAGCATTGGGAGCTGTCGTTCCGCTTCCTGCACGGCGGCACGATGCTCTTTTTCCTTATCGGTCAGGTAGCGGTCAGACTGAATCATCAGGTCGATGTATTTCTCGACCTGTGTCCAGCTTAACGTAACCTTTTGATGATCCGGGTAGTGGTCAAATCAAGTCCTTTTCCATCATGATTACAAAACCGCTGCTGCCATCCAGAAAATCCTGCGAATGTCCGCCGATGCCGTACTCTTTCGCCAATGCTTTAGCGCGGAGTTTGCAGTCGGGCTGTGTCTGGTACAGTTCGATGATCCGCTGCTTGCCATCCTGAAAACCGGAACCATGCTTGCGCAGTTCATTCTCAATTTCAGCCTGCGACAAAACAAAAGCGGAGGGCGATTTTTCGCTCTCCGCTCGGTCTATCTTTTCAATTTGCTGGGCTTCGGTGGGAATGTTGGCATCAAAGAAACTTAACTGTAAATCAATTCCATCAGCACCAGTTCCTCTGCCTGCGCTTTCAGGCTGTTCATGTGCTGCACCCATGCCATCTGATTCCGCTCCTTGTCCGGGGACGGGTTCTGCGTCAGAAGCTGTGCCATGGTCTGCTGCATCTGGCTCTCTGCCGTCTGCTCCACCTCCATCAGGTGCGGGTACAGGCTCCCGTTCAGGAGCATCGTGTTGTACAGCACCGGGCGATTCTGCATCAGGTACGTCCGGCGCAGCCTGCCGTACTTGCCCAGCGGCTTCCGGGGCTGGTTCAGGATCAGGTTCGGGAGCTGGTAGTCCCCGACGGTCGAGTAGGTCACGTTCCTGCTGTTCGTATTCATATT
>ENA-OQET01000846-OQET01000846.1-human-gut-metagenome-genome-assembly--contig:-NODE-846-length-15034-cov-2.534447_pt1 | contig 15034 bp, 19 predicted proteins | sample MGYA00242800_ERZ504645 | MGnify/ENA primary metagenome ERZ504645 (study PRJEB26092, sample SAMD00036308) | human gut metagenome | host: Homo sapiens | study: EMG produced TPA metagenomics assembly of... | reverse complement strand
GTACAAGAGCTTCCGCAACAAGCGGGTCAAGGTCAACGGCAAAAGGCGCCCCGAGGATCGGCTCAAGGCGGGCGACCTCATTGAGCTGTACATCAACGATGAATTCTTCCCGCCCGAGGGCGCAAAGCCTGCAGCCCGCAAGCCTGCCCCCAAAAAGCAGCAGAACCAGCCCAAGGTGACCGTCATCTATGAGGACGAGAACATTGCCGTGCTGTACAAGCCCACCCACCTGCTCTGCCACAGCGACCGCACCGGCGATGCCAACCTTGTGGACGCATTCACCCAGTATCTGGCCCAGAAGGGCGAGTACGATGCGGGCGGTGAGAACCGCTTCAAGCCCGGCATCTGCAACCGGCTGGACCGCGGCACCGAGGGCCTTGTCATCGCTGCCAAGAGCTACGCCGCCCTGCGGGACATGAACGAGATCATCCGCACCGACCTGCTCAAAAAGGAATACTACACCATCACCGTGGGCATCCCCCAAAGCGGGCGGTTCACGGCCTGGTGGGAGCACGACGAAAAGAACAACAAGGTCAGCATCCATGCCCACCAATCTCAGGATGAGCGCCGCAAGCAGATCATCACCGATGTGGACGTGCTGCGCACCGCCGGGCCCTTTGCCCTGTGCAGGATCGGCCTGGTCACGGGCCGCACCCACCAGATCCGCGCGCATCTGGCCTACCTGGGCAGGCCGGTGCTGGGAGATATCAAATACGGCAACCGCAAGATGAACGAGCGCACCGGCACCCGGACGCAGGCTCTCTGCGCCGTCCGCATCAGCTTCCTGGATATCCCGGAGGAGAACACCCTGCGCTATCTCTCCGGCAAGGTCATCAAGCTGAAAGACCCCCAGATCGTCAAACAGTTCGACGCACTGGATAAGAATAAAGAAGGAGCAGCATCATGGCAGACCTGAACGCCTATTTCAAAAGCATCATCGACCAGGACCGCGAATCGGTGGTCATCTGCGATCTGAACCACATCATCATTTACATGAATCCTGCTGCCGTGGTGGATTACAAAAAATACGGCGGCGCTTCCCTGCTGGGAAAAGCCTTCTGGCCTGCCACAAACCCCCATTCGGTGGAAGCCATCCGCAAGGTGGTCGAGTGGTTCGCGGCGGATGCCAGCCACAACATCGTCTATACCTATCACAACGCAAAGCACGACCGCGACGTCTACATGGTAGCCCTGCGGGACGAGGACGGTACCCTGATCGGCTACTACGAGAAGCATGTTCCCGAAAAGCTGAAACTATGAAGCAGTACGATTTGTTCTGACAAAGAAAGGCGAACTCCACACATAAAAGACTTTGCCGCCTACCCCCGTGCGAAGATGCTACTCTGCTATACCTCCCGCATAGACAAAAACGAACGCCTGCCGGGCTTTTCTCACACGGCAGGCGTTCGTTCGTTTTTATGGGGTCGATTCGTTACTTTGCCAGCAGCTCATCAGCCAGCACATCCATCTGTGCCTCAGCGGCAGCATTTGCGGCAGAGCGGATGGTCACAACGGCATCACAGACGGTGATGTTCTTCATGCCGTCCAGCTCGGCACGCATCAGCTTTGCAGCCATGGGGGCCCAGGTGCCGTTCTCCATCAGGCCAACGGTGCGGCCCTGGAAGTTCTTGGTCTTGAGGTGTGCCAGCAGATTCTCCATCGGCGGGAAGAGGAAGCCATCGTAGGTGGCACAGGCCAGCACGATCCGGCCACAGCGGAAGGCCTCAGTGACGGCATAGGAGACATCGGTGCGGGTCAGATCCATCTCCACCACCTTGGCACCCTTGGCGCGCAGCTTCTCAGCCATGGTGTGGGCGGCGGCTTTGGTGTGGCCGTGGATGGAAGCGCTGGCCACCAGGATCTTCTCCGGCTCCTCAGCCTTGTAGCTGGACCACAGGTCATAGTAGTTCAGGTACTTGCTCAGATCGCCGGTCAGCACGGGGCCGTGCAGGGGGCAGATGGTGGCGATATCCAGCGCGGCGGCCTTTTTCAGCAGAGCCTGCACCTGCGGGCCGTACTTGCCCACGATGTTCAGGTAGTAGCGGCGGGCCTCGCTGGCCCAGTCGGCGTTTTCGTCAAACCTGGCCACTGCACCAAACCGGCCAAAGCCGTCTGCAGAGAAAAGCACCTTTTCACTGCTCTCATAGCTCACCATGACCTCAGGCCAATGCACCATGGGGGCAAGCACAAAGGTCAGGGTGTGGGTGCCCAGGCTCAGGCTCTCGCCGTCCTTCACCACCACGCGGCGCTCCTTGGCAACGGCATCCGCCCCAAAGAACTGATCCATATACAGGAAAGTTTTGGCGTTGCCCACCACCTGCATTTCCGGGTAGAGGGCGGCCAGTCTGGCGATGTTGGCACCGTGGTCAGGCTCCATGTGGCTGACCACCAGATAATCCGGCTTGCGTCCGGCCAGTGCCTCGGTCAGGTTGGCAAGCCAGGGCTCCGTGGCACGGTTGTCCACCGTATCCAGAATGGCGGTCTTTTCGTCCAGAATGACATAGGAATTGTAGCTCACGCCGGTGGGCACCGGGTACTGGCTCTCGAACAGGTCAATGGTGGTATCGTCCACACCCACGCCCAGAATGGCTTCGCTGATCTTTTTCACGCTCATAGCAGACATCCTCTCTATCCATATTGCTGTGCCGGAAAAGTGGCAGCATAATACTAATAGCGGTTCCTAGTATAGCACATTGTTAAAGATTATTCAAGCTCCTCCGGCAGTCTTGCTGCCACCGGCCGGCCGGGCTCGTTGTCCAGCTCCAGCAGGGCTGCTGCGCTGGCATCATCCAGGCTCTGGACACTGCGGAGCTTGCGGCTGATGGCCCGGCTGCGGACACCAATGAGGTTGTCCAGCTCTTCATCGGTCTGGCGCAGACGCTGCTGCATCTTGGAGAGCCCCTGCCCGAACTTGTCGAACTCCGTCTTAACGGCACCCAGCAGCTGCCAGACCTCGCCGGAGCGCTTCTGGATGGCAAGGGTCTTGAAGCCCATCTGCAGGCTGTTGAGCAGAGCCGCCATGGTGCTGGGGCCTGCAATGTTCACCTGATAATCCCGCTGCAGCACCTCCAGCAGACCGGCGTTCACCACCTCGGCGTACAATCCTTCAAAAGGCAGGAAGAGGATGCCAAAGGTCGTGGTGTAGGGCGGCTCCACATACTTTTCCCGGATATCCTTTGCCTCGCTCCGCAGCACCAGCTCCAGCGCATGGCGGGCATTCTCCACCGCCTGCGCATCGCCGGAGGCCTGGGCATCCTGCAAGTGCGCATAGGTGTCGCCGGGGAATTTGGAGTCGATGGGCAGCCAGACCGTGCCGCCGTCCGCGCCCGGCATCTTGATGGCATATTCCACCCGCTGGGTGCTGCCCGGAATGGTGGCCACATTGGTCTCGTACTGCTCCGGAGCCAGGATCTCTTCCAGAATGGCCCCCAGCTGGATCTCGCCCAGAATGCCGCGAGTCTTAACGCCCGAGAGCACCTGCTTCAGCCCGCCCACATCGGCGGCAAGGTTCTGCATCTCGCCCAGCCCCTTGTACACCTGTTCCAGCTGGTCATTCACAGCCTTGAAGCTCTCGGTCACCCGCTTCTGCAGGGCATCCTGCAGTTGCTCGTCCACAGTGTGGCGGATCTCATCCAGCTTTTTGGCGTTCTCGGCCTGCAGGGCGGTCATGTTTTCCGCAAGGGTCTTGCGCAGCTCTTCCAGCTTCTGGGTGTTGGCGGCCTCCAGACTCTGGAGCCGCTGGGTCAGGATCTGCTGCTGGCCGCTCTGACCCTGTGCCAGTGTAGTGCTCATACTCTGCACCGAGGTCTGCAGCGTCTCACTGACGCTGCGGATGGCGGTATAGTTCTGCTCCGCCATTGCCGCCTGTCTGGCCGCAAAGTCTTTTGCCTGTGCATCGAGCTGCTGCTGCATCCAGCGCTTGAGCTCCTCGTAGTCTCCCCCGTTCCGGGGCTTGTTCAGTTTCCAGAGCACCACTGCCAGCAGCAGGCAGATGATGACCAGCAGCAGGGTGTACAATCCAGCTAAAAATTCCATTGATTATAAGTCCTCGAAATCGACCAATTCTTTCCGGGTATCCAGCGCATCGCCATAAAGGCCCACGCCGTCCACCTCGCACTCGCCCGACTGGTTATCATAGGGGTCGGAACGGAACCCGTACATCGGCGGGTCAAAGGGTGCCTCAAAGGCGCGGTTTGCCACCATGCGCCCGGTGTCCAGGCTGCCGAAGTAGTGGCGGCGCAGCTCTTCCTCGCCCTGCCGTGCCATGGAGGCACCAAACGAGCAGTCGGCATACATCCAGCCCTTGGGGGCAATGTAGAACATGGCCCAGTCGTGGCAGCCCACGCCTGTGGGCGACACCGACAGACCGCTCTGCCAGCGGGCCGGAATGCCCACCAGACGGCAGAGGGTGATGAAGGTCAGGGCCATAATACCGCAGTCACCGCGCCGGTCCCGCGCGCAGCGGTCGGGCAGGCAGTCCTGCACAAAGTAGGCAGGCTGATAGTGATACCGCACGTTCAGGGTAACGTAATCATAGATGCGCTTTGCCTTCTCCGCCGGGTCGGTGATTCCTTCGGTCAGCTGTGCGGCCAGCGCCCGCAGGTAGGGTGTGAACACGATATGCGGGGCCTGCTCCTCCGTATCAAAGGTCGGCTGTTCCGGCGCGGACACAAAGTCCAGCGGGTCGGCATAGACTGCCGTTGTCTTGTAACGGTACTGCACCCCGAAGCGGCGGTTTTCGGTCAGGTCAGCCTCCCAGCAGACCGTGCGCTGGGGGGCGTTTGCATCGGCGATGCGGCCCGGCTGCTCGGTAAAGCTCTGCAGCTCGATCTCGCTCTGGGCCAGGCATTCTGCCGGGATGGGCAGCCAAGCGCGGACGTGCACGCTCTCCCGGCCCTCTGCCTTTGCCTTAGCCAGAGCGGCGGCAAAGGCCTCATCCGACATCCCCACGCTGGTCTTCAGCGTGATGCGGGCACTGGCCTGCCCTTCCCGCTCCATCTGGTCATGGATGCGGTGGCGGCGCTCCCGGGCCAGCGTAGCCGGGGCGGGCGGGTCGAGCTGACGGGCGGCAAGGTCGGCGTGGGTGGCGATCAGCGTCTCGGCAAAGCGGTCAAGGTAGTGCTTCTCCCCTTCCACAAACCGGCCAGTCCAGCCCGGCCCTCATGCACCAGCTGGCGGAACTCCTCCACCGTGAAATCCCGCACAAGGCCCTGCATCCGGGCCACGGCCTGTGCCTCGTTCCAGCAGTACTCCTGCGGCAGGCGGCGCATGATCTCCTTCTGCACCAGCAGGGCATCCCGCAGCGCGTCCACGCCGTGGGGCACAGGGTTGGCGGGGTTGCTCATACTCCGGCATTTCCAGTCCCTGACTGCGGGGGCTGTTCTGGGTCTCCGTCCAGTCCTCGGCCAGATATTCATCGATCCGTGCCATGGCTTCTTTGTAATAGCCCGCGGCCTTCAGCCGCTCTACATCATCGGGCAGACCGACGTTCAGATGCACAAATGCTTCGTTCAGATCTTTCATCCTGTTTCATCCTTTCTCTCAGGCGCACTGCTCTTCCCAGAAAGCAGTGGCTTCCACCAGCCAGTTCTCGGCATCTGTTCCGGTGCCGATGCCGCAGACGTGAGGTGCATTGTTGAACACCCGGTAAACATGCTTGACGTGATTGGCCTGCAGGGCAGCTTCCAGCTGCGGTCCCTGCCGCCAGTAGACCAGCTCTTTCAGCAGTGTGTCATTCACACCGTGCCAGTGGTAGGTGGCGGGGTAGTCCGGCGTGATCTCATCCGAAAGATTCCGGGTATAGTATTTGGGCCCGTATGCGCCGATATCCTGAATGACATGGTAGATGGGCTTGATGTAGGTCATATCGTTGATGGGGTAGCCCAGCAGCAGGGCGGCGGGCTTTGGCACATTGTAATGCTTATACCCCACCGATTCCGTGCCGAACAGGCCCGTCAGGTGGCCGCCCATGGAATATCCCACAATGGCGTACTGCTCCGGCTGGATGCCAAACTCCGCAGCGTGTTCCTCAATGTACTGCATGGCCCGGCCGATGTCCTCCAGCGGAGCGTCATCGGAAGCATCCGTCCAGACGCGATACCGCAGAATAAAGGCGGCATAGCCCAGTTCATGCAGCTGCCAGGCCGTGCAGGCCCCCTCCTCCAGCTCGGCGCTCTCATTGGCACCGCTGCCGGCCAGGATCAGCGCAAACTTGGCATTTTCGGTCTTGGCCGGGAAATAGAACAGGCCGGTGTTGTTTTTGGTGCGGTCTGCCGCCTTTTCCGCATCCGTGTAGAACGAGTGGGTGACCTGAACGCCATTGTTGTAGTTCTCAATAACCAGATTCAGCCCCTTGGCGCAGCCTTCGGCCACATACTCGTTGGTGTAGCCCTCCACAGTGGTCATCTCCCACAGGGCCTGACCCGGCGGGCAGTCCTTATCCTGCGAATAGGTGTAGAAGCCGGAGTTCTTGATGCCCGGGTTGTTGCGCACTTCCTTCATGGTGGTCTGGGCCGTGATGTTGGGCTCTCCCTTTTCCATCACGGCACCGGCGGGCAGGGCCAGCAGAGCCAGCAGACACAGCACCATCGCAACGATTCGTTTTGCCTGTTTCATGTTCCGTTCCTTCCCCCGGCACCGCCCTGATTGCATTTTCCCGTACAGAGGACTATAATATGAGGCTGCACAGGCGACACCGGTTGGTTTTTGTTCTATTGTATCACACCCACCGGTATTGTCAAAACAAATCTGTCCGCAAAATCCATGCGTTGTGATCTCCACGCTTCCGGGGGGCCGGGTATTCAGATTCCGGACACTCTGCCCGGCCTGAGGTGAACAGGTTTCCATTGTGATTTGCGGCAGATTCTGCTATACTGAAAAAAGATATTGCACACGCAATGAGGGGAAACCGGAGCATTGCGGCTCCGGTCAGGATAGGAATATGAGTGAGATCACAGTCCGGCCCATGATGCCGGAGGATTGGACTGCCGTGTCCAAAATATATCTGGAGGGCATTGCCACCGAGCACGCCACTTTCCAGACCAACTGCCCGCCCTACACTGCCTGGGACGCATCCCATACCCGGGAATGCCGCCTGGTGGTGCTGGACGATGGGGTCGTAGCCGGCTGGGCAGCCCTGCATCGGGTAGACCCCCGCTGGTGCTACCGCGGCGTGGCCGAGGTGAGCATCTATGTCGGGGAGAAATTCCGGGGCAAGGGACTGGGCTTTCACCTGCTCACAGCGCTCTGCCGTGAGGCCGAACAGGCCGGGTACTGGACGCTGCAGTCCACGGTGCTGCAGGACAACGCCCCCTCCCGGGGCCTGCACCTGAAATGCGGCTTCCGCGTGGTGGGCCGCCGGGAGCGCATTGCCCGGGACTGCCACGGCCGCTGGCTGGACACCTACCTGATGGAGCGGCGGTGTACAGCGGACGAACCGTCGGGCTATAAAAAGCTGTAAGGCGCTTTTGCGGGAAAGATTACAGTTTCTTCAAAAAGGTGACCTTGAAAATTCACAAAAATATGATATACTAACGTAACGATACCAAAGCGAGAGAAAGGAGGCGCGCGGAATGGCACCGACCAAAGAGCGTCCGGCAACCAAGACGATTGCCACAAACCGGGAAGCGCGCCACGAGTATTTCGTTCTGGAAGCGCTGGAGACCGGCGTTGAGCTGAAAGGCACCGAGGTCAAGAGCCTGCGTGCCGGCGGCGTGAACCTGAAAGACAGCTGGGTCGATATTGAGGACGGCGAGCTGCTGGTCAAGGGAATGCACATCACTCCCTACGACCACGGCAACATCTTCAATCAGGACCCCATGCGGGTGCGGCGGCTGCTAGCCCACAAGAACGAGATCCGGCGGCTGCACCAGCAGTGCAAGCTGCAGGGCTACACCCTTGTGCCGCTTTCGCTCTACTTCAAGCATGGCCGCGTCAAAATGGAGCTGGGCCTGTGCAAGGGCAAAAAGCTCTATGATAAGCGCGCAGATGCCGCCAAGCGCGATGCCAAGCGCTCCATCGACCGGGCCGTTAAATCCAACGGCGTTTACTATTGATTTCAGGCAGCATTCCTGCCCGGAAACTTCAAAGCTCACCCACACCGCAAGGTGTGTTTTATGGGGGCGTAAAGGTTTCGACGGGGGAGCGAGGCCTGGGCAGCGGGTAGCAGTGGGGGACCTGCTCTAAACTCCTCCAAAAATTAACTGACAACAATAATTATCAGTTGCTCGCAGCCTGAGTGCTGCGCGTTCCGCCCACTCTTGTGTCGTGTGGGGCCGGGGCGTCCTTTAGACACAGCACCTGAACGGACCTAAGCTTTGCGGACCGGCAGGAACTCATGAAGCTACCAATGCGTTAGCCTGGCGACCGGCGTGACGCGGAGGGAATGTTGTTGATCGCCTGCACCCGGAGACACCTACGCTGAACTCTTTTCGGACATGGGTTCGACTCCCATCGCCTCCACCACACAAGAATCAGGCGAACCCCACAATCTACTTCGTGGGCGCGTTCTTCGTCCTGATCATGCCGCTCCCTGAGCGGTAACAAAAGAACCACTGCATAAGGTCAATGCCTTTTGTAGTGGTTCTTTTTCTGCGTCTTCATCTTCTGCGTGCGCAAGGAGTGCGCAAATTTTCAAAAAACTTTGAAGATCCTCTTTACATCTGCTTGCAGATGTGCTATAATAAAATCACGGAAAGCAATACAACACACAACATCATTGAGGTACAAAATTATGAGAAACGCTATTGAGATCGCCGCTGACATCCGCAACGCCGCCGAGTGGGATAACGACCTGTGCGCGGAGCTGTGTAAGGCCGCCGGTATGGAAAATGAGTGGAACGCCGCGGACGGCGAGACTTTTGAATCCGTCGTCAATGCCGCAGCCGAAAAACTGGGCGTGAAGATCTACTAATGACGCAGGCCCCCATCTGGGGGCCATTTTTGTAAGGAGAATCACATGGAAAAGTTTGACCAGCAGAAGTACAAGAACGCATTCAACCGTGAAAAATATGAAAACATTGTCGTCAGGGTTCCCGCCGGAAGTCGTGCTTCCATCAACGTGCAGGCCCGAGAAAAAAGGGTTTTCCAGCACGAACGCATACATTCTGGATCTGATCCAGAGAGATTCAAAAAATATCTGAGATTTTCTTTGCATCTGCTTGCAGATGTGCTATAATAAAATCACGGAAAACAATACAACACACAACATCATTGAGGTCCAAAATTATGAAGCTTTCTCAGAACATGCTCAAGAAAATCTGGAATGCACGCGACGTGGTCAGCGGTATGGACGGTTGGGTCTTTGGAACGAAGTACAACTACCGTGCCCTGAAGTGGAATCGGGACGGGGACATGCAGGTTTGCAAATACGAAGGCAACGACGATCTTGAAATTGCCTGGTTTAATGTCAAAGATCTCATTGATGACTTTGACGCAAAGTACGAAGCCGAACAGAAAGCGCTGTCAGAGCTCAGAGAAGATATCGAGAGAGACGGTGCCCGGCTCTTAGCGTTTGATCCTGATGAAGATTAAATAAAAGAAGCCCCCAGGTGACGCGCGAACGCCGCTCGGGGGCTTTTACGGAAAACATACCTCACACTTAGAGGTATGGAAAAAGTATATCACGACAAGATGTTTTTGTCCAGAGAGGAGTAAGCATGGAAAAGATATACCCACCTCTTGCCATTCTGAAGGAGATCACAAGGGTCATGCCAAAGGTCTGGCAGATCATTGACGTGTCCCGGCCCATAGGCGTACAAAATTCAGGGTGCCCAGACAGATGCTTCGCTCCCATCGAGACAGCCACAGCAGCAAGCATTTTCTGCCAGGAAAGCTCCGCCAAAAAAAAGTGTGCAGATATCGACATCCCGCAGCCCAGATTGACGCTTGCCCTCGCCCAGTGGCGAAAAGATAAAGAGGTCTTTGTGGTAGACCCAGACCTTGCCGCCGTGCTTTATGCGCAGGATGATATGGACATTCCGGCAGCCGCCTTTGACTATCTGCCTTACAGCTGCTTCTATGTAGAGAGCCCCGGCCTTGATGTGTACCTGACCGGAATTCATGGCTTTTTCTTTTATCTGGGATGGGACACGAAAGAGCAAAAAGTTCTTCTGAGCTTTGTCTTTCTCGGGGAAAGTGGCGGATGCTATCCCTTTGACCTTCCACTTGATGGAGAAAGCCTTGACGTGTGCTTTGATGCCGCTGTCAAGAAGCGGGCACAAAGCGGAAACGCCCACCTTGCCACGGTGGCGCGGCAGGAGCAAAAGCAAAGAGATGCTGTCATCTCTCTTTTGCGCTGTGCCTTGCAAGTGGTGCTGTATCTATGCGCATCCAACTCCGAGATCGTCCCCGATCCAGAGCAAAAGACCGTCACAAAGCACAGCCGCACCGTAAAAGACCGGTATGCAGAGATCAGGAAGTGGGATGTCGGTATGCGTGTAGGCGCATCGCTCCGTGAGCAATCCAGGCGCGCCGCCGATGAGGATGCCCCGGCCCGCACTGGCAGCCACCAGCAGAAGCGGCCGCACATGCGCCGTGGGCACTGGCACCACTTCTGGACAGGCTCGAAGTCTGAACCGGATAAAAGAAAGCTGGTACTGAAATGGCTTTCTCCGATTTTTGTTGGTGCTGGAGACGCAGAGACACCTGTTGTGATGCATAAAGTGAAGGAAGTGTAATAGATGCCGCCGAAGAAAAATCACATCGGGGAAAAACACGGGACGCTTGAAGTCATCGCAGAGGCCCCATCAAGAAAAAGTAAGTCCGGAAACTTGCTAACCTGCTGGAAAGTGCGATGTTCTCATTGCGGATGCGAAAAAAATTATGCTTTGGGGAAGCATCCGGAACGCAAAATCGTGCGGGTGCATCAAAGTGACAGATGTGCCAAAGGAATGCACCTGTAAAAGGTGCGGAAAATCTTTTACCGGAAATATGTTTACCGTTTACTGTCCAGAATGCAAAGAAGTCATAAAAGAGTTGCACGGCGTAAAAGGGAATTCGTGTTTTTCTTTTGAAGCAGTATGTATTGACTGCGGCGCGCATTTTGTTGCAGGCTCAAAAAAAGCTCTCCGATGCCCTGAGTGTAGAAAAAGGCCAAAAGAGAAAGCAATCGTCTATGTGCTCAGAGACGAAAAAACGGGACAGCAAGAAGGCTTGGAGAAGCATACTCGTGTGCTGACTGTGGGAAGCCTTTTATCTTAAAAAATGGATTTCAAAAGTACTGCCCAGACTGTGAGCCGAAGCACGCCATACAATCGTGGAAAGAGTATAAGGAAAAATACGCAAAAAAGTAAAAATCCCCGGTGCTCTATCCATGCGGAGCACCGGGGCTGTTGCTATGTACTCTTACTTGATTTTTCCCTGCATCTGATCCAGCAGCTCATCTGCGTGGATGGCCTCGGGAGTAAAGCTGTTGTTCTCCCACCATGCCCAGATGGCGGCAGCGGTGGTCAGGCCAGCCGTCACCCACTGCTCCACGCTGGCGCTGTCGATGGGCAGCACCGGCTTGCCTGCTGCACTCAGCAGCTGATTGACGAGGGCCAGTGCCAGCACGACAGTGCGGGCAATGGTCGCGGCGGGGATGGCGGGGGTGTTGTTCTCAGTGATGTGTGCGTTCATAATGTCAGTTCCTTTCTTCAGTCGTGGATGGGTAAAGCGCAGGCTCTCTTGTACAATTCCGTGCCGGTGCCGTTGCCGCCCATCACATGATAGGTCTTGTAGAGGTAATTCAGGTTGCGCAGGCCGTCGCGGGTGATGTACCCCAGCTCCATAAAACGGTAGCACTCGGTATAGATGCGGTCGTGCAGCAGGGCCAGCACCGCGTCCCACAGGGCCTTGATCTTGGGGATGGCGGCAAGGATCGCGCCGCCGATCAGAGCACAGAGCCACCCGGCCCAATACTCCGTGATAAACTGCCACATCGGTCTCACCCCTCCTCGTCATCTTCCCACGCCTGCTGGATGCGCTGTCCGTTGTGACACACCGCATCCAGAACGGCATCTGCTTGGATATTGGATGCCAGCAGGGCCTTGTCTTGGGTATTCATGTTGTAGTACCCCGTGAACACCTCACCGTCTGCCAGAGGCGCTGCTACGGTGATGCGGTCGATCTTGTGCTCTTCCAGTGTAGCTAGAACCTCCGAGAGCCAGGGTGCGTATGGTGCATCTGAAATCAGATAACTTGCCATCGGTCTCACCCCCTGACCTGCCCCAGCCCGGCCCGCTGGATGATGGCAGCGTAGTCCTTGTAGGCCACGCTCAGGTCTGCGCCCTTGGCGATGCCGGGGATCTTGCCGCTGCTGGTGTACTGCCACATCCCAAAGGGCCAGCCGGGGGCGGGCTTCTTGGTGCGATAGGCTGCCAGCCATACGTCGTAGGGCTTGAGGGCCGCGCCGCCCATGTAAAGGTTGGTCTGCCCGAAGTTCAGGCCGGTGTAGAGCATGGCGTACACGCCCCAGCTCTCCACCACGCTCAGGCAGTGGGCCACGATGTCAGTCAGGGTGGCCTTGCTCAGGGCCTCCTGCAGCTTGTCCTCGATGTCCACGGCCACCGGCAGCTGGAACGTTCTGCCGCCCAGCGCCTTCTTGAACAGGGCCAGCTCCTTGTCGGCCTGTGCCTTGGTGGTTGCCTTGAAGTAGCCGTACACGCCCACCGGGATGCCCAGTCGGGTGCACTCGGCGTAGTTGCGGGCAAAGAAGGGGTCGATGTAGGGTTTGCTGGGCTTGCCCTCTTTGCTGTTGCCCATGGCCCGGATCATCACGCCGGAGACAAGGCCGCTTGCCTTGACCTTGTCCCAGTCAATGCGGCCCTGCCAGCGGGAAACGTCAAGTATGGTTCTGGGCATTGCTCTGCGCCTCCTTTGCAGTATTCAAAGTGCCTCCCACATAAACTCGCCAACTCGTACCGGTGTCATCATTGGGCCAAATCGTGACATGCTTTCCACTGCAGATTGGCCATGCATTGAAATGTCGAATCCCATACATTTCACTGCCGAATGTATGCGCTCCCGGTTTTGCTGTGCAGGGATGATGCGGTAGCTCGTCCATGGTCATGGTATGCACATGGTAATGCTGCGGGTCTTTCTGATACTCAGCTCTCTGTAGGGCAACAGCTTCCTGCACGATCTTGTTAAGCCCTGCCTGGTCATACTCCATTTTGAAAGTTCCGCTCTCGAGCAGCTCGTCCAATGTGCCCTCCAGGGTCGTGTCACCCAGTGTGATGCGCACCTTCAGGTCATCCATTGCTCTGCGCCTCCTTCTCGGTCAGCTGGACGTGGATAGCTTCCAGGTCGTCAGCGGTCAGGGCAGGGTAATCCGCCGCGATTGCCTCAAAGGCTTCGCCGTTGTTCAGCCGGATGCGGAATGCCCGCACCATGATGCGGAGTTTCAGGTTGTTCAGCGTTTTCATAGTTTTAACCTCCAATCAAATCGGCCATCATAAGCACAAGGTCGTCGTTTGCCGCTTCCAGAGCGTCCATGCGGCCCGGCACGGTTTCCAGCTCTGCCTTTTTCTTCGCTTCGGCGGCAGCGGCTTCTTCTGCCTTTTTCTTGGCTTCAGCCTGTGCAGCCAGCTCGTCGGCGGTGTAGCGGATGTACCGCATCACCGGCACTTCCTCATCCCAGGCGGGCTGAGGGTCAACGCCGGGCACATCGATGACCTTCACCATGTCCCGGCCAATCTCTTTACCATCCCGGTAGTAGATGGCGAGAGAGCCGTCCGGCAGCTTTGCGGTCTCTCTGTGCCACTGCGGAGCTGTGCCCTCTACGGCATCATGGTGAATGACTTCCACATCTTCCACCAGATAGCCCGCTTCCAGATCCGGCTCAGTGGTCAGCACAATGCCAGTCTCGTCAATAATTTTCATGTGCGCTCCTTTCATGCGGCATCATCCACCCGCACCCAGATGTACAGGGCATAGTAAGGGTTCAGGATGCTCATTGCCTGCCCGCTGCCGGTGCTGCCGATGAACGCGATCGTCTCGCCTTTACGCACTGTAAAGCTCACATCGGAAAGCACGTATTCTTTTGCTTCCTTCCGGTATTTAAACCAGACATGATCAAAGACAATGCTTCCATCCGTTACTTTTTTCTCCTCCGCCCCACGGTCTTTGATTTCCGGCTCTTCATCGATAACCTCAAGGATACGGCGTCCGGAAGCCAGAGAACGGGTAAGCATCATGAATACATTGGAAATCATCATAAGAGAGTTCAGTACCTGAAGCACATAGCTCAAAAAAACCTGTGAGTTCTCCCACTTTCATATTTCCAATACGGATCTGCTTTCCTCCAAACCAGAGGATCGCCAGGATCGTGGAATACATGACTAACTGCATGGCAGGCATGTTTAAAACAGCCAGCCGGAAAGCCTTCTCAGAAACTGTCTCTAAATTGCCATTGACTTCCTCAAATTTTTCAATCTCATAATTTCCCGGACATAAGATTTCACAACACGCACAGCTGTCAGATTCTCCTGCACGATCCGGTTTACCAGATCCATGGCCCCCTGCATTTTCTCATATAAAGGACGCACATGGCGGATGATCTGAAAAAGCAGCACCGCCAGTATCGGCAGGGCCACAAAGAAAACAACTGCCAGAGAACGGTTGATAAAAAAACGACAGTCCCAGAGCCAGCACCATCATAAAAGGGGCCCGGCAGGCAGGCCGCATACCTGTAGAAACAGAATTCTGTATCGTCGTCACATCCCCGGGTCAGTCTCGTAATGAGGGAAGAAACCCGGAAATGATCCATATTTCCAAAAGAAAATTCCTGAAGTTTCTGATATTCTGCCTTTCTCAGCTCCGCTCCAAGCCCCTGACCGCAGAGAGCAGAAAACCCTGGCGCTGGCGATACCGATGGCAAGAGCTGCAAGAGCACAGAATGCCATAAGGGCTCCACGCTGAAAGATATAGGCTTTGTCACCATTTGCCACGCCCATATCCACCATGTCCGCCATGATGAAAGGAACAATGAGTTCAAAAAATGGTCTCTGCCACAATGCAAGACAGCTGCCAGAACCCCCATATTTTTTCATAAGGG
>ENA-OQET01000845-OQET01000845.1-human-gut-metagenome-genome-assembly--contig:-NODE-845-length-15039-cov-2.195145_pt1 | contig 15039 bp, 14 predicted proteins | sample MGYA00242800_ERZ504645 | MGnify/ENA primary metagenome ERZ504645 (study PRJEB26092, sample SAMD00036308) | human gut metagenome | host: Homo sapiens | study: EMG produced TPA metagenomics assembly of... | reverse complement strand
GCTACCGCCCGCCACGGTGGAGTCACGGTGACAAGGGTGGAGATCGCCCGCGAGGGGCTCAGCCGCCCCCGGGGCAGGTATGTGACGCTGGAAATGCCCAGCGTCAGCGTGCTGGACGAGCGGGACGCCGCCGTCATCGAGGTGCGCGCCCGGGAGCTGCGCGCCCTTTTTGCCGCCGGAAGGGCCGGTACTGGTGCTGGGTGTGGGCAACCGCCGCATCACCGCCGATGCCCTTGGCCCGCGCACGGTGCAGCGCATCCTTGTCACCATGGGCGCGGGCGCTGCCCCGCCGGTGCGGGGCTTGCGGCCGGTAGCAGCCGTTGCGCCCGGGGTGGCAGCAGCCACCGGGCTTTCGCTTCAGCAGCTGGCGGCGGCGCTGGTTGGCCAGCTGCACCCGGCGGCGGTGGTCTGCGTGGACAGTCTCTGCTCCGCCGAGGGGCAGCGGCTGGGGCGCACGGTGCAGTTTTCGGACTCGGGGCTTTACCCGGCGCAGGCCGACCACACCCGCCACCTGACCCGGGACACCCTTGGCGTGCCGGTGGTGGCGGCGGGCATCCCCACCCTGATGCAGGCGCAGGAGGGCGCAGACCTTGTGGTCACGCCCCGCGCACTGGACAGCGTCATCGCCCACGGCGCGGCGCTGCTGGCGTGTGCGGTCAACCGCGCCTTGCAGCCCCGTCTTACCGTGCAGCAGCTCTGCTGGCTGACGGGTGAAGAAAGGAGGTCTTGCCATGCGCAGCAGAGAGCCTTGGCGTCTGCCTGCGGGGCAGAGCAGGGCAGTGCCCTTTTTGCAGGCTGCGGTGCTGTTTGCAGCGCTGTGCATCTTTGCCCGCAGCGCCGCGCTGGTGCTGGCGGCCTTTCTGGCAGCGCCGGTGCCTGCCGCGCAGACTTTGCTGCATCTGGGACAGCAGGCCGTGGAGAGCCGCGCTGCGGCATCTGCGGAAAGCGTGCCGGAGGACGTGTCCGCGCCCTCTCCGGCGCAGGAAGCTGACGTCCCGGTGCAGACCGGGGTGGAGCAGTATTTTGTGGCGCTGCAGCCGGACGAAGCCCGCCCTGCCGATGCCGGCATGGTGACAGAGCAGCAGTTCGGGCAGGGCAGCGGCGAAAAGTACATTCCCTGCGGTGCGGGCAGCATCAAGAATAACACCCGGCAGACGGCGGCAGACATTGCCGCCGAGGCGGCGCAGCCCCTGCCCTTTGCCATTGAAAAAGACAGCGCTGCGCCGCAGGTGCTCATCATGCACACCCACGCCACCGAGGACTACCGCCTTTCTGCCGGGCTGTGGTTCACCCCCGGGGACGGGGCGCGCAGCACCGACCGCAGCATCAATATGTGCGCGGTGGGGCGGGTGATGGCCGATACCCTCAACGCGGCGGGCATCTGCACCCTGCACGACGAGACCCTGAACGACTACCCCAGCTACACCGGCAGCTATGCCAACAGCCGCGCGGTGGTACAGCAATACTTATCGCAGTATCCCAGCATCAAGATCGTGCTGGATGTCCACCGGGATGCCATCGAGACTGAGAACGGCTCCCGCATGGCCCCGGTGTGCACCGTCAACGGGCGGCAGGCGGCGCAGGTGATGATCATCTGCGGGTGCGACAACGGCACCACGGTCAGCCTGCCCAACTACCGGCTCAACCTCCGCTTTGCCGCCGCCTGGGAAAAACGCCATGGAGTGGTCGTTCCCCGGTTTCACCCGCCCGGTCCTGTTCAGCTATCGGTTCTACAATCAGGATCTGACCCCCGGCAGTCTGCTCATTGAAATCGGCGGGCACGGCAACAACCTGAACGAGGCCCTCTACGCCGGTCAGCTTGCCGCCCAAGGGTTGATCTCAGCATTAAAACAGTAAAACCTCCCAGTCCGCATCTGCTTCTTCGGCAAGTACGACCTGCCCTCTTTGCCAAGGGCTCCCCTATCAGGGGAGCTGGCGAGCGAATGCGAGACTGAGAGGTTTATTTTATTTTTGCTTATTCGTATACGATGCAGCCCAGGATCTGCTTGCCCAGCCGAAGGATCTTCTCGTTCTGCTCCCGCACGGCATCGGTGCGGGTGACCGTGCAGTCGGCAGCCAGCACAATGGCATCGGCAGCCACCACATGGGGCACGGTGGCAGCGGCCTTGAGGATGCTCTCGGCGGCGGTCACGCTCTGGCCGCGCAAGGGGTTCCGTGGCCTGCAGGGCAGCAGCCAGTGCTTCCAGCTGGTCCGCAGGCAGGTCGCCGGTGACCAGAATATTCTTCGCCTCCGGGGCGCGGCTGCGGATGGTCTGAGCCATCAGGCAGAGCATCTCAGCGTCCGCGCTGCCATCGGGGCGGCCCTCCATCTGATAGAGCTTTGCATCCAGCTTTCCGGCTTTCTTGGTGCGGTCGCTGGCCAGCGCGCCCAGCACGGGCAGGCCGGTGGAGCGGTTCAGCTCGCTGGCCGAGTAGACCATGCCGTCCAGCAGGAACCTGACCACGACCACGCCGCAGGCAAGCACACCGCCCAGCAGGAAACCAATGAGCAGGTACTTTGCCACCGAGGAGGCAGCGCCGCCGCCCAGTGCGGGCTCCTCCGCACTCTCCCAAGTACTCTTAGCAGAAGCCAGATTGTCATCCAGCGCCTGACGGGCACTCTGCAGTTCCACCAGCTGGCTCTGCAGATTCTGAACATCTTCATTGCTCGTCTGCTGCAACGCACGCAGTTCCGTGGAGACCCCCTGTGTCACGCTCTGATCAATCACGCGTACACTGTGGCTGCACACAGCAGCTGCCGCTTTATCATGGATCAGATCCAGACGACCCAGCAGCGCGTTCAGAATTTTCTCTGCGGTCTGCTGATCTGCAGCATACGCCTGCAAGGTCATCACGCCGTTATACTCGCCACTGTCGTTCTGGGAAAGTTCTACCGTGACCACGCCCTTCAGGTAGCGCACATCTACCCCTACGGCATCAGCGGCAGCATTCATGGAGTCACCGCTGACCAGCTGTTTCTGATATGCAGCCAGCAACGCACCGGTCGGGTCAACATTCTGATACGCAGAACCCGGCTGGATTTTGTAGCCGCTGTCAATATAAAGGTCAGCCTGCGCCGTCCAGACATTATAAACGTCCAGATTTTTTAGCAGCGACTTTTCTGCATAGTCCTGTGCCTGTTTCAGTGCTTCCTGCACACTAGACTGCGCATCCTCGTTGCTCTTCGCCGTCAGCTCGTACTGCTGCACAGCAAACTCATAATCCTTCTCTTTCTGCTGATACTCAGCCAGAGCCTCTTCATAAGCAACCTGATCTTCTGCCGAAACAGCGCCGCCGCGCAGGATCTTTACCCCGGCAAGGCCGCCAGCGATCACAGCACAGACCACCGCGGTCAGCAGGATGGGTTTGAGCTTGTGCAGAAGGGTCACCATGAGCGCAACGAGGTCGATTTCTTCCTCATCCTGTGCGCCGGTGGGGTAAGTGGTTTGATTTTCGTTCATGCTCTACTCCTCAGGACAAAGCCAATCTTCATGTTTGTTCCGTTTTGTGCAATGCACATACTATAACAGGATAAATAATAGCATCCTTTCCGTCAGAATTCAACCGTTTTTCCGCAAAAGCCGATTGACAAACCGGTGCTGCTGTGCTATTTTTAGAATCACTGAAAAGCAAGGATCGGGAAAAGTAACGCATTCCGGACGCTACAGAGAGCGCGGCAGAAGCTGAGAGCCGTGTGCGGGCCAGTGCGCGAACGAACACCCGGGAGCTGCAAGCTGAACACGGCATTCTGCCGCCAGTAGGTGCGCCGCAAAGCCCAGCGTTACCAGGGCAGCGCTTATTGGAGCGCGCGAGCGACCGGACACTTCCGGTAATTCAGGTGGCACCGCGGACATTACAAGACAGCTTGTTCGCCCTGAAAATTCAGGGCAAAGCTGTCTTTTTATTTTTATATCGGAGGAAAGAAAGATGGAACGTACTGAGATCGTCTCGCTGTACAAGAACACTCCCGCCGACGGCACAGTGGTCACCGTGTGCGGCTGGGCCAAGAACATCCGTGATTCCAAGAACATCGGCTTCATCGCCCTGTCGGACGGCGGCTGCTTCAAGACCCTGCAGGTCGTGCTGGAGGCAGGCAAGCTGGCAAACTACGAGGAGGTCATCCACACCGGCCTGTACAGCAGCCTGCGCATCGTGGGCCGCATTGTCCTGACCCCGCAGGCAAAGCAGCCCTTTGAGCTGAACGCCGACAGCGTGGAGATCCTGGGCGACTGCCCCGCAGACGAGTACCCCCTGCAGAAAAAGAAGATGAGCATGGAGTATCTGCGCACCATGCCCACCCTGCGCCCCCGCACCAACACCTTCAACGCCGCATTCCGCGTGCGCAGCGTGGCTGCCTACGCCATCCACAAGTTCTTCCAGGAGAACGGCTTCGTCTACTCCCACTCTACCCCTGCTGACCGCTTCCGACTGCGAGGGTGCCGGTGAGATGTTCCAGGTCACCACGCTGGACCTGCAGAACGTTCCCAAGAACGAGGACGGCACCGTGGATTACAGCCAGGACTTCTTTGAGAAGCCCGTCAACCTGACCGTTTCCGGCCAGCTGGAGGCCGAGGCCATGGCCATGGCCTTTGGCAAGGTGTACACCTTCGGCCCCACCTTCCGTGCGGAGAAGAGCTTTACCACCCGCCACGCCGCCGAGTTCTGGATGATCGAGCCCGAGATGGCCTTCTGCGACCTGAAGGGCTACATGGACACCGCCGAGGCCATGACCAAGTTCGTCATCCGCTATGTGCTGGACAACTGCCCCGATGAGATGGCCTTCTTCAACCAGTTCATCGACAAGGGCCTGATCGAGCGCCTGGAGCTGGTGGCAAACAGCGAGTTCGGCCGCATCACCTACACTGAGGCCATCGAGATCCTGAAGAAGAACAACAAGAAGTTCCAGTTCCCCGTGGAGTGGGGCGTGGATATCCAGACCGAGCACGAGCGCTACCTGACCGAGGTCGTGTTCAAGAAGCCTGTCTTTGTCACCGATTACCCCAAGGAGATCAAGAGCTTCTACATGAAGATGAACGCGGACGGCAAGACCGTGGCCGCAGCCGATATGCTGGTGCCCGGCATCGGCGAGCTGATCGGCGGCAGCCAGCGCGAGGAGAACTACGACAAGCTGGTGGCCCGCATGGACGAGCTGGGCATGGACAAGACCAACTACGAGTGGTACCTGAACCTGCGCAAGTTCGGCGGCGTGGAGCACGCCGGTTACGGCCTGGGCTTCGAGCGGATGATCATGTACCTCACGGGCATCCAGAACATCCGTGACGTGCTGCCCTTCCCCCGCACCGCTTACGGTTTCTAAGGATTAAATTCAACCCTCTCAGTCAAAGCCTGACGGCTTTGCCAGCTCCCCCGAAGGGGGCAGCCTATTGCGGCTCTTGGATAAAGGCAGCATAGCCTCGCCCTTCGGGAGAGGTGGCATTGCGGAGCAATGACGGAGAGGTTGTACGAAGGCCAGCCTACCCGGATACACGCTCGCTCATGGTCTAAAACCAAGTATACCACGTTTTTTGCCTGTGGAAAATAGTCTGCAGTTATGTTATGATAGAAAATCAGACAAGCCCCAGCAAAAAGTTTGAGACGAGGAAGGATTTACAATGCGTGAAAGTGGTATTCTGATGCCGGTGTCCAGCCTGCCCGGCCCCTACGGGATCGGCTGCTTTGGCAAAAAGGCAGAAAAATTTGTGGATTTCCTTGCGGCGGCAGGCCAGAAGATCTGGCAGATCCTGCCCCTGAGCCCCACGGGCTATGGGGACAGCCCCTACCAGAGCTGCTCTGCCTTTGCGGGCAACCCTTATTTCATTGATCTGGATGCTCTGAAAGCCGAGGGGCTGCTGACAGCCGCCCAGCTCAAGGCCGAGCCCTGGGGCAAGGACCCGCTGAACGTGGATTACGGCACCCTGTACACCAGCCGCTACAAGATCCTGCGTGCCGCCTACGCCGCCTGGCGCAGGCAGTGCGCGGGCCAGCACGGCTGTGCCCATTACTATCCGGATGCGTACTATGCCTTTACGCTGGAAAACGAGGGCTGGCTGGAGGATTATGCCCTCTACATGGCCCTCAAGACCGCCAACGGCATGAAGAGCTGGACCCAGTGGCCCCGGGAGTACCGCAAGCGGGAGCCGCAGGCGCTGGAAGCTTTTAAGGCAGAGAACGAGGAGGAGATCGGCTTCTGGAAGTTTCTGCAGTACGAGTTCAGCATCCAGTGGAAGAAGCTGAAAGCCTACGCCAACGCCCACAACGTGCAGATCCTGGGCGATATCCCTATCTATGTCTCGGCAGATTCCGTGGATGCCTGGGTGGGCGGCCCGCTGTTTGAGCTGGATGCAGACGGCGGCTTTGCCCGGGTGGCAGGCTGCCCGCCGGATTACTTCTCGGCAGACGGCCAGCTCTGGGGCAACCCGCTGTACAACTGGCCCTACCATAAGCAGACCGGATATGCCTGGTGGATCCAGCGTGTCCGCCATGCGCTGGGCATCTATGACCTGCTCCGCATCGACCACTTCCGTGGTTTTGATACCTACTGGGCCATCCCGGCAGACAGCACTACCGCCAAGACCGGCAAGTGGGAGACCGGCCCCCGGATGGAGCTGTTCAACGCGCTGGAAGGTGCGCTGGGCAAGCTGCCCATCATCGCCGAGGATCTGGGGGAGCTCTTCCCCAGTGTGCGGGAGCTGCTGGCAGACAGCACCTTCCCGGGCATGAAGGTGCTGCAGTTCGCGTTCGGCGGCGGGGACAGCGAGTACCTGCCCCACAACCACGTCAAGAACAGCGTGGTCTACCCCGGCACCCACGACAACACGACGCTGACCGCCTGGTGGGACGAGAGCGCATCGGCCAAGGAGAAGGCTGTGGCTGCCGCTTACCTGCATCTGACCGGCTATCAGCCCACCGCAAAGGAGGTGGCCGCTGTCAAAACAGAGGCGGCCCGCACCGCGCTGCTCCGGGCTGCGCTGGGCTCTGTGGCCGACCGCGCCATCATCCCCATGGCCGACTGGCTGGGCCTGGGCGAGGAAGCCCACCTGAACAGCCCCGGCAAGCTGGGCGGAAACTGGAGCTGGCGCGCCGCCGATGGGTTCGACACTGCCGCGCTGGCCAAGCGCATTCTGGCGGAGTGCGCCGTGTACTGCCGTACAGAACCGGGCCGGAAACCCGGAGTGTGTTTAGCAGTTTGACGAAAATGTAAAAAATTACGTTAAAGTTTGTGCGTTTTGCTGGAAACGCCCGGCACAAGATGGTATAATTCCGGTAATGGGGGCTGCGCTTTCAGCGGCCGTGTGGCAAAGCTGTGCCGGAAGGGAGAGAGTCCGGCACTGGATAATGGGGAAAAACGCATGAAAAAAGAATGGACGGAACAGGATCTGCGCGCCTTTGCAGAAAACGCACAGACCGCCTTTGAGGACGTGACCCTGACGGAAGCCGATGAGGAGGCCGCGGACACCTGGCAGGACGATGGCCTGCAGGTGGATTATGTCCTGCGCAATGGGCAGGTGGACTGCGTGCTGCGCCGCCTGATCGAGGCGGACGGCAAGCTCTGGCAGCTGCAGATGACGGCTCCGCTGGCGGGCAGCGACCTGCCGGAGGATCGGATGACCGCGCGGGAGCGGGAGCTCTGCCGGGACGATATGAATCACGATTTCCTGACCGGCGTGTTCAACCGCCGCTATTTTGAAACGGAGTTCTGCACCCGGCTGGATGAGTGGACGGATGCTCACCGCTGTGCTTCGCTGGCGCTGGTGGCGCTGGACGATGAGGGCGGGATGCGCGCCCGGCAGGGCGATGCCGTGATGAACCAGCTGGTCTGTTTTGTGGCCAACCAGTGGAAAAAGTACTACGACCGCCCTGCAGAGCGGGTGGTCTGCCGCCTGACGGACACGCTGTTCGCCATCGGCTGTGCGGATAAGAACTGCGCAGAGCTGGCCGAGGAGCTGAACGGCATTTATGCCGAGATGCCCCGCGCGTGCGTGGCATCGGTGGGCCTGATGCGCCGGGTGCCCTTTACCCAGTCCATCGGCTGCGCCTGCACCGGCGAGGTGCGGGGCAAGAACTGGGACGCGCTGTATCAGCTGTGCGAGCAGCGCCTGAAGGCGGCCCAGACCGCCGGCGGCGACCAGATCTGCAGCAAATAAACCGAATGCATAAAATCCCCCTTTGCGGTACAAGCTAGTGCTGCAAAGGGGATTTTTGTATGGAAAATCAGAAAAATGATAACCTGAATCTGCTGGAAGCGGTGGTGCAGAACACGGAGATGGGCAAGAACACGCTGGAACAGATCGTGCCCATGACCGAGGACCCTGCTTTCCGGGCCGAGCTTCTGCGGGAGCGGAACCTCTACCGGGAACTGAATCAGGAGGCCCACACCGCCATCGAGGCCTGCGGCGGCACGGCTCAGGGCCAGAGCATCATGGCAAAGCTCAACACCAAAATGGGCATCGGCATGAAAACGCTCACCGACAGATCCACCCGCAATCTGGCCGAAATGCTCAGCGAGGGAAGCAGTCAGGGCGTGATGGACTGCATCAAGAGCCAGAAGGATTATCCCGATGCGGCTCCCGGCTCCAAGCGCCTGATGCAGAAACTGCAGGATCTGGAGGAAGAGAACCGGCTGAAACTGGAGCAGTTTCTGTAAAGGCCGCTCCGGCTGCTCAGAGTGCTTCTACCATGGCTGCCACGATCCTGGTGGCGGTAGCCACATACTCGGCGATGCTGAATTTCTTCACCACCAGCACCTCGTGGCCGTCTTCGTCGGCGTTGTCGCTCATGGCGCGCAGGATGACGCAGGGGACATCGTTGCGTCCGGCAATCTGGCTGACCGCAGCGCCCTCCATCTCGACACAGTCGGGATGGCACTTTTCCTCGATGGCTCTTTTCGTCTCGGCATCGCCCACAAAGGTGTCGCCGGTGGCGATCTTGCCCGCAATGGCCTTCACACCGCAGGCCGCACAGGCGTCCAGTGCAGTCTGCACAAGAGCGGGGTCCCCGTGGTATTCGGTCTGGAACGGTGCGCTTTGGGCAATCATGCTCAGTTCAGCATCGTGGTAAACGACCGTCTCGCCGATGCAGACATCGCCGATGCCGATCTTGCTGGTCATGTTGCCGGCAATGCCACTGAAAATCAGCCTGTCAATGCCGTATTTTGTGCAAAGCACCTGCACGGTGGAGGCGGCGTTGGCCTTGCCCATGCCCGCACAGCAGACAACGACCTGCTTGTCGTGCAGGGTGCCGCAGTGGTATTCCACCCCGGCGTATTGCTCCTTGGTTACACTTTCCAGCCGGGCACACAGCTGATCCACTTCATCGGGCATAGCGCCCATAATGCCAATAATCATCTTGCATTCTCCTAAAAAACAGCGCTGTTCAGTCAATTATACATTAAAGAGGAACTCAATGACATCGCCGTCGTTCACAACATATTCCTTGCCCTCGGTGCGCTGCAGGCCCTTGGACTTGACGGCGGCATAGTTGAAATCGGCGTCCTCAAGGTCTTTGTAGGCAATGACCTGTGCGCGGATGAAGCCGCGTTCAAAATCGCTGTGGATCTTGCCGGCGGCCTGCGGGGCCTTGGTGCCGCGCTTGATGGTCCATGCACGGCACTCTTTTTTGCCGTCAGTCAAAAATGCTGATAAGACCCAGCAGCTCATAGCTTGCCTTGATGAGCTTGTCCAGACCGGTGGATTCAATGCCCATTTCCTGCAGGAACGCGATTTTTTCCTCCTGCGTGGAACCGGCAATGTCCTCCTCGGTCTTGGCGCAGATGGGGATAGCCTGCGCGTTTTCCTCCTTGGCGCGGGCGGCCACCAGCGGAAGTAGGGATTTTCGTCCAGCCCGCCGAGCAGATCGTCCTCGCCCACATTGCAGGCGTAGATCACAGGCTTGGCGGAGAGCAGGCCCAGCTCCTTGCGGACGGCCTTCTGTGCATCGTCACCCTCGTCAAAGTCGAAGGAACGCGCCGGCTTGCCGCCCTCGAGCCAGGAGGCCAGTTCCGCCAGCCAGCCGGCCTCCGCCGCGGCAGCCTTGTTGCCGGTTTTGGCGGCCTTCTGCTGGCGGCCAAGGCGGTTGCTGACGACCTCCAGATCGGCCAGAATCAGCTCCAGATCAATGGCATCAATGTCGCGGATGGGGTCAACGCTCTCGGGCTTGTTGACGTCCTCCACAACATGGATGATGTTGTCATCGTCAAAGCAGCGCACCACATGGACGATGGCATCGCACTCGCGGATATGCCCCAGAAACTTGTTGCCGAGGCCCGCGCCCTGACTGGCGCCCTTGACAAGGCCTGCAATATCGACAAATTCAACAATGGCAGGGGTTTTCTTGTCGGTCTGCCAAATCTCGGCCAGCTTGTCCAGCCGTGCATCAGGCACCGGCACAATGCCGGAGTTCGGCTCAATGGTGCAGAAGGGGTAGTTGGCTGCCTGCGCATTCTGTGTGCTGGTCAGCGCATTGAACAAAGTCGATTTGCCCACATTGGGCAGACCCACGATACCTAATTTCATAGCGTTTGTATCTCCCGTCATGGATTTTGACATATAGACAAAGTATATCACACATCGTGCATCTTTTCAAGGCTGCCGATGGCTGGCGGGCATTAAAAAAAGCCCCTTTCAACTGCCATACAGCAGCCAAAAGGAGCTTAAATCGTACTATAACATCTATCGTAGTTGAACTACGATTTTCTCAACAATTGTCGTAGCAAAACTGAGTTTTGCGCGGCGCTGCGGTTAAGCGGCGCGGCCAACTGTTGATTGGATGCTCATTTTAGTGCGATACTTCGCAGAAATCTTTCGATTACAGCTCAGCGAAGTACTTAATGGTGCGGACCATCTGAGAGGTGTAGGAGTTCTCGTTGTCGTACCAAGAAACGACCTGAACCTGATAGGTGTCGTCGTCGATCTTAGCGACCATGGTCTGGGTGGCATCGAACAGAGAGCCGTAGCGCATGCCGATGACATCGGAGGAAACGATCGGATCCTCGTTGTAGCCGAAGCTCTCAGAGGCAGCAGCCTTCATAGCGGCGTTGATGGCTTCCTTGGTGACGTCCTTGCCCTTGACAACGGCAACCAGAATGGTGGTGGAGCCGGTGGGGACAGGAACGCGCTGAGCAGAGCCGATCAGCTTGCCGTTCAGCTCGGGGATGACCAGGCCGATGGCCTTGGCAGCGCCGGTGGAGTTAGGAACGATGTTCTGGGCACCGGCACGAGCGCGGCGCAGGTCGCCCTTACGCTGCGGGCCGTCCAGGATCATCTGGTCGCCGGTGTAAGCATGAACGGTGGTCATGATGCCGGAAACGATCGGGAAAGTCTTGTTCAGGGTGTCGGCCATGGGGGCCAGGCAGTTGGTGGTGCAGGAAGCAGCAGAGATGACCTGATCCTCAGCGGTCAGGGTCTTCTCGTTGACGGAGTAGACGATGGTCTTCAGGTCGTTGCCTGCGGGAGCAGAGATAACGACCTTGCGGGCGCCAGCCTGAATGTGAGCCTCAGCCTTGGCCTTGCTGGTGTAGAAGCCGGTGCACTCCAGAACGACATCAATGCCCAGCTCGCCCCACGGGCAATCCTTGGCGTCCTTAATGGCGTAGATGGTGATCTTCTTGCCGTCGACGACGATGTAATCCTCGCCAGCCTCAACGGTGTGCTTGTTCTCGCCGATCTTGCCCAGGAAAGAGCCCTGAGCAGTGTCGTACTTCAGCAGGTGAGCCAGCATAGCGGGGCTGGTCAGATCGTTGATGGCGACAACTTCGTAGCCGTCAGCCTCAAACATCTGACGGAAAGCCAGACGGCCAATACGACCAAAACCATTGATAGCAACTTTAACAGCCATAGTGAAATCCTCCCAAGATTTGTCTTTTTCACCTTATGAGCGGTAGCCCGCTCGTCGGTATGGTACTATTGTACCCCATTTGCAGCGTTTCTGCAAGAGGGGTGTTATTCTTTTAACACGATTTTTTCAAAAAATCTGTACATTTTTGAAATTCCAGCTATTACCACTGCGCCGGGCGTAAACATCGGGGCAAGACTAAGGGCAGACTTTGCAGAGAAAGTGGGGGAGTGCCATGCCGGTTTTCGGGCAGACACGCGCAGCACTGGCGGCGGCTGGCAGCGCGCGGGGCAGACATAGTATCCTCGCTGCGGCTGGTTATGACGGCCGAGGCGCTGACAGCGCCGGTTCCGGGGCTGGCGCTGGAGCTGAACACCGAATTGGAGGTGCTGTGCGATGCCTGCCGGGAGCTGGCAGCCTGCCGCAGCGGCTGGCTGTACCTCTGCCCGGCAGGGGATGTGCAGCCCGCCGCACTGCCGCGCGGGCTGCTGCACGGCGTTGTGCTGAGCTTTCTGCGCGGGGTGCTGCGCAGCGGCGGCCGGGCGGTGATCCGCGTGCTGCCGCACGGCGAGGCCGCAGTGCTGACCCTGCAGGGCGGCAGGCCGGACAGGATGCCCGGGGATCTGCCAGCGCTGCTGCACCGCTGCGGTGCCTATGTCACGACCGGGGACGGCGGACGGTACGCAGCGGCGGTGCGCATGGCCCCGGCACAGGGTTTGCCGCTGCGGGAGGCCCCCGCACTGGCAGAGCTGCTGCTGGACCGCTACAGCGCGCCAAGGGTCTACCTGCAGGGGTTCTGCGTGGAGGAGGAATGACCGGCTATAAAAAACTGCAGGGGGCGAGTCTGACTCGCCCCCTGCGGTGTTATTCGGTTTCCTCCCCGCAGGCCTGCCATGCGCAGACCAGCCCGCACAGCCCGCACAGGCCGATGCCGATGCCGGTCAGCAGGTCCGGCAGGACCAGCATGCCGCGCGCTGCCTCAAACAAGGTCTGCGGCAGCTCCAGCCCGGTGCAGAGCAGAAACGCCCCGGTGCCCGCCGCAAACAGTGTGTGGCCGCAGGGCAGCCCCGGCACAAGGAACACCTTCAGCAGCACGACCGCCAGCAGCAGGGCGGCTGCAGCGCTGAGAACCCGCAGGGAGCAGGGCAGCCGATGGAGCGAGGCAGGGGGCTGAACTGAAAGCGCCAGAGCAGCTTCCAGAGGAAGAACAGCGGCACGACCCCGGCCAACAGCGGGCGGCCCAGCCGTTGGCGCTGCATGCCGAAGCCGCTGAACGCCCGCACGGCGTAATACAGCAGCCAGCCGCCGCAGAAAACCGGCAGCAGAAAATCCGCCCAGGCCGCCCACACTGGGTAACCGGCGGAGAAGAACGCGGGGAACTGCACGGCGTAGATGACGACATTGACGGCGGAAAAACCGGCGGCGACCAGCACAGCGCCGGTCAGCGCCATGCAGATGCCGAGCGGCCGGCAGGTATCCTGCAGACCCGCAGGCTGGGCTGCCGCGCGGCGCGCAGGCAGGTAGGGCAGTGCCAGCGCCGCCAGCCATGGGATGTACCGCAGCCAGACCGAACCCGCCGTGGCAAAGCCGGTGTCGGCGTCTGTCCAGAGCAGCAGGTCGGCCAGATGCAGACCGGCCATGGCCAGCCCTAAAGCCAGCACCGCAATGGCGTTGGGATGTTTATTTTTCATGAAAGTGCCTCGTTTCATACAGGGCGCGGCCACCGCATATACATGGGACAAGCCGCGCGGGATATCCCTATTGTACCGCCCCGCGCCGCAAATTGCCAAGGAGGGCACGCCCCTTGAAAAAAAACATTCCGCCGTGCGGCGCTGTTGACTCTGCTGGCCCTTGCTGCGCCCTTTACGGCGCTGCCGCTGGCAAGGCCGACGGCTGTTAGCAGTGAGCTGCCGCCCGCAACTGCACAGCCAGCCGCCACACCGCAGCCGCAGCCCACCGCTGTGCCGGCAGAGCGCAGCTTTGATGCGGCTGCGCCGATACTTATTGAGGATGACGGCGAGGCGCGTACCGTCAGCGTGCAGGCGTTTCTCATCGGCACAGCCGCCAGTGAGATGCCGCTCGACTGGCCCGAGGATGCAATTCTGGCCCAGATGGTGGCCGCCCACAGCTACGCCCTGAGCCTGAACGGCGCAGCGTTCAGCTGCAGCAGCGCCCGCTGTGCAGGCTGGACCGATGCTGAGGTGCTGCAGGCGCGCTGGGGCGATGCGTTCGACAGCAGCTATGGCAGACTTGCCGCACTGGCGCAGACTGCAGCGGGGGCGGTGCTGTGTTGGGACGGTGCGCCCGCTGCAGCCTGCTACCACAGCATCAGCACAGGAAGGACCGAGGCAAGCCAAAATGTCTGGACGCAGGCGGTGCCGTACTTACAGGGGGTCGACTCACCGTGGGACGCCGACGCGTCAGGATATGAAATGACCGTCACCTACAGCGCCGAGCAGGTCTATACCGCCCTGCTTGGCCTTGGCCTTGCGGCGGAGGAGATACAAAACACCCCCGCCGACTGGTTCGGTGAGGGTGTGCGGGACGAAGCGGGGTATCTGGCGCAGATGTCGGTCTGCGGGCAGATGTTTGCCGGGACAAGGCTGCGCAGTGCGCTCAGTCTGCGGTCTGCAGCGTTCACCGTGGACTATGACGCGGGAGAGAACGCATTTGCCTTTACGACCCGCGGCTACGGCCACGGCGTGGGCATGAGCCAGTGCGGTGCAGTGGGCTACGCCGCCGAGGAAGGCATGAACTACAAGCAGATCTTACGGCACTACTACACCGGGGCGCAGATCCGTACCCGCACTACCCGCAGCGGCGGGCTGTTCGGCTGGCTTGCGGGGCTGTTCCGCTGAGCGGCTATTTGACTGAAATTTTGGAAAAACCTTCTCAAACGCCGCAGGATTTGGTATACTATATCCGTTTGTGAAAAATGAACGGGAAACATAACTGCGCAGAAAACGCACGGATTGGAGTATCAGCATGGAGTTGGATCAGGAAAAGCAGAATCAGGAGGCCGCCGAGCGCTGCCGTGCACTGGCACAGCGCATCGTGCGGAACTGGCACCCGCAGTCGTGCAGGTGCTGGAGAACAGCGGCCTGCTGGAAGAGGCTTTTGGCAAAATGAATACCACGGTGGTGCAAAGCAGCCCGGAGCTGCTGGTGGTGGCAGACCCTCAGTGGGTCACCCTGCCCGCCGTGCAGGCCG
>ENA-OQET01000844-OQET01000844.1-human-gut-metagenome-genome-assembly--contig:-NODE-844-length-15049-cov-4.507573_pt1 | contig 15049 bp, 15 predicted proteins | sample MGYA00242800_ERZ504645 | MGnify/ENA primary metagenome ERZ504645 (study PRJEB26092, sample SAMD00036308) | human gut metagenome | host: Homo sapiens | study: EMG produced TPA metagenomics assembly of... | reverse complement strand
ACGCGTGTTGTGGACGGGAACTATTTGATTGTTATGATATCTTATATACTCAAAGTCTATGGTAAAGAAACTATAAATTAAACATTAAAGCGGAACACAATAATATCCCCATCTTTAACAACATATTCTTTTCCTTCCTGACGTACAAGCCCTTTCTCTTTACAAGCCTGCATTGTACCATACTCCTTAAGATCTTCAAAAGAAACAACCTCAGCACAGATAAATCCACGCTCAAAGTCTGTATGGATCTTACCAGCAGCCTGAGGAGCCTTTGTACCTTCTTTGATCGTCCAAGCACGTGTCTCGTCTTCTCCGGAAGTTAAGAAACTGATCAGTCCAAGAAGAGAGTAGCTGGCAGAGATCAGTTTTTCAAGACCAGATTCTTCTAATCCAAGATCCTCTAAGAATTCTTTCTTCTCATCATCATCTAATTCAGAGATTTCCTGTTCGATCTGAGCACATACAACGAATACTTTCGCATCAACGTCTGCAGCATACTCACGGACAGCTTTTACATAATCGTTATCTTCTCCAGCAAGTTCATCTTCGTTAACGTTCGCAGCAAAGATGACTGGTTTGATCGTTAACAGGTTGCAGGAATTTAAGATTTCCTGATCTTCTTCATCATCGACTTCAAATGTCTTAGCAAGCTTTCCATCTTCCAGATGAGCTTTCACTTTAGATAAGAATTCAACTTCGTGAGCAAGAGATTTGTCATTTCTTGATCCTTTTGTTGATTTTGCGATACGACGGTCTAACACTTCGATATCAGAGAAGATCAGCTCGAAGTTGATCGTTTCGATATCACGAAGTGGGTTTACAGAACCATCAACATGAACGATATTTCCATCATCAAAACAACGAACAACGTGAACGATCGCATCGACTTCACGGATATTTGCAAGGAACTGGTTTCCGAGACCTTCACCTTTGGAAGCTCCTTTTACAAGACCTGCGATATCAACGAATTCGATCGCTGCAGGGATCACTTTCTTTGAATGGTATTTCTCAGCCAGATAATCAACACGAGCATCTGGAACTGTTACGATTCCCACATTAGGGTCGATCGTACAGAATGGATAGTTAGCGGATTCAGCACCGGCTTTTGTTAAAGAGTTAAATAATGTACTCTTTCCGACGTTTGGTAATCCAACGATTCCTAATTTCATAATCTATTAATTTCCTTTCTCATGGGTATTTCTTAAAACAGACCTTGAAAAAATATCCAAGGCCATACTGTAGATAGTTTACCATAAGCGACTTGAAAAGAAAAGAGAAATGGGATAAGATATCTTTGATTTGAGTAACAAAACAAAGAAGAGACAAAACGAGGCTTTAGAAAGGAAGAAAAGTGATGGAACATCAAATCAGATTCCCGCATTTAGGGATCGTACTGAAAAATGTCGGTGATGAAATCAATATCGGAGGGTTTGAGATCAAATATTATGGAATGATCATTGCAACAGGATTCTTGCTTGGATTGATCGTTTCCTATTACGCAGCAAAACATGAAAATAAATTTGATCCGGAATTAGTCTTTGACTATCTGATCACGATGATCATTCCGGCGATCGTAGGAGCAAGACTCTATTATGTGATCTTTTCATGGGATTATTATAAGAATCATTTGTCAGAGATCATACAGATCAGAAATGGAGGCCTTGCAATTTATGGAGGTGTGATCGCAGGTGCAATTACATTATATATCTTCTGCAAGAAGAAACATTTATCTATGCTTCAGTTTGGAGATGTGGCGGTAAAAGGGCTGCTTGTCGGACAGATTCTTGGACGATGGGGGAACTTCTTTAACAGAGAAGCGTTTGGATCATATACCAACAGTTTATTTGCCATGCAGATTCCGACAAATTTCTTTATTGAACACGGAAGGATTGATGAGATCGTATCCAATGGATTGTATGATAAGGCAACTTATGTTGTATCTGGAAATGAAGCAGCAACCTTTATTCAGGTACATCCGACATTCTTATATGAATCTATGTGGAATCTCGTTTTACTACTGTTGATCATTTTCCTCTTTACAAAGAGAAAGAAATTCGATGGAGAATTGATTGCCATTTATTGTATTGGTTATGGAATTGGAAGATTTTTGATTGAAGGATTAAGGACCGATTCCCTGATGATCGGATCTACAGGAATCAGGGTATCCCAGATCTTAGCACTGATTCTTGCAGTATTTGGAACAGCATTTATCTTATATAAAAGGAAGAAAATAACGAAATAAGACACAAAAGAAGGGAAATCAAACCACTTTTAGGGAATCCCTTCTTTTTTGTGCAAAAAAACACGGATTTCTAAGAAAAAACTAAGATTTGATTGTGGATTATTCCTTGCAATTTATATGTCTATCGTATAAAATAAAGTTTATAAGTGGTAAGAAGTGGTGGAAAGTGGGGATGTCCATGTTTATGGGGGAATTTAATCACACGATTGATGCAAAAGGCAGGCTGATCATTCCTTCACGATTCCGGGAAGAATTAGGTCAGGAATTTGTGATGACAAAGGGATTGGATGGATGCCTGTTTGTGTTTCCACAAAACGAATGGGAAAGCTTTCAAGGGAAGCTAAAAACTTTGCCACTTATTAATAAAGATGCCAGAAAGTTTTCGAGATTTTTCATGGCAGGGGCAGCTCCATGTGAGATGGACAAGCAGGGAAGAACCTTGATCCCAGCGACACTTCGGGAATTTGCCCAGATGAAGAAAGAAGTTGTATTAACAGGAATGGCTGACCGCATCGAGATCTGGAGTAAGGAGAAGTGGATCGAGAACAATTCTTATGAGGATATGGATGATATCGCAGCCAGCATGCAGGAATTAGGATTAAGCATATAAGTTAGGTGGATTATGGAATTTAAACACATTTCCGTTTTATTAGACGAAACGATCGAAGAACTACATATTAAACCAGACGGAATCTATGTGGATGGGACTCTGGGCGGAGGCGGACATGCATATCATGTATGCCAGAAACTATCAGAGAAAGGAAGATACATCGGGATCGACCAGGATGCGGATGCGATTGCTGCAAGCACGAAGCGGTTAGAACCGTTTAAGGACAAAGTAACGATCGTGCGTGATAATTATGTAAACATGCCGAAAGTGTTACATGATCTTGGAATCGAACATGTCGATGGAATCTTGTTAGATCTTGGGGTATCATCCTTTCAGTTAGATGAGAAGGAACGTGGATTTACTTACAGAGAAGATGTTCCGCTTGATATGAGAATGGATCAGAGACAGTCACTGACTGCAAGAGATATTGTCAATGAATATTCCGAGATGGAACTATTCCATATTATCAGAGATTACGGCGAAGAGAAATTTGCAAAGAACATTGCAAAACATATCGTGAATAAGAGAAAAGAAAGTCCGATTGAGACGACCGGACAGTTAATAGAAGTCATCAAAGGTGCGATTCCGATGAAAGTCAGAGCCGTTGGAGGACATCCAGCGAAGAAGACATTTCAGGCGATCCGTATCGAATGTAACAGAGAATTAGACGTATTGAAAGACAGCATTGATGCGATGATCGATCTTTTAAATCCAGGTGGAAGATTATGTATCATTACCTTCCATTCTTTAGAAGACCGTATCGTCAAACGAGCTTTTAAGAAGAATGAGAATCCTTGTACATGCCCGCCAAACTTCCCAGTATGTGTATGTGGCAACGTATCGAAAGGAAAACAGTTAACAAGAAAACCAATCATTCCAGGGGAAGAAGAACTAGAGTACAATAAGAGAGCAAAAAGTTCCAAGCTTCGAGTATTTGAAAGGGCAGAATAAGGGAGAGTATCAATGGACAAGACGAGACAAGAACGATATAACATGATCTATGGCAACACAGCAAGGAAGATAGAAGATTTTGCTGCAGAGCCAGTGCGCAGACAGCCAAGGAAGACAAGAAAGGCAAGACCAAGAAGAGAACATCAGGTAAAGGAGTCAACAAGACAGAACCAGAAGAGAGCGATGTCGATCGATCTGGCCTTTATCAAGGTATTAGTTGCGGGACTTTGTGTGATCGCAGTTGCAAGTTTCTTTTATCTGTCAGAACGTACGAAAGTTTTGAATCAAAAAGCGGCTCTTACGGATGCCAAGACACAGTTGAACACACTGCAGGTAGAGAATGAAGATCTGAATCTTGAGATTGAACAAAGTATTCGTTTTGATACTGTAGAAACTGCGGCAAAGAAATACGGGATGGTGAAACCAGATTCCAAACATACTCTTCGTTATGAGAGCCAGGATGCAGAATACATACGCCAGTACGGGAAGATACCAAAAGCAGACTAAGAGGTGGCAAACTTGAAGAAAAGAAGAAAACCTATCAAACGATTAAATGATGCTATGAAACGACGTACGATGATCACGTGCGGAATCATAGCACTTCTTTTTGTTCTACTGATCGGAAGATTGATCTATTTTAGTGTATTTAAGAACGGAATTTACAAAAGACAGGTATTATCACAGCAGAATTATTCTAGTGAAACGCTTCCATATAAAAGGGGAGATATCTTAGATCGTGATGGAAATACATTAGCAACCAGCCAGAAGATGTATACATTGGTTTTAGAACCAAAGAATATTTTAAGATCCGAAGAGGTACAGAAATCAACCATTGATGCACTGCATAAATATATGAAGTTAGATGAAGATAAGCTGTTAAAATTTATAAAAAGACATAAAGATTCTTACTATTCTGTATATCGAGAAGAACTTTCTTATAGCCAGATCGCAGATCTGAAAGATTTTATCGCTTCAGACAAAGCAGAGAATGTTTCAGGGATCGTATTTAATGAAAAATACAAACGTCGTTATCCGAATCAGTCACTGGCAAGCCAGGTCATTGGATTTGTATCAGACGGTACGATCGGAACTGGAGGGATCGAGCAGTATTATAACAGTACTTTATCAGGCGTCGATGGAAGAAAATATAAATATTTAAACGAAGAATTAGAACAGGATAGCTCCATTGTGGAGCCAGAGAATGGGGAAACAGTTGTCACAACGATTGACTCCAATATTCAGAAACTGGCAGAAGACCAGCTTTCTAAGTTTGAAAAGAAATATGGAAGTAAGGGAAGCAGCATTCTTGTGATGAATCCCAATAATGGAGAAATCTATGCAATGGCAAATTCTACTTCCTATAATCTGGAAAGCCCAAGAGATGATAAGAATCTCTTAAAGAAATACTCACAAAGTCAAGTTAATAAGATGAGTGAGAAAGAAAAGACAAAAGCATTTAATGAAATCTGGAAGAATCCAATTGTATCAAATGCATTTGAACCAGGTTCAACATATAAGCCATTTACGGTAGCAGCTGGTCTTGAAGAAGGAATCTTAAAGGGCAATGAAACTTATTATTGTGATGGATACCAGAAGGTTGGACCGCATACTATTCACTGTTCTCATAGAAGCGGACATGGATTGATCACGTTGTCTCAGAGTATTTCATTATCGTGCAATGATGCATTGATGCAGATTGCAGCCAAAGAAGGCAAGAATGTATTCGCAAGATATCAGAAGAATTTCAATTTTGGGAATAAGACAGGGATCGATCTTCCTGGAGAAGCACAGACAGCATCGCTTCTTCATGATGCAAAAGATATGACAGCCGCAGATCTTGCTACAAGTTCTTTTGGACAGTCATTTAACTGCTCTATGATCCAGATGGGAAGTGCATTTTGTTCTCTGATCAATGGAGGAAATTATTACAAACCGCATGTGGTCAAACAACTTCGAAGCAGTAATGGAGAAGTTGTCAGCAATATAGAGCCGGCGTTAGTGAAACAGACGATCTCAAAAGAGACATCGGATAAATTAAGAAAATACATGAAAGAAACTGTTGATTCAGGAACTGGAACAAAGGCAAAGATGAAAGATTATACAGCTGGTGGTAAGACTGGTACTGCACAGAAGATTCCAAGAAGTGCAGGAACTTATATCGTATCTTTTTGTGGATTTGCTCCAGTGGAGAATCCACAGGTGTTAGTTTATGTTGTGATCGATGAGATTCAGAGGGATTCTCAGACGAATACAGGACTTGCAGTTGAGATCGCAAAGAAGGTATTAGAAGGATCACTCAAGGAATTAAATGTTGCGAAAAGCAGCAAAAAGTAATATCATCATTTTATTTTCATAATCTTTATATTAAGACAGGGATCATGGAGATAAAATGAGAACGAAAGCAAAGAAAAAACTGTTGCTTGTCACGGCTGCATTTTTCACAGGGTTTTTGGTTGTGACGATAAAACTTTCTTATGTGATGATCGCTCAGGCGGATAAATATTTAAGTTTAGCCAGAAACCTGCATCAAAGAGACCGGGAGATTAAAGCGCCAAGAGGCAGTATTTACGACAGAAATGGCGTAAAGATCGCTTCGAACAAAGCAGTCTATTCGATCTCTGTGATATATTCTCAGGTGACCGACAGGGAAAAAGTAATAAAGGTCTTATCTGAGAATCTTAAGATCAAAGAATCTTTGATCCGAAAAAAAGTATATAAAAATTCAGTAAGGGAAAAAATTAAAAGTAATGTAGAAAAAGACATCGCAGACCGTATCCGTAAGTTTAAACTTGACGGGGTCAAGGTGGATGAAGATTACAAAAGAGTATATCCATATAATAACCTGGCATCGAAAGTTCTTGGATTTACAGGAGGAGATAACCAGGGAATCATTGGACTGGAGGTTTTTTATGATCGATATCTTAAAGGAAAGTCTGGAAGGATCCGGACACTGACAGATGGAAGCGGCATAGAAATCGATGGAGCATATGAAGAGAGGGAAGAACCAGTTGCCGGAGGGGATCTTTATATTTCGCTTGATGTGAATCTGCAAAATTATGCCGTGCAGGCATGTAAGAAGGTGAAGAAAGAGAAGAAGGCAAAACAGGTATCCATGATCTTGATGAATCCACAGAATGGAGAAATCTATGCAATGGTCAATGTTCCAGAATATGATCTGAATGATCCTTTTTCTTTGTCAGCAAAGAAAAGAAAGGCAAATAGTAAGAAACAACAGGAATATCTCAATAAGAAGTGGCGGAATTCCTGTTTAAATGATACTTATGAACCGGGATCGGTCTTTAAAATCGTAACGGCGACTGCAGGACTGGAATCATCGAAAGTCAGCGTGAATGATCATTTTAATTGTCCAGGATTTCGGATTGTGGAGGATCGCAAGATCCGGTGTCACAAAGTCGGAGGACATGGAAGTGAGACATTTAAAGAAGGTGTTATGAATTCTTGCAATCCAGTATTTATGGATGTCGGTGCCAGAGTTGGTGTGGATGGAATGTATCAGACATTCCGTCAGCTTGGACTGTTTGAAAAAACAGGGATCGACCTTCCTGGAGAAGCATCTTCGATCATGCATCAAAAGAAGAATGTCGGTGCAGTTGAACTTGCAACGATGTCTTTTGGACAGTCCATACAGATCACACCGTTACAGCTGTTAAGAGCAGTCAGTGCGGTGATCAACGGCGGGAAGCTGATCACACCGCATTTTGGAAGATATGTTCAGAAGCAGGATGGAACAAGATCAAAAGTTTTTTCTTATCCAGTGAAAGAAGGTGTCATAAAAAAACAGACATCGGAGACGATGAAAGAATTGTTAGAAGCAGTTGTTTCCGATGGATCAGGAAGAAACTGCCGGATGGATGGTTTTTCCATTGGGGGAAAGACGGCAACCAGTGAGAAACTTCCAAGAGGAAATGGAAAATATATTTCTTCTTTTTTAGGATTTGCGAAAGCAGACAATCCTGCGATCATTGGGATCGTGTTGATCGATGAACCACATGGAACTTACTATGGAGGAACGATCGCAGCCCCTGTGATGAGAAGTGTGTTTCAAACTGCACTTCCATACATGGGGATTTATAAAGAATATACGCCAGATAAAAAAGAACCGTAGACGAAACAAGAACAAATGAGGTGGCGACATGAATTATGGTATTGTAAAACCAGTTTTAATTGCCCTTTTTTATCAGCGTACTTCTTAGCCCGATGATGATCAGGTATTTACACAAATTAAAATTCGGTCAGTTTATCCGGGGAGAAGGACCCGAATCACATCTGAAGAAATCAGGGACTCCGACGATGGGAGGACTGATCATATTACTTGGAATCGTAATCGCATCGTTATTTTATGTTAGAAGATATCCGATGATCATCCCGGTGCTGTTTGTGACGCTGGGATTTGGATTTATCGGATTTATCGATGATTACATCAAGGTAGTTATGAAAAGGAACCTGGGACTGCGGGCCTGGCAGAAGATGTTTGGGCAGATCATAGTCACAGGAATCTTTGCGTATTATTTGATAAATTACACGCAGACAGGAACTTCGATGCTGATTCCTTTTACACATGGTAAATATTTAAACCTTGGAGTATTTTTTATCCCAGCGGTTTTTATCATTTTGTTAGGAACTGTGAATGGAGCTAATTTTACGGATGGATTGGATGGACTTGCATCAAGTGTTACGGTATTGATCGCAACATTTTTTACAGTGGCAGCCATTGGAATGGGGCATAATGATCTGGCAGCTGGAATCTGGCCGGTATCTTGTGCGACGGTTGGCTCACTTCTTGGTTTTTTAGTATTTAATGTATATCCGGCGAGAGTGTTTATGGGAGATACAGGCTCGCTTGCACTTGGGGGATTTGTGGCAGCAACAGCATTGATGCTTCGCTTGTCTTTATTTATCCCAATTGTTGCATTGATCTATATGATCGAGGTATTATCTGTTATGGCACAGGTATTATATTTTAAAATGACAAAAGGAAAAAGATTATTTAAAATGGCACCGATCCATCATCATTTTGAATTGTCAGGATGGCCAGAAACAAAGGTTGTAGCAATCTTTGCGATCACCACGGCAGTTTGTTGCCTGATCGGACTGGTAGCGATTTAGTAAGGAGAAAGAAATGATAGATACAAGCAAGAAATTTTTAGTAGCAGGAGCAGGAAAAAGTGGAATTGGTTCTGTCAATCTGCTTTTAAAAACAGGTGCAGATGTCAGTCTGTATGATGGAAAGGAAGACCTTGAGAAAGAGGCGCTTTATGAGAAATTATATGAAAAGAAAGAGATTCCATTGATCTTAGGAAATATCACAAAAGAAGATGTAAGTAAGTTCGATCTATTAGTGTTAAGTCCTGGGATTTCAGTAAATGCACCGATCGCACAGATGTTTCGTGATCAGGAAAAGCCAGTATGGAGTGAGATTGAATTAGCATATCAGGCATCCAAAGGAAGAATCGCAGCGATCACAGGAACCAACGGAAAGACAACGACAACAGCGCTGACTGGAGAGATCATGAAAGGATATTATGAAAGCAGTTTTGTTGTCGGAAATATCGGAATTCCTTATACAAGTGTTGCGCTTGATACAAAAGAGGACAGTGTGACAACTGCAGAGATCAGCAGTTTCCAGTTAGAAACGATCGTTGATTTTAAACCGGATGTATGTGCAGTTCTTAATATCACACCAGATCATTTGGATCGTCATGGTACAGTAGAAGTTTATGCACAGACAAAAGAATCCATTGGAAAAAACCAGACAAAAGACCAGATAATGGTATTAAATTATGAAGATGATACAACAAGAGCTATGGCAGACAGAGCGAATGGAACAGTTCTGTTTTTCAGTTTGCATCATAAAATAAAAGAAGGCGTTTCCATGGAAGGTGATGCATTTATCATCGAAGAAAATGGAAAGAAACAGATCGTATGTACATTAGATGATGTGAATCTGTTAGGAGACCATAATTATGAAAATATTTTAGCAGCGATTGCAGTGACTTATTCTATGGGAGTTCCAGTTTCATATATCAAAGAAGGAATCAAGAGGTTTAAAGGTGTAGAACATCGTATTGAATATGTGGATACAGTGAAAGGTGTTGCATACTATAACGATTCTAAAGGAACGAATCCAGATGCAGCGATCAAAGGAATCAAAGCAATGAACCGCCCAACATGGCTGATCGGTGGTGGATATGACAAGAAATCTACATATGATGAGTGGATCGAAGCATTTGACGGAAAAGTTAAAGAACTGATCTTGATGGGTGTAACAGCACCAAAGATCGCTGATTGTGCAAAAACACATGGATTTGATAAGATCAAGTTTGTTGATTCTATGGAAGAAGCAGTTTCATACATTGCAGGAAAAGCCCAAGATGGAGAAGCAGTTTTATTATCACCTGCATGTGCAAGCTGGGGAATGTTCCCGAATTATGAAGTCAGGGGAGATATCTTCAAAGATTGTGTCAGAAAATTAAAGGAGAACTAAAAAGTGGCAAATCGCATCAAAGAAAAATATATGGCCGGCAAAAGATACTTTGATTATCCGATGTTGTTTCTGGTAATATTTCTGATATGTTTTGGTCTGGTTATGATCTATAGTACAAGTTCATATAAGAGTACTGTCACATATGGAAATTCCTATCACTGGCTGTTAAGGCAGGCAGTTGCGATAGTGTTAGGTGCGGTTGCAATGGTTGTATGCTGTAAACTAGATTACCGCATCATGAAAAGTGAGAAGTTTGGAAATGGCTGTTATTGGGCTAGTATCGTACTGTTAGTTCTTGTGTTGATCATAGGTGCAGCAAAGAAGGGTGCAGTCCGCTGGATCAGCATCGCAGGATTTCAGTTTCAGCCATCAGAAGTATCTAAGATCCTGGTTGTGATCTATCTCGCGAACAGATTATCAGCAAATGCTCATAAGATCCGAACATTCAAAGATAGTATCGTGATCGTTCTTCCAACGGTCCCGATCATTGCTCTGATCGTTACACAGAACTTAAGTACAGCACTTGTCGTGTGTTCGATGATCGGTGTCATGCTGTTTGTGGTAAGTCCGAAGATGAAAGAACTTATGTTAACAGCAGGCGGTGGAATAATACTCTTGTTCGTGTATCTGTTGACGGCAAATAGTTATCGAAACGAGCGTGTACAGATTTGGCTGCATCCAGAAAGTCACAAAAAGGGATTTCAGACGATGCAGGCATTATATGCGATCGGTTCCGGTGGGATTTTTGGAAAAGGACTTGGGCAGAGTATGCAGAAGATGGGATTTATTCCAGAATCACACAATGATATGATATTTTCAATCATTTGTGAAGAATTAGGATTGTTCGGGGCAGTTTGTCTGATCCTTGTGTTTGTGGCACTGATCTTTCGGATGCTCTTGATCGCACTAAATACAGATGATTTATTTGGATCACTGATCGTGATCGGTTTTATGACACATATCGCAATTCAGGTATTCATCAATATTGCCGTTGTAACAAACACGATACCGCCGACAGGAATTCCACTTCCATTTATCAGTTATGGAGGTACATCGATCCTTGTTGTCATGATCGAAATGGGAATCGTATTATCAATTTCTAAGAAAATTCACATAAGATAAGGGTGAGTGTGATGGAAGAAAAAAAAGGTCATCCGTATGGATGAGCGTAAAAACAAGAATAAAGTACATAAACTATCAGGGAAGAAAATACTGTTTGGTATCGTTGCAGTCTTGATCCTTACGGTCGCGATCATTGCAGGGACGTGTAAAACAAAACAGATCAGAATTTCTGGATTAAGTTATTATACAGAAGCAGAAGTCAAAAAGGCAGTTGTAGAGAATGGATATATTGATAACTCGGTTGCATATTTCTTAAAATGTAAGATTGCGGCACCAGATCTTCTGCCGTTTATAGATTCGATTCATGTAAAGATCAACCGGCCAGATACGATCACGGTCGAGGTGAAAGAAAAAAATGAGGGCTGGATGCCTTCTGTATAATGGAAAATACGTCTATTTTGATAAAAATGGTTATGCATTGGAAAGCTATGAAAAGAAATATGACGACGTTCCATTGGTTACTGGACTTAAATATGATGAATTGGTCATGCAGGAGAAGATCCCAGTCAAGAAAGAGAAAGTTTTTTCTTATCTTTTAGAACTTACGACTGCAATTGATAAATATAATCTTCCGATCGATCAGATTTATATCAAAGAAGATGGAAAATGCCTTATTGATCAGCGATAAAATAACGGTTGATCTTTATAATAAAAAGGATATTGATATCAAGATTCCTGAATTAGCAGGGATGCTTAAGAAAGTAAAAGGGAAAAGTGGAACTATTGACATGAAGTACTTTAGCGAGGACCACAAAATTGCTGTTTTTCAACCAAAAAAGAGTTGAAAAAACTTAGTAAAGAAGGTATCATTAAGTTAGTGTACAGAATTTAAGGGAGTCATTTTAACATAGATGGCGTGAAGGAGGAACAACGTGGTTGAGATTATGCCTAGTGTTGAGAACACACAAGCAAGGATTTTAGTAATAGGAGTCGGTGGAGCAGGAAACAATGCGGTAAACCGAATGGTAGATGAGAATGTCCAGGGTGTTGAACTCGTGGGTGTGAATACAGATAGACAGGCTTTATCTTTATGTAAAGCAGGAACAAAGATTCAGATCGGGGAGAAACTGACAAAGGGACTTGGAGCAGGAGCAAAACCTGAGATCGGGGAAGCAGCGGTTGAAGAGAATCGTGAAGAGATCACAGAACTGGTTCAGGGATCAGATATGGTATTTGTAACATGTGGAATGGGTGGAGGTACCGGTACAGGCGCAGCACCGATCATTGCAGAGATTTCCAAAGGACTTGGAATCTTAACAGTTGGAGTTGTGACAAAACCATTTACATTTGAAGGAAAACCTCGTATGAACAATGCAATGTCAGGAATCGCACGCCTTCAGGATCAGGTGGATACAATGATCGTCATTCCGAATGACAAGTTGTTACAGATCTGTGATAAGAGAACAACGATCCCAGATGCACTGAAGAAAGCAGATGAAGTACTGCAGCAGGGTGTACAGGGAATTACAGATATGATCTACAACCCAGGATTGATCAATGTCGATTTTGCTGATATTCAGACAGTTATGAGAGATAAAGGTATTGCACATATCGGTATGGGTGTTGCAGACGAAGAACTTGAAGCAATCAAGACAGCGATGGAAAGTCCATTGCTTGAGACAACTGTTGCAGGAGCTACAGATGTGATCGTCAACTTCGCAGGAGCGGTTGGAATGTTAGAAGCACAGCAGGCTGTGGAATACTTAAAAGACGAAGCAGGAGACGATGTCAATGTCATCTTCGGTACAGTCAATGCAGATTTTGGAGATCAGATCAGTGCAACGATCATCGCAACAGGAATCAAATCCGCAGATATTACAGGGAATGCAAGAACTGGATTTGCTGCAGCGAAGAAGCCAGTACAGCAGACACAGCAGGCTCCGGAATTTTCAGGGCAGCCATTACATAATGGAAAGGTCATGGAGGAAGAACAGCCAGTACAGACAACAAGCTATGTTTCTGAACCTGAGATGAAAGAGATCGAACAGGAAAGCTCTAAGATCAACATTCCAGAGTTCTTATTAAAGAGCAGAAGAAGATAATTTCTTAACAGATAAAAGACAGAATAAAAGCGTGTAGGATTTCAAAGATTCTACACGCTTTTTATATCATAGGAAATTCCGATGGAATCCCCTATGCAAGGATTCTTTCTTAACTGCTGATAAGCAGGTTATTCGATATAATCTCCACGGCTGAATACAAGCTGATAATCAATACTGGCAAGACGTCTTCCAAGACAGCCAGCACATTCAGCAGCTTCCTCTCCAGTACAGATCTTATTGTCATATAAAGAATAATCTTTTCTTACTGCAACAGGAGAAAGATTCGGCATAACAACATTTGCACCTGCAAGAATTCCTTTTTCTCTTCCACGAGGATCGATCGTACCAAGTGCTGTTGTGGAAGGAAGCAAAAGATGAGGGTTCATCAGACGAAGAATACTCACAAGGTATGTGGTAAGTTCTACACTTCCAGAAGGGAATTCCTTAAATCTTGTATCGTGATGTGGAACAAAAGGACCGATTCCGACCATCTGTGGGTCAAGTTCCTTGATAAATAGCAGGTCGTCTGCAAGATTCTCAACCGTCTGATAAGGGGCTCCAACCATAAATCCAGTTCCTACAGCATAGCCGATTTCTTTTAGATTCCACAGACACTGGATCCGGTTTTCTAAAGAAAGACTTTCTGGGTGGAGTTTCTGGTAAAGCTCTGGGTCAGCAGCTTCATGTCGAAGCAGATAACGATCAGCACCTGCATCATATAATTTTTGGATAACTTTCTTTGGAGCGTTCCCCAAGAGAAAGTGTGATGGCACAATCAGGGTAGCACTTTCTGATTTCTGCCACGATAGGAACCATAACTTCATCTGTATAATGAGGATCCTCACCGCCTTGAAGGACAAAGCTTCGATATCCAAGCTGGTAACCATTCTCACAGGCAGAAAGGATTTCCTCTTTTGACAGACGGTAACGATTTGCATTCGGATTGCTGCCTTGAATTCCGCAGTAATAGCAGTTATTTTTGCAGTAATTCGTAAATTCTACTAATCCACGTGGGAAAACACCATTTCCATAGATATTCACAGCTTCTTCTCTGGCAAGAGAGGCAAGATAAGATGCGCTTTCTTCGTTCCGTTCTTTAATAAGTGTGATAAATTCTTCTTTTGTCAATGTATGCTCTTTATGCAAACGATCAATTAGTTCGTGTAAATTCATAATGTCCAACTCCTTTTCTGGTCTATAAGAAATATAACATATAATAGAAGAAAAAACCAAAGAAATATGATAGAATAAAGGAAAATGTTTTAAATTTCAGGAGGAAGCAAAACAGATCAAATTTGAATCCATTATCGCAGCCCCAGAGGGAATCAAGATGTTAACAGAGAAACATCCAGATATTCAGATTTACTGTGGAAGCATTGACCGTCAGCTGAATGAAAACGGATATATTTTGCCTGGACTTGGAGATGCAGGAGATCGTATCTTTGGTACTAAATAATAAAATTGCAACTTTTCATTGATTGTGATAGAATAAGAAAGTTAATCTTGGCATGCTTTATAAATGCCATGGAAACTGATACAGAAAGATACTAGAAAGAAGGATATAAATGAAGCGCGAA
>ENA-OQET01000841-OQET01000841.1-human-gut-metagenome-genome-assembly--contig:-NODE-841-length-15062-cov-5.471845_pt1 | contig 15062 bp, 20 predicted proteins | sample MGYA00242800_ERZ504645 | MGnify/ENA primary metagenome ERZ504645 (study PRJEB26092, sample SAMD00036308) | human gut metagenome | host: Homo sapiens | study: EMG produced TPA metagenomics assembly of... | reverse complement strand
ATATTGGATGAACTCAGAAAAATGGGAGCTTTTCCTAAAGAGAAAGAGTTAAAGAAACTGCTTCCATGGTCAGAAGATCTTCCGGAATACTGCCGTACTAAACTAAAAAATAATACTAAGCCATCTGATATAGAATTTGGCAGACAGCCAGAAACAGTATCAGATGGCTTTTATAAAATGTCAATATACGGATGATTACCTACTTACAATTATCAGATAAAGTTCGGATATTATTAGAATTTTATAAATTTAATTACTGGCATCTTACGATGCCAGTAAAAAATAACAAAAAACTTTAGTAAGTTAATTTTAAAAAGCAAAGAGATTAAATTAAAACATATTTTCAGTTGATAGAAAATTAGTGGAGAGATATAATGAAGCAAATTAAATATTATGACAGAGTGTACATGTTTCGAGTGCGAAAGGTAAATAAACAGAAAAATACAGGGAGATTCGCACCGGAAAAATGACAGGATGAAGAGAAAAGCGAAGAGAAGCTAGGTGAAAAAGAAAAGCTAGAATGAGAAATTTGGAAAGAATTAATAAAAATAAGAAGTGTTTAGCAGCAAAAATTATTTGAATTTGCAGTCGCCTTCCGTGAAGGCGTGAGTTGAGAATACTAGCATTTAGACCCTATAAATGTGCTGTTATAGAACGCCTATAAAGATGTTCCTCCTGCTCATTTGAATATTCTTGGAATATAAGTCTTCAATAGCATAAATACGGACCAAGGAAGCTGTATGAGAAGAAACAGAAGAGTAGAAAGTAAATGCTAAAAGAAAAGATATTATAATAGGAAGAAACACGAGTAAAAAATATTATAAAAAGAAAAAAACAAAAAGTCATGAATTGATTGTTATGCTGGAACATAGGTGTTAAAATCAAATTATATTGTAAGTACGGGGTATATATACAGTAATAAATTTGAGAAGTTTGTGAGCGTTATTTGCGTATACAAAAAGTTTGCATTTCCAAGAAAGAATTGTATAGGTTTGGAGGGATGTCAATGAATACAAGAGCGTATATTCCAATGGATTTTTTGAATGTTCCAGGAACACAGCTTGAGAAACTGCCATGGGAGCATGAACAGATATTGCGGCGGTATCTCAGCATGTCACAGCATATTTGTGAATTGGATGAGTTATATAGTATGATGGTTTTTAACTTGGAAAATATGTTTGAGAAATTCTCTTTACAATTTGACGATCGTATATTCGCTAAGAGAGGAGAAACTGTAGATGTGATTCAGATCAATGCGTTGCTTTGCAATGCCGTCAGCGCAGGGCGGACATTGATAGAATCTATGGAGAAATTTGATGAATTCTATATTTCTAAGGATAAAAGTTTTAAGAAAAACTTCATTTCGAAAGCATATGATCAATATTCGGAGTATAAAATTGTAGACTTTCTGCGAAACTATATGCAGCATGGCCATATACCGATTCATTATGATGAAGAAAAAATTTATTTAGATCTGTCAGAAATTCTGGAGACCACACATCTGAAGATGAATACAAATCTAAAAAGGATGTTACAAAAGGCCAAAAAGGATTTGTTAGAGTATGGAGTAGCAGATACAAGACTTTGCTGTGTCCCGCTTTTTTATAAGTATTTTCTTTTGATTCATAGATTGTATCGGGCATTTTATTCGTATGCTGAGTATACATTGATGCAGATAGGAGAAGAAAAGCGAAAATTATTGCAGGATCATCCAGAATATGTACGGCAAGTGGATGAGATTGCTTTTGCGCCAGTTTATCAGGATGAATTGGGGCAGCTTCATGGAGTAGCGGTAGAGGACGGTTATGAAGAGAAAATTCGGGAAAATATAACGTATGCAGAAGAAAAACTTCAGGAATATATAAAAGGAAATGGACAGATCTGCAGTTTACAGATTGACTATTGCCTGGAATATCGTATTCCGGAAATGATCCTGATTCATGAGGAGGAGCTGTCGGAAAATCTGGTGTCTTATTGCAAAAAGCATGGACATGAGATTCGGCATGTTTCTTTTTATACGTATTATAAAGATGATATGGATAGCTATACACGCTATAAAATGTTTCCGTATATCCAATTTGAGGAGAGTGTCGAATGGAATGTCCCATATGACAGGGTGACGATTCGGGATTTCCTTCGCACATTTCCAGAGGCAGAGGAAAAAGGAATTCTTGTACAAGCCAACAATATGGGCGGGGATGGAATACAGATCGCGCAGGCGGTTTTGCAGGGATGGAAAACATTTTTATATCACAGTTCCCAGATATTGGACACGCTGGGAATAAACTCCCTGGCTGATGTAATCGACTGGGCGTCACGGGTAGTTTTTATTTATCAGAGTATTGGATGGCTGAAGAAGTCATTTGGAAAAAGAATCGAGAAGAAACCGACTATTGAGCAATTGGAAGAATATATCAGGAGAGCAGAACGGTGGGAGCTATCGCAGCTTTCATCTACACTGCATGCAGCGCCGGAATTGTTGAAACTGGTATTGAGCGAAGTGGGATATATCAGCCAAGATGGTGAGTTGTTTGTATATGATGAAGTAATAGCTACGCAAAGAAAAGAGGAAGAACGAAAACGTAAGGCAGAAAAAGAAAATTCGCATGGAACCCAGGTAGACTGCAGGAAAATGAATAAGGTGATAGAAGAGCTTAATGTCACGATTTTGTATTATGCAAGTTTACAGAATGAGAAAAAGGCAGAGGAATGTGGGAAAGAGACGAGGATAGGAAAATGCGTGGAGCAGGTGATCTGCAAGTATAGAGAGTTTCTATGGTGGGACGAAGTGAGAGAAGAGCTGAAGGTGAGAGATCCATTGCCGGAAAAATTTACAGAGGAGATCCAAGGAAAGATTTGCAGAGATGTGAGAGCGTTGGAGGAAGAGCTTTCTGGAAAATGCAGGGAATTAGAAAAGAATGAGAGCTTATGAAAATAGAAGAAATGAACATAAGATTACAAATAAAAAGAATAAAAAAGAAATTCTGTAATTTTTTTAAAATAGTGCATATTCCGCAAGAACTGCGCATCCGTTCCAGAGGAACGGAGCGCCATTCCGCTTCAAACTGAGCAAAGCTCAGCAGGTTTATTAGTTACCGTTGTTTACTCTACGATCTCTGCCAGGAAATTCAAGACGATATGCCTTGGATGTCATTCGGCTTAAGCAGGCATCTGCATAGGTGGAATCTCCAGATTGTCCCTGATAAATAAGAGGCGAAATGACCATGTCCTTTTGACGTAGTTCATGCTTTGTCATGTTTATACCAGCCCTGGACGAAGACAGACATTCCTTGTATTTGCGGTCTGCAAAGACAGCATCGTAACGGTACTTGTGAGCAATGGAACAATGATGGATGGCTTTCGGACATCCATTACAGACGTAGGGAGCCTTATCAAGACGGTTACACTGTTCTTTAACGAAATCAGGACAGGTTTGGTTACAGGTTGGACAGGAAGTACACTTAATGTTGCAGAGTATGATTTTCCTGCATACATTTGTTTTTCTGCAGTGATATCTATGAATGCAGAAGTTGTGAGCGTTAAGGAAGGATCCTTTATGATACCAATCACTTACACGATGGAGTTTCACTTCCTTCGAAATAGTTGTAGGATCTTTGCATAAGAAGCGGGTGATATCTTTAAAAGTGCTGCCGTTATTCAGGGAACGCTCAATGTATTTACGGTCTTCAAGGGAAAGATGTTTCTGGTTACCAGGAATATATTTACTCATAGAGATCTCCTTCTACTGCTGTCAGAAGGTCTTCATGAGCATAGCACGAATATATGAAAGATTAAACTCCACTCATGTAGGAGTAAATTCCACCGCATAAGCGGACGGTGGAATTTACTTTTGAAATTTTCAGTGAAAGAATTTAGCTTTTAATCACATGACAACGACAGGGTATGATGCTATAATGAGTTTAAAAATAAGAAACGGGGTGACGTTGTATGATGTATCCATATATGACACTGGCAGATGAAACGGAGATTGTTCATTCAAAAATTGTTGAAAAAGATGGAATGAAAAAAGTTATTGTAAACTTTGAACGACCAACAGAAGATGGATTTGATTCGGCAAGGTGTGAATTGCCTGATTACAAATGGACAGAACGCCAAGGATATTCGGATGAAGGAAATAGCAATGTTTGAAGAACTCCTGCATAGTAATGCTCATTTGCTATACCGGTATGCGGAGAATCGGGGGGATTCAAATTGCCTAAATTGTTTATGGTATGTGGATATACGGTATATTTTTGGTCTAATGAAAATGGAGAACCAATTCATGTTCATATATCAAAAGGTAAGCCTACTCCAAATGCGACTAAAATATGGCTTACAAAGTCAGGTGGATGCATTTTGGCAAGTAATGGAAGTAAAATTTCCAAGAAAGAGCTGAATGAATTGATGGAATTTATATCAGCACAGTTTTTCTTTATTTGTGCAAAATGGAAAGAGGCATTTGTGACGGATGAGATAGGATTCTATTGTTAAGCATATTGTAACTTATAGTACATCGGGGACCGGTCCCAAGGCGGTCAATCCAAAAGAAGATCACTATAATTCTGATACAAAGATAAGATTAAAAGATTTTCCTAATATTCCCATGACCTTAGCAAACGAGACACATGGGGGTATGCCCTATGAAAATGAATAGAAAAAAGCGAGTAAAACGGCAGGGGTCTCGAAAAGGAGACGGCTGCCGTTTTACTCGCTTTTTACCAGGGTTTTCCAGCAGTACGATAGTTCCCGTCTACTCAGATTTTCATAGGGTCAGACCCCTAGAGTTGCGTGGACCAAAGGCTCTGGGCGACATCCGGGGCGTGACCTACATATACGGAATGTTCTACCGCTTCGGACTGATTGATGTGCCGTAAACGAGGCAAAGCAGAAGATAGGATCAACTTGCCATTTGAGTTCCCAAATGGTAAAATCAAAATGCACTGGGATATAATATCCTTTGCCTGTTAATGTAGCTTCGGAAAGGGCGTGGAAGAATGGCAGCGACGTTAAAACTTCCGGTTGGTATCGAAGATTTTAAGGAAATTCGCCAACAAGGTTTTTACTATATTGATAAGACAAGACTGATTGAACAGCTTCTTGACAGCTGGGGAAAGGTAAATCTTTTTACAAGGCCCCGCCGTTTTGGTAAGACCTTAAATATGAGTATGCTCCGAAACTAACGGATAATGAAAAACAAAGATATGGCGCGCTTGTCCGAATGCAGGACGGAAAATACGCAATGGACGAAGATACGCTGGAATCGGCACTCCAGACATTGCAGAACAGATTATATCATCGACTGGCTTTTGGGATGATGTCACTGTGTAAAGACTACCTCAAAGATCGTTCCACCGGACGGGCTGGACTGAACGGTTATTCTGCCGTCATGTACGCGCACGATTTCACGAACCAGGGCCAGCCCAAGGCCTACTCCGCCAAGCTGGCGGCTTCTGGATTTATCTACACGGAAGAATGGTTCAAATATGCGTTCTTTTAATTCAGCCGGGATTCCGCTTCCGGTATCTTCTACGGACAGGCAGATATTTTTTCCGTTCCGGTATGCGGTTATGGTAACCTGTCCGCCGAAATGGTTGTATTTGATTGCATTCTCAACAAGATTGTATACCATCCGGTAAATCAAAATGTCACTTCCGACCATCGTGGTATCTTTACAGTTTCCGATCAGTTTTATCTCTTTTTCCTGGGCAAGCGGTTCCAGATCTACCATTACTTCATCGACAAGAGCGTCAACGGCGATGGTTTCATCCCGCCCTATCGTTTGAAGCTCACTCATATCGAGCAGTGTCTTGACCATTTTGCTGAGTCGGCCGTTTTGCTCCGTCACCATTTTCAGTGTTTGTAAGGTGTCGGCGTCATTGCCCGGATGCGGGGTGGAATGGTATAAATCGAGCTGTACCTGCATGACAGACAATGGGGTTCGAAGCTCGTGTGCTGCATTTGCCGTAAACTGTCTCTGGATTTCAAAAGCATCTGCGAGACGTTCCAGCATCTTGTTATACGAAATACGAAGCTGGTTCAGCTCTTTTACTTTGTTTTCTTCAATGCGCGAATCGGCCAGATTCTGTGCCTGCACCTCCTCGATTTTTTCGGAGAACTCACGAATGGGTCTGAGCGCATGGCCACTGATAAAATAGGTAGCGACACCGCCAAGAAGGGCCAATAAAGCGGAAAGGATCAGGCTGTTTCTTTTGTAGTCTGCTTTGTTGTTGTACACCTGAACAGAGAAATCTCTGGCAAATTCATCCCAATTGTCCTCCGGAATGCTGATATAGATTTGATCGGAACCGTCTGCGGTACCGTCTCCGCCCTGATCTCCGGCATCATCGCCCCGGGCATCTACGGTCTCCTGCAGGGAATCGATATAATAAATTCCGTTTTTATAGACAAGCAGGGTCAGACATCCACAGATGACCGCAATATACAGGGTAATGATACAGGTAAGTCTCCACTGCAGTGATATTTTTTTCATCGGTCGGACTCCTCTCGTATTTGATATCCTTCGCCTACTTTATTCAAAATCGGATCGTATCCAAGTACCGCCCTGAGCTTTCGCCGAAGCGAAGACATATGTACGCGGATGGATCCGCTGAAGCTGTCCACGGAGGCATCCCAGACATGCTCGATCAATTCTTCCTGGCTTACCGGTCTGCCAAGGTGGAGAAGCAGATATTCCAAAATTCCGTTTTCTTTTCTTGTCAGGGAAACCAGGGTTCCGTTGGCATAGGCCTCTCGCTTGATGGTATCGAATTTGATCCCGCCACTTTCCAGACAGACATCCTTCTGCACAAATTTTCTTCTTGTCAGACTGCGGATCCGCGCTTCCAGCTCCTGCAGATGGAACGGCTTTTCCATATAATCATTTGCCCCGGCATCGAGTCCTTCTACTTTGTCTGCAATCTGTCCTCTTGCAGATAAGATCAGCACCTTCGTTTCTTCGTTTTCCTTCCGGAGTTCTTTTAGAAGATCCATTCCGTCCATGCCGGGCAGATTGAGATCCAGGACAATCAGATCATAATTTTCTGCCAGGATGCATTCCAGAGCCTCCGCGCCATCATAGCAGGTATCTACCTCGTACCCGGCGGCGTACAGACTTCTGGCAATTGTGTCACACATTTGTTTCTCATCTTCCACGATTAATAATCTCAAAATTTTTTTCACCTGCCCATTTCTTAACAATGATTTTACAACTGCTATTGTATAATATCAGAGTCAGCTGGTCAATCAATAGAATAAAAGGAGCAATCATATTTTGAAGTGCAGAAAAATATCTCAAATTGTTTTAGTTATCACAGGCATAGCAATGATGGGCTATGGCGCCGTCAGAGGGGAAGCGGCTGCTGTGCTTGGGAAAGCAATTAAATTATGTCTGGAGTGTGTCGGAATTGGATAAGAAAAAGAAGTTACGATCAAAGAAAATAGCCGGAATACGCGGGTGGATCCAGGCAGTGGCCACACTGCTTACCAATCCTCATATCCCCAATTTTTTTCAGGGCAAAATATATCAGGGCAAAGCGAAAACGGTATGCGTACCGGGACTAAACTGTTATTCCTGTCCTGCCGCGACGGGAGCGTGCCCCATCGGAGCCTTTCAGGCGGTTGTCGGATCATCCAAATTTAAGTTTTCCTACTACATAACCGGGTTCCTGATTTTACTCGGCGTGACACTGGGAAGATTCATCTGTGGTTTTTTGTGTCCGTTTGGATGGTTTCAGGATTTGCTTCACAAAATCCCCGGAAAGAAATTCTCCACGGCCAGACTGAAGCCGCTGCGGTATCTGAAATATATCATCCTTGCTGTTTTTGTGATTCTTCTGCCGATGTTTGCAACGAATTCGATCGGGATGGGAGATCCGTTTTTCTGCAAATATATTTGTCCGCAGGGCGTTCTGGAGGGGGCGATCCCGCTTTCTATCGGAAATGTCGCAATCCGGTCTGCACTGGGCAAGCTGTTTTCGTTTAAATTCTGTATTCTGATTACGGTTGTCGTGCTCAGCATCTTGTTTTACAGACCCTTCTGCAAATGGATCTGTCCTCTTGGGGCAATCTATTCCTTATTTAATAAGGTAAGCTTTTTACATATCACGATTGAAAACAGCAAATGTGTCGGATGCAATCAGTGTTCCAGGGCATGTAAAATGGATATCGACGTGTGCCGGACCCCAAATCATCCGGAATGCATCCGATGCGGAGCCTGCATCAAGGCCTGCCCGAAGGATGCGATCCACTATCAGTTTATGGGAAAAACGTGTCAGAAAAAGGACACCGGAGCTCAACAGTCAGAGATCAGAAACCATTGATTAGCAGCAGATCACGAAGCATCGAAGGATGATATTGAATTTTTGTTTTTTACATTATACTATCTTAAAAGGAGCCATAATTTATGAAAACCAAAAGAACTTTTATCCCTGTTTTTACACTCAGCGTAGCATTATTACTTACCGCATGCAACGGAAAAGAGGCTGCAGACACAAAGAAAACGCAGACAACCCAGACGGAATCCGGCACAGAAGCTGTTACGGGATCTGTTGCGGAATCCGGAACCGAAACGGCAGGGGCTTCCGGCACAAAGCTGGACGATTTATATCAGCAGGAGAACCAGATTTTTTCAGATCATGCGGATGTATGGAACAAGGTGTTTGGCATGATGAATAAAAGCACGGCTGATCCGAGCGGAAATTATGGGGATTATCTGGCAGACACGGTTGAAGCCAACAAGGACTCTTTTTCAGAGGACGAGCTGAATACACTGACGGATGATATTGCAACGATACGAAAAATCGAGGAACAGATAGCGGAAATGGAAAATGGCAATACAGCATCGGAAGATAGCAACGCGAAAAACGATTCCGAAGAGGCATCTCCGTTCCGGGATTTTTCGGGTCAGGATTATGATGGCAACACAGTTGACGAAAGTCTGTTTTCCAAAAATGCGGTAACGGTCGTGAATTTCTGGTTTACCGGCTGCAAGCCTTGTGTTGCTGAGCTATCCAAGCTGAACGAATTAAACGATGCAATCAAATCCATGGGAGGCGAGGTTGTAGGCATCAACACAGAAACCTTCGACGGAAATCAGGATGCGATCAAAGAAGCAGCAGCGGTTCTTGAAAGCCAGGGTGCGAAATACCGCAATCTTTCCATTGACTCTGCTTCCGCTGCAGGAAAGTATGCTTCCGATATTATGGCATTTCCTACCACAATCTTGGTCGATCGAAATGGAAATATTGTGGGAGAGCCGATGCTTGGCGGAATCGACAATCAGGAGAATTATGATACGCTGATGAAACAGATCCAGTCCGTGATTGATGCAGACAGCGCGAAGTAAGACGAGAGCTGCGGCGTTTTTTGGGAGAGAAAATGGGAGTGCGAAAAAACAAAGTTACGTTTTTTCGCACTCCTTTTCATAACAAGATTTTAAAAAAATACATTTACGAAACGATGTACTGTGCTGTACCTGTCCCGAAAAGCTGCGCGGTGCTTAGAACAAGAGCTGAGGTCACACGGCGATTCCCCACATATATGCACACGTTTTCGGAACCACCAGTAATCTGACCTTTGGTTTTGATAGCAGCCATTTGACAAACAACAGCCGGGTTCCTGCTCTGCGAAAGGGCAGAAAATAAGGAAAACTTTGCGCAATTAGAAGGAGCATACCGCATCAGCGATATGCTCCTTTGGGACTACCTGGGTAAATATTATTCACAAAGTTTGGAGAAAGCGTCAGCTACGAACTGAACTTTTGTTCCAACGATAACCTGTACAGAGGTTTTGCCAGGTTTGATCACGCCTGCCACGCCGGCAGATTTGATTACCTTGTCGTTTACGGCAGTGATATCTTTCACTTCCAGTCGCAGTCTTGTAACGCAGTTATCAATGCTTGTGATGTTTTCTTTTCCGCCGCAGCCTTCCAGAATTTTAGCTGCGATTGCGGTATAGTTATCACTTGCCAGTTCTACTTTTTTCTCTGCTTCGAGATCGTCATCTTCGCGTCCAGGAGTCTTCAGATCCCATTTCTTGATAGCAAACAGGAATACGAAGTAGAATACGAGGAATGCTGCGATTCCAAGCGGAATGATCAGCCATATTTTCTGTGCTGCGGGCAGTGAGGATGAGAACAGGAGGTCCATAGCACCGGCGGAGAAGCTGAATCCTGCACGGAAGCCGAGAGCAACTGTGATCATAGTAAAGATACCATACAGTAATGCATAGATTACGTACAGAGCAGGAGCAAGGAACATAAATCCGAACTCAAAAGGTTCTGTAACGCCACAGATGAATGCACAAACTGCAGCAGAAGCTACCAGACCGATCGCAGCTTTTTTCTTTGCAGGTTTTGCACATCTTACCATAGCAAGTGCAGCACCAGGAATACCGAACATCATACATGGGAAGAATCCGGACATGTACATACCAAGGCTCCAGGTTACATCAGCAGATGTTTCACCAGCCCAGAAGTGCTTCAAGTCACCAAGACCGATCGTGTCAAACCAGAATACATTGTTCAGAGCGTGATGTAATCCGGTCGGGATCAGCAGACGGTTCAGGAATGCATAGATACCGGCACCGACAACATCAAGGCTGACAATAGATTTACCGATTGCTACCAGAGCACCGAACAGTAATGGCCATACCAGTAACAGAACAGCAGATACAACGATAGAAACAACACCGGAAACAATTGCTACACAGCGTTTGCCGCTGAAGAAGGATAACCAGTCCGGAAGCTTGGTGTCTTTGAAACGGTTATAGCAGGCAGATCCGATGATACCGGCCAGGATACCGATGAACGGGTTTTGGATCTTGTCAAAGGCCAGCGTCTTTGTAGCACTCTCAGCGATGGACGGGATGATAGTTGTAACAACTCCGGTAGAAAGAAGTGTTGTGATCATCAGCCAGGATGCCAGAGCTGCGATTCCGCCGGTACCGTCATTCTTTTCTGACATACCGACACCAACGCCGATTGCAAAGAGGATTGCCATGTTGTCGATCAGAGCTGCTCCTGCTTTTACGAGAAACAGACCGATCAGGTTTACTACGCCCGAGATCTCGCCGCCCTGCATCGTTGCCGGACACAGCCGGTATCCAATACCCATCAGGATACCGCAGATCGGCAATACTGCTACAGGAAGCATGAGGGCTTTCCCTAGTTTCTGAAGAAATTTCATATATTTCTCCCTCCTTAAAAGATAATTTATATAACTGGATACCTCCAATTAGATACGTGAATTTACCGAATCCATCCAATATACTTACAAAAGCAAGTGCAGAAAAGACATGGAGAGTGCATTTCACAAAAGCAAGTGAGAAAAGACTTCAAGCGTACATTTCATAAAAGAAGAGGATGAAGATTCATCTGACGAAAGATCAAAAAAAGATCAGGAAATACTGAGAACGGCTTCGTCTAAGGAAACTTCGCCCTCTTTTTTCAGACTGATTTTCCCGTAATCATCGGTATTACAGATCAGTACCGGAGTGACTGTGTTCAATCCGGCCCCGGTGATCTTGTCCAGATCGACATCCATCAGAAGATCTCCTTTTTTGACCTGATCGCCGGCTGCAACGTGTGCGGTAAACGGTGCGCCCTTTAGTGTAACCGTATCCAGGCCGATGTGGATCAGGATTTCGGTTCCGGAGCTGCTTGTGAGCGTGATGGCATGAAGAGTATCAAATACCATGGCTATTTCACCGTCTGTCGGTGCATAAAATTTTTTCCCTCAGACGGAATCACTGCAAATCCGTCCCCCAGGATTTTTTTCGGAAAAGGTAGGATCCGGGACTTCGGAAAGCGGAACTACTTTTCCTTTGCAAGGTGCGTAAAGAACATTTTCTTTGTTCTTTCCTTTTAGAAAATGAAACATAAAATTGCTATCTCCTTTCGAAAATAAGGTGCGATGTTTTTTTCGGGATAGGGATCCGATTTCATCTGTAATTACGTTGAGTGATTTTTTGCGAAAAAATTTGGTATTTTACCCTTTGATCCGTTCTGTTTGACGTAAAAAGTCAACAAAATGCCATTGGGAAAGGAAACAGAGTATTTATTAAAAACAAAATTGCATAATTCTGCACGAACTTCTCAATAGATTATATACATAACAACTGATACGTAAGGATTTGTAAATACTTTTTTTGATATTTATGACAAAAGAATCTACTTTCAAAAGGAGAAAAATCGGTAGTTTAACCAACTAATACGTTACTGCGATAAAAGAAGAATATACACACATTGGGGTCAGACCCCATTACTGTTGTGGGAAACTTTTGGGCGGTTCCTGTTTTTGGGCTTGAAATTCGAAAAATCTTTATACAATCTTAATGCCATGGAAAAGGTATTTATACGTTTTTAAAACGGAAGTCTCTAAAATAAGGAGGAATCAAAAAGAAGGAGTAAAAAGAGAAATGTGGAGTATAAAACTGCGATACAGGAAACAATGGTCGTCGTTTGAAATTATCATTCTTGGATTTGCGGGGGTAATTCTGGCAGGAGCACTGCTTTTGATGCTTCCTGTGGCTTCGCGGGAAGGAAATGTAACGCCATTTACAGAAACACTGTTTACTGCAACATCAGCCGCCTGTGTGACAGGACTGGCAGTCAGAGATACAGGAAGCTACTGGTCCGTCTTTGGACAGAGCGTGATTTTGCTGCTCATTCAGATCGGCGGTCTTGGTGTGGTTACGATCGCTGTTTCGATTGCGATGCTTTCTGGGAGAAAAATTTCCCTGATGCAGCGAAGCACGATGCAGGATGCGATTTCTGCCCCGAAGGTGGGCGGAATTGTGCGCCTGACGCGTTTTATCCTCAAAGGAACCTTTGGAATTGAACTGTTGGGGGCGTTGTTTCTTCTGCCTGTTTTTTTACGGGATTACGGCGGAAAAGGAATCTGGATGGCGTTGTTTCATTCTGTATCCGCATTCTGCAATGCAGGATTTGATCTTCTTGGAAAAACGGATCATCTGTATCCGTCCCTGACTTCTTATGTGGGAAATCCACTGGTTAATCTTACGATTATGGGGCTGATTGTAATAGGTGGAATCGGATTTCTGACCTGGGATGATATCTATACAAAAAAATACCATTTTTCGTCAGTACTGCATGCAAAGCAAGGTGATCCTGCTTACAAGTCTGTTTCTGATTTTTGTTCCGGCGGCTTTCTTTTTCTTCCGGGATTTCGCCGGAATGCCGGTCAAGGAGCGGACGCTCTGCGCATTGTTTCAGTCCGTGACAACAAGAACGGCCGGATTTAATACAGCAGATCTTTCCGGGATGACAGGTGCCTCCCAGGCGATCATGATTGTTCTGATGATGATTGGCGGAGCACCGGGATCAACGGCTGGCGGAATGAAAATTACCACATTTGCCGTGCTGACAGCTAATGCGTCTGCTACGTTCCGTCAGAGAGAGGACACACAGATGTTTGGACGCAGGGTGGGCCAGGAGGTATTAAAAAATGCATCTACGATTCTGATGATGTATCTTTTTCTGGTGCTGATGGGAGGAATGGTGATCAGTGTGGCAGAAAATCTGCCGATTTCTGAGTGTCTGTTTGAGACAGCATCTGCTGTTGGAACGGTTGGCCTGACGCTTGGAATTACGCCGCAGCTCGGTGTTCTTTCGAAAGGAATTCTGATCGCACTGATGTTTCTTGGAAGGGTTGGCGGTCTGACGCTTGTTTATGCTGCGATGCCGGGGAGAAAGAGCGCACATGCAAAAATGCCGCTGGAAAAAATAAATGTAGGATAAGAAGAGAGGAAGAGATGAGATGAAAAATATTTTACTGATTGGAGTAGGAAGATTTGGGAGACATATTGCCATGCATCTGAATCAGCTTGGACATCAGGTGATGGCGGTAGACCGAAATGAGGAACGGATCGACGCCGTGATGCCGTATGTGACAAATGCACAGATCGGTGACAGTGTCAATGCAGACTTTCTGCGATCCCTTGGTGTGGGAAATTATGATGTCTGTATTGTGACGATCGGAAGCAGCTTTCAGGATTCGCTGGAAACCGCGTGTCTTTTGAAGGAGTTGGGCGCAAAATGGGTCGTGTCCCGGGCAGAACGGGATGTACAGGAAAAATTCCTGTTGCGGAACGGAGCGGATCAGGTTGTTTATCCGGAAAAACAGATGGCAAAATGGACAGCAATTCGTTACAGCTCGGATCATGTGTTTGACTATATTGAAATTGACAGTCAGTATGCGATTTTTGAGGTTGAAATCCCGGAGAACTGGATTGGAAAAAATGTCGGCCAGCTGGATATCCGGAAAAAATACGGTATTAATATTCTGGCAACAAGAAAATATGGAAAAACAGATGTTGCGGTGTCTCCGGAGACAGTTCTGGATGGCGATGCTACCATATTGGTTCTTGGTGAATATAAAGCGATCCAGAAATGTTTTCGAATCTGAAAGAGAGGTGATTTCTGTGTTAAGTGTAGGACTGCTCTTCGTTACCCTGGTCGGTTTTTTGTCTGGAGGTGTGCTCGTGGATCAGATAGAGACATTTTTCACGGAAAACAGAAGAGAGGAACCGGAAACGGGACAAAATTTCACGGAAAACAGAAAACAAGAACAGGGAACGGGAGAAAAAAAGATTTCCTGACTATAGCTTTCTCTTCATTTATGATCTACAATAGGAGGTGGGGTGAGACAGTTGGAAAAAGAAAACAAAAAAAGAGCATATCCTGGTGTGTCTGTCCTCTTCGCCATCCAATGAAAAAATTATTCGGACTGCGGCGCAGATGGCACAGGCGTTTCAGGCCGGCTTTACGGCATTGTATGTGCAGACAGCAGAAAAAACAGAAAAAACACCGGAGGATCTGGCAAGGCTGCAGAAGCATGTTCGTCTGGCAGAGCAGAGCGGGGCAGAAATTGTAACGACACACAGTGAGGATATTGCCCTGCAGATTGCAGAATACGCAAGAATTTCCGAGGTGACGCGGATTGTCATTGGAAAGAGCATGATGAAGCAGGGCTATTTCCATCAGCGAAGGGTGTGGACCGAGCGTCTGACGGATCTTGTGCCTGATCTGGAAATTCACATCATTC
>ENA-OQET01000839-OQET01000839.1-human-gut-metagenome-genome-assembly--contig:-NODE-839-length-15070-cov-3.579335_pt1 | contig 15070 bp, 22 predicted proteins | sample MGYA00242800_ERZ504645 | MGnify/ENA primary metagenome ERZ504645 (study PRJEB26092, sample SAMD00036308) | human gut metagenome | host: Homo sapiens | study: EMG produced TPA metagenomics assembly of... | reverse complement strand
ACAATTGAATACGTGCCCATTCGGCTGAAAAAGCAGTTGGAAAATAACAGGGAAGCATTGGAAAATTATCTTCAAGAGCAAAGGAAATTAATTAATCCGATAGTGTTACTTGATAAAATTAAAATAGATTCTTTGTTCCAGGTTGGTGGATTTTTTATGTGGTTATCAGGTAGAACAGGTAATCAGTTACTTTTTAAATGTGCAAATCAATTGATACTTTCAACAGAAGATGAAGCAACTTTAAAGAAAGTAGTTAAATTTGTGAATCGAAGAAAAGAAAATAAAGAAATTAAGATTTACGAATCGGATAAATTGAATGAAGAGATGTTAGGACAATTGTATAATACTTTTTTGTACAAGCTGCAGAATTCAGTTTATGGTAATAGATTAGGAGAGCAGGCAAAAACGTTATCTTCTAAAAAAGAGAAGTTTGATGAACTGCAGATAGAAGAGAAATGTGTTGTACTTTATGAAATTTTACATATGTTTCAGTGTCAAAGTGTAGCGTCAGACTTGAAGCTAATTGAAGGCCCCGGAAAAGCGGGAATTTTAGTATTAAACAGTAATATAACAAAATGTAAAAATGTTTGCGTGATCAATCAGTCACCAACAGGTATTTACGAGAAGGTGATTGATCTGCAGAAATTATGAGTTGGCGGATTGTTGTTATTTCCAAACGTGCAAAACTGGATTATCAGTTAGGATATATGGTAGTACGTAATGAGGAAGTGACAAAAATTTATCTGGGAGAGATATCGACGGTTTTGATTGAATCCACAGCAGTGTCAATTACCACCAGTTTATTGGCCGAACTGACAAAAAAGAAGATTAAGGTGATTTTCTGTGATGAAAAAAGAAATCCGTCTTCAGAACTGATTGGATATTATGGAAGCCATGATACCAGTAATAAAGTTCGTAAGCAGATTCAATGGAATTGTAGTATTAAAGATGCAGTATGGACAGAAATTGTAACAGAAAAAATACGAAAGCAAAAAGAACTGTTGGAATATCTGGGAAAGGAGGAATCGGGAGTACTGCAGTCGTATTTAAATGAGATTTGTTGGAAGGATGAGACGAATAGAGAAGGACATGCAGCAAAAGTATATTTTAATGCACTATTTGGACTTTCATTTACCAGAACAGAAGATAGTTTAGTGAATGCGGCATTAAATTATGGATATAGTATTATTCTATCTGCTTTTACAAGGGAAATTGTTGCAGGAGGCTATATCACACAGTTGGGATTGTTCCATGATAATATGTTTAATCAGTTTAATTTTGCTTCAGATCTGATGGAACCATTTCGCATTTTGGTTGACCGTGAGGTGGTAAATATGTCTATGACGGAATTTGCTCAGGATGAAAAAATGCGCCTTGTGGATATCTTAAATCAGGAAGTTGTGATAGATGGAAAAAAGCAATATGTAAATAATGCGATAAAAATTTACTGTAAAAGCGTGTTTGATGCATTAAATGAGAATGACAGTGCTTTGATCCGATTTTACAAATTTGAGTTATAGATTTATGAGAGTATTGGTATTTTTTGACCTTCCGGTGGTTACGTCAGAACAACGACGGGAATACACTAAATTTCGAAAATTTTTACTTAAAAATGGATTTTTGATGTTACAGGAATCTGTGTATTGCAAAATTGCACTAAATGGGACTGTGGTAAAGAGTATTGTAGACAGCGTTCATAAAAATAGTCCACCGGAAGGTTTGGTTCAATTATTGTCTGTAACAGAGAAGCAGTATTCAAAAATGGATTTGATAGTTGGGGAAGTAAAGTCAGAGGTTTTGGATAGTGATGAAAGGTTGGTGATTTTATGAAACTTGCCTATGTGGATATGGAGAACGTGATAGAATTGGATTATAGAAAAGCAACAGAGTGGATCATTGAATCACCAGCTCTTTTTCAGAAATATGTACATCTTCTGAATTTACAGGCAGAAGGCGAAGAGGGTGGATTCGTTTTATCAGATGATGATATAATTCTTGATATTTCAAAATATGTGGAAATAGTTGTGAGTCCCTTTGCCTTAGACTTTGAAGATCGCAGGATTCAGAAAAAATTGTATTTACAGCTTCAGAAAACAGCATATGGAGAAGAGATGTTCATAGATACGCAGAAGCTGAATGCTGATTTACAAAGTTATATTTTTCGTCTGGAAAGTATTTGTGGGTATGATATTGAAATAGACACAGCTATGGATGTTCAACAGTTGTTTAAGGCATTGGGAGTAAAGATGGAAGGAGGAGAGTATGATTTTTCTGAAAAGCTTGCACAGTATATGAAACTTATGTCAGAGCTAATGGGAAAGAAAGTGCTTGTTTTTATAAATATAAGATCTTATCTTGAAAATGAACAGATTCAGGAATTGATAAAAAATGCTGTATATAATGAAATTTCATTATTATTTATTGAAAATATACAAAGAGACTTTTCAGAAATGAAAAAATATTATATAATTGACAAAGATGGATGTGAAGTCTATTGATTAAAATAGGTTGAATACTATAATGTATGTGCGTGTGAGGCACTTCATTTTTGAATTTGAGGTTTGAGAATGATGTAAAAACGTATAGTATTCAAACGATTGAAACTGCAGTGAAAATCCACACGGTGTTTGAGAATGATGTAAAAACGTATAGTATTCAAACTGGCATCACTGCGGATCCTGCCTTGATTCGTTTGAGAATGATGTAAAAACGTATAGTATTCAAACACCGTCATGTACGGCACACAGGATATCACGGTTTGAGAATGATGTAAAAACGTATAGTATTCAAACAATGTATCAACTACGGTATCCCTCGCATTAGTTTGAGAATGATGTAAAAACGTATAGTATTCAAACTGCAGTAACCAGAATTGTTGAATTGCAGCAGTTTGAGAATGATGTAAAAACGTATAGTATTCAAACGAGGTGTCACGAGTACGAAGCGCGAGTTATCGTTTGAGAATGATGTAAAAACGTATAGTATTCAAACAAAAAAGAGGCCCTGTATGTTGTGAGAATGTGATCCTTACAGAAAAATATGCAGGTAAAAAAATGCCTGACAGAAATGTCTGTCAGGCACCGGAAGCATAAAACAGGGGATCCGGAAATCCAGGATTGTATTGTACAGCTTTTACAGTGATTTCAGCACTTTAACAAGCCGTGAATTATCCTCCGGCATCATAATACAGAATCGTACAAATTCCCCGTCCAGGCACTGGAAGGAAGAACAGTCACGGATCATCATGCCTTGTCTGATGCAGGCTTCAAATACGTCATAGGAGGTCAGTCCGTTTTTCAGGATCCGGAGCAGGATAAAGTTTGCATAGGCGGGATAGATTTTGTAGGTATCTGTATCCTTCAGCTCCCGGATCATCCGGTCGCGTTCGGAAAGGATCAGATTTCTGGTTTCTTTAATATAATCTTCATCCTGCAGCATGATCTCTCCTGCAAAGGCACCAAGGCTGTTAAGTGACCATGGTGTCTGTTTTTCGCGCATTTTTGCAAGAAAGTCCATATTTCCGGTGATGCCGTAGCCCAGGCGCATTCCGGGAGCAGCGAAGAATTTGGATACGCCGCGGAGTACCATGAGATTGGTGAATTCCCGTGTCAGCGGAACTGCGGTGATGGCGTTGATATCCGGGGCAAATTCCACATAGGTTTCGTCGATCATCACGAAGATATTTTTTTCTGCACAGAAACCGATAAGTCTGCGAAGCTCTTCCTGGGTGATGGCAGAGGAGGTCGGATTGTTGGGATTGCAGAGGATGAGAAAATCATAGCCCTGCTCCAGCTTCCGGCAGAGATCCGGAATGTCCGGCTCGAAATCATTGCTTTCCTGAAGGTGGTAGTATTCCTGGGTACTTCCGGAGAAGGAGAGCTCTCTGGAGTATTCAGAATAGGTAGGCCCAAGGATCAGAGTGTGCTTCGGGGCACGCTCCTGGATCAGAAGGGAGATCAGCTCGCTGGAGCCGTTTCCCGGAAGGATGAAATCAGCGGGAATATTGCAGTAGCTGGAAATCGTATTCCGAAGGGATGTGTATTCTCTGTCCGGGTAGGAGGAAAGGATATCCACGTGTTCTGCAATGGCTCTGCCGGCTTTTGGGGAAAGTTCCCAGAGGATTGACATTGGCACCGAATTTGACGATGTTTTCTTTTTTCAGATTGTAGATAGCTGCAGATCTTTTCTATATCACTTCCGTGAAAAACGGGTTTGGTATCCATTTTTGTCACCTCACATTTTTGTTTTTTTCGTAAAAAATTTATATCCAGTATACACCAGAATCCGGGACAAAAAAGACGGGATAAAAAGTTTCTGTATTTTTTTCGAATAGGATATTACTGAAAATTGCTTTCTGGAAATGTATGGGAATATTTGATACAATGAGCAGGTAGCGAATGCGGATTGTGAATATCCATGCTGTTTGTCAATGCGGACCGCGAATATCCACATCTTTTCCGGGGCGGGTAAGTTTTCAGGGAGAAACAGCAGGAAAGGAAACAGAAAATATGAATACAGAAGAGAAAAAGATCGCAGTGATCGGAATTGGTGGTGTTGGTGGTTACATAGCAGGGTTGCTGGCGAAGGCGTAATCCGCATGTGACGATGGTTGCACGTGGCGCCAGAGCAGAGAGCATCCGGAAAAAAGGCCTGGTGCTCCACAGTGATTATAAGGGTGAGATCGTGGCAGAGCCAGAGCGGGTAGTACCAATTCAAGATATGGGACAGCAGGATTATATTTTTATCTGTGTAAAAAACTATTCACTGGCTGAGGTGTGCGAAAGTATCCGGGACATGGTCACGGATGACACAGTGATCATTCCTGTGATGAATGGTGTGGATCCGGGAGAAAACATCCGCCGTCTGGTTGGTAAGGGAACGGTTGTGGATTCGCTGATCTATACGGTGGCTTTTGCCAATGAGGATTTTTCCATTTCCCAGCAGGATACGTTTACGTGGCTTTGTATTGGAATAAAAGATGCGGATGAACGGCAGCAGAAGAAAGTTGCAGAAGTGGCAGGGATCCTGAAAGGTGCGGATATTGACTATAAGGATCAGGGGGATATCGAGGTGGAAATCTGGAGAAAGTATATCCTCAACTGTGCCTTTAATGTGATGACTGCTTTTTATGATAATACCATCGGGGAGCTCCGCAGAGATCCGGTGAAAGCGCAGCAGTATGAGAAGCTTGTATGGGAAGCTGCCAGTGTAGGTCAGGCCAAGGGGGTTGCGCTGACGGATGAGCACATCAATGAGGTGATCCATAAATTCCGTTATGTACATGCAGATAATGCCACCAGCTCCCTGCAGAGGGATTTTCGCATCCGGAGAAAACAGACGGAGCTGGAAACCTTCAGCGGTTATATTGTGAAAGAAGCGAAGAGACTCGGTGTTTCCATTCCGCTTTCCGAAAAAATATATCAGGGACTTATAGAAATAGCAGGAAAATTCTGACTGAAAAGGTGAGCTTTTTCTGGTGGAATCCTGTATGCTCTGGTACAATGGGGATATAAAAAATCCTGTATCGCAGGCTGAAAGGTTATCTGTGATATCGGAAGGGAGGAAAAGAGATGAAGAAAGTATTTTTGGCTGTTATTGCAGTGATCGTGGTCCTTGCCGGAGGACTTATGCTCAGTTACAACGGGCTTGCCGGAAATAAAGAAGCTGTGGAAACTGCAGAGGCTGATGTGGATACCATGCTGCAGAGACGTGCAGATCTGATCCCGAATCTCGTCAGCACGGTAAAAAGTTACACGAAGCATGAGACGGGGGTTGTTGACAGGGTTCTGGAGGCGCGGGACCAGCTGATGAATGCAGATACCGTGGAAGAGAAATCTGAGGCAGATCAGCAGATGGACAGTGGCACTTTCCGGTCTGAAGGGTTGTGGTGGAAAAATTATCCGGAACTGAAAAGCAATACTACTTATGTGGGCCTGATGGATGAACTGTCCGGAAGCGAAAACCGGATCTCTGTAGCGAGAAAAGATTATAATGAGGCTGTGAAAACTTATAACACAAGGCTTGTGAAATTCCCCGGGAATGTATTTGGTTCCATGCTTGGCTTTGAAAAGGCGTCATATTTTGAGGCCGATGATTCAGCAGCAGATACGCTGGATGTAGGGGATATGCTGGCAGAGTGATAAGATCAGACCATTGTTCTGATGAAATGAAAGAACGGATAGAGGGAGAATATCCTATGAAAAAATGGATCGGACGGATGGCTGTGCTACTGGCTTTTGTATTGACGCTGTCCGGAAGTACGCTGGCAGCTTTCGGGAAGATCCCGTCTGCCACAAAAGAATTCTATGTTAATGATTATGCAGGGGTTTTCAGCGATACCTGGAAGGAAGAGCTTTGCAAGGCTGGTGAGCAGCTGTATGAGGATACCACAGCGCAGCTGGTTGTCCTTACCGTGGATACCACCGATGGGGAAGACATCAGTGATTATGCAGTGGAAACCGGCCGCAAATGGGGAATTGGTTCAAAGAAGAAAAATAATGGTGTCCTGATCGTCCTTTCGGTTTCGGACCGTAAAGTCTGGGTATCTGTCGGCTACGGTCTTGAGGGAAAGCTGCCTGATTCAAAGACCGGACGACTTCTGGATGAATATGCAGTTCCTTCCTATAAAGACAATCAGTTTGAAAAAGGTACCGTGGAGCTTTATTATGCACTGCTAAATGAGATCCGTGAGGAATACGGCTTGGAGAAGATAACAGCTCCCAGGTATGAGAAGGTGCAGCAGGATGTGGACGACGATGAGGATGAGGGAACTGTCTGGGAGATCGCACTGGGGCTTGTAATGATCGTTTTGCTCATGGTGGGCGCATATCTGCTGTGCGTGATGCTGCCTGTATTTCTTATCGTAACTATGGTTCTGGTTCTGAAGGGTCTGATAATGAAATTGTCGGGAAAGGATACCGCAGACTACTGGAAAAAGAATTTCAGCCGTATGAGTGTACTGCACCGGCTCTTTAATTCCCTGTTTCCGCTGAGTTGGCTCCTGGGAAGAGGGGGAAAAAGCAGCGGCGGAAGTTCCGGTAATGACGATGACAGGGATGATGATTATGACAGCTACGACAGCGGAAGCTCCGGAGACGGAGGAAGCTTCGGCGGTGGCGGTGCAGGCAGGGATTTCTAGTGGTGTCGGCAGGAATCGCCGGTTCTCTTGTATAGCACAGGCGGAGCTTTCTAATGCTCTTGACAAAATTTCTCAACTTTGCTACAATGACGAAAATTAATTCCGTGAGGGAGTAATTCGCGTGTAGACGTGGTTTGTCAACATACTGGTGCATGCACCTGGCAAATCTTAAAGAATGAGACTCATGTATATTTTATTTCTGTTACAGAGATAGAGTATACGTGGGTCATTTTTTTATGGCTCCAGAGCGGATGAATATGCAAAGGAGAAGAAAAATGCTGTTATTTATGAAAGTGCTTTTTACCCAGTTTATTGCGGAAATGGGTGACAAAACACAGCTGATGCTGGTGGCAATGACTTCCAGGTTCAAGCTGAAGGATATTTTGCTTGGAACCGGTGTTGCTGTCCTGGTGCTCAACGGACTGGCAGTGCTTGCAGGAGGTATTATCAGTACCGTGGTCCCTACCTGGCTGATCCGTCTGATCGCAGGTGCAGCGTTCCTGTTTTTTGCGGTGACAACGCTGAAGGGTGACGATGATGAGGAAGAGAATGTTAAGGATCGTAAGATCAAATTTTGCACCGCTGTCTGTATTCTGCACATTTTTTGTTGCGGAGTTGGGGGATAAGACACAGCTTACCGCAATTACATTTGGTGCCAATGAGGGACTGAGTTCAGCGGTTGTGGTATGGCTTGCCTGTTCACTGGGACTTTTTGCAGCGGATGTGATCGGACTTCTGATCGGATATCTTCTGAAAAGCAAGGCACCGGAGGGAATCCTCAATATAGTTGCATTTGTTATTTTTTCCATCTTTGGAATCCTGACGCTGAGACAGGGATTTGGCCTTCTGCTCGGGGCGGGCTCTTCTATGATCCTTCCGCTTACCGTAGCGGTTACGGTTGTGTTTGTGATCGTCTGTCTTGTGCTTTATAAGCAGGCGAAAAAGAATTAAATTATTATAAGGAGCTTTGCATAGAATAGGGCTCATACCTGAAAAAGCCTCCGCATACACTGTAAAAAAGCGTCTTCGGGGGCTTGGCAGTGAAGGATTATATTGAAGAACGTGCAGTTGAGATCGCAGGATATATTGTTGAAACAAAGGCTACGGTGCGGCAGGCAGCTAAGAAATTCGGGATCAGTAAGAGTACGGTACATATAGAAGTAACAAAATAGAACGGTTCGTTTGGGCAATATATTAAACAAAATCAAGGAGGAACGAACCATGAAGGAACTGAAACCAAGAATTACAGAGAATGGCATCGAATATGTGCTTGTCGGGGACTATTACATCCCGGATTTGAAGTTGCCGGAGGAAAACCGACCTATCGGTAAGTACGGACAGATGCATAGGGAGTATCTGAAAGAGCAGTGCTACGGTAGATATTCCAGTTTACTGCTGACCGGAAAACTTTGGAGCTATCTGGAGGATTTGGACGAACAAGCGGAGGAACGGTTTACGTGTATTGTTGATCAGATGAAAGCGGCTGAGGGAGTGACGGAGGAATTGAAGCGGAAAGATGCTATGCTTTGGGTACAACGGTGTAATAATATTAGAAACAGAGCAGAAGAAATTGTACTGAATGAAATGGTTTATATTTAGTATGGAGCAGTCAGCCGAAAGGCTGGCTGTTTTTCTTTTCCTAGCGACAGAAAATGATTGACAATGCTATAAGACTGTGGTAGTCTGAAAACAAGAACAGACTACTGTAGTCTTATAGGAGGCGAAACAAGTGACAGAGGAAAATATCAAACTTTTTGATTCGGAATTAAAGGTAATGGATGTTCTGTGGAAGGATGGTGACGTGCCAGCGAAATATGTTGCAGATACTTTAAACAGAGAAGTCGGCTGGAATAAAAACACAACGTATACATTGATTAAGCGGTGTATCAATAAAGGCGCGATTGAACGAACGGAACCGGGATTTATGTGCCATGCGCTTATAGCAAAAGAACAGGTACAGGATCTGGAAACAGATGAACTTATTGATAAGATATATGATGGATCTGTTGACAAGTTGTTTGCGGCACTTCTTGGCAGAAAAAAACTTTCTATGGAGCAGATTAAGAACCTGAAGCAGATCGTCAGTGAATTGGAATGAGGTGATGTATATGAGCCTGCTGCAAATGAGTTTTCTGGGAACGGTTATTATTTTACTTATTGTGGTATTAAGGGCTGTGCTTATCAACAGATTACCGAAGAAAACATTTTTGATTTTATGGTGGATTGCATTAATACGGTTATTAGTTCCATTTTCCATAAAATCAGTCACAAGTATTTATTCTCTGTTGCAGAGTATTTATTCTGATATAAACCCAGTGAGAACGGCGCAAACGACAACATTTTTACCCATTCATGGGAATATGCCTGAGATAGCAAATGGATTATCAGAGGCTATGGTACAGAGAACAGAATCCATTTCGATTTTGAGTGTAATATGGCTGGCAGGTCTGTTACTTTGTTTTGGATTTTTTGCGGTTTCCTATATAAAATGCTATCGGGAATTTCGATTTTCGCTGCCTGTTGAAAATGATATTTTGGAAGCATGGAAGGAAAAAACATCCACTAAAAAGGAGTCTATCCATCCGGCAGACAGAAACCATAGCTGCACCACTTTCTTATGGTGTGATTCGCCCAGTTATTTTAATGCCAAAAAATACAGAATGGAAAAATATTTATCAGCTTCGTTATGTGTTGGAACATGAATATGTGCATATCAGACGGCTTGATATGCTTACAAAGCTGATAATGATTGCTGCAGTATGCATTCATTGGTTTAATCCGCTTGTGTGGGTAATGTATATTCTTTTTAACAGAGATTTGGAATTATCCTGTGACGAAACCGTAGTCCGCAGATTTGGAATGGATATAAAGTCGGTATATGCAACTGCTTTAATATCTATGGAAGAAAAAAAGAGCGGACTGACACCATTATGTAACAGTTTCAGTAAAAATGCGATTGAAGAAAGGATAAGAGCAATTATGAAGATAAAGAAGACATCTAAGTTTGCAGTAATGATAAGTGCAGTATTGGTAATTGGCGTGACAGGTGGATTTGCAACTTCCGCATCATCCTTGGAGAAAAATACAGAGACAGCGCAGGAAAACGGTGAAACAACAGTTGCTTTAAACGAAGTGAATATCCGGGAAGATGAACCACTTTCAAGTTCGGATGTGGAATGGTGGACAGCAGAAGAGTATGCGAAATGGCTGGACGAGGAAAAAGAAGTTCTGCAGTCTATGATTGGTGAAAAAGCTTATACAGGCGGCGACGGATGGTTTGTATGGACACAGGAAAAGGTAGATGAGACGATTGCACTTTATGAGGATAATCTTCAAAAAATAAAAGATGGGATGAAGTTGTCGAAATCATCTGATGATGCAGTGGGAATTACAATGGCATATTCTCCGGAAAATATAGAATATGCGAAGCAGGAAGCAGAAACGGTCACCGAAAATAAAGACAGTAATGAAAATGTATTCAGCGAAGAACAGCTTTCTGAATATGCAAAAGCGGGAATAACTTACCAGAAAGAAACAGGATTTCTGATGTATGATGGAAAGACCATTGGATATTTCCGGGATGAGTTTAAGCCGGGTACTTATACAATAAGTTCCAAACGTGGAGGTACGCTTCGAGTTGAAGTGCAAAGGGAAAACTATGGCACCATCACAGACGTAAAGGCAGAACCGTTATCAGATGATTTTTGGTCAGAACCGGCGGCATTGGTTGAAAGTTCCGGCGGAGAAGCTGTAACTGCAGATGAAATGAAAGGATCTGTTTTTGAAGAAGGAGGAAGTGAGAACATAGCGGCTGATGACATGGGCGAATATAGCAGTGAAGAGGGAAAAGGTCTTAATATTGCTGTTCCACAGGAGTATGCTGATTATGGAGTATCCTGTGATGCTCAAGGAAACTGGGTTTATAATGGTAAGATTATAGCAGATTTATATGATGAGGGAAGGGGAATCTTTTCTAACAGCAACGGCACTATGTACATTGAAGTAACGAGAGACAAAAGTGGAAAGATTAGCAGCTTTCAAAAAGTAAGCAAAAATAGAATGCAGGAATTATTTACTGAATTTAATCCGGAAACGGAAACATTTGCGGAATATAATTCAGAGGCGAAGCATTAAGTTAGTGCTAAATGAAACGAGGATGATTAAGTGGGAAAAATATTGCTGGTATCATTCGAGGGAGATGAGGAAGAGTTGGTAAATTCTGTTATTTCTGTGTTAGATTCCGGCAGAGAAAAATTCCTTTTTCAGGAAATACAACTTCAATCGAAAATAAGGCATAAGGGTATAGCGATTGATTTGAAACGGAGGGAAGTTGTTCGTGATAATAGAAAAATAGAATTAACTTACACTGAGTTTGAAATCCTGCAGTTATTAGCACAAAATCCAGGAAGGGTATTTAGTAAGGAGCAGATTTATGATGTAGTCTGGAAAGAAGCCTATTCTGGCGATTACAATATTGTCATGAGTCATATCAGCCATATTCGTGAGAAGATAGAAGATGATCCGGGCAACCCGGTATATATTCAAACCGTCTGGGGTGTAGGATACAAGTTTAATGAGAGGGCAGGCAGCGAGTAAATTCGCTGCCTTTCCTTTACAGGGATGGATTCAGATTTCGCTGAGTTTCAAGATAATATTGCTCTGCTGATACAGCCAGTCCGTGAATTCCGTTGGCTTGGTTGTTCCTGCCTTTACAGCTTTCTTACGCCGCAGAGCTTCTTTCTTAAAAAGGTCAAACGCAGTTTTCATTTCTTCCAGACGTTCAATCGGAAAATCAGCAGTTTTTTTGGATTTATTGATTTTATTACGCCAATTCTGGCATTCATTTTTATAAAGCAAATCATAGTTATTTTCTCTGGCTCGTTCATCAAATTCCCTTTTATTTTGAAGTGCCTGTGCTTTACGGCACTTATCACTGCATAGTTCATAACGCTGGTTTTTTGCCAGAAAATATTTTCCACAGACTTTGCACTGACGGAAACAAAGGCCCCAGTCATTCAGCCGATTCAAGTAATAAGTGATAAGCGGATAAAAAGAGCTGTAGGCAGCTACGCATTCTGTTCTGCGCCTATTATCCGGAAACCAAAGTTCAAGTCGAGTGATTTCAGCAGGAGTGTTGCGGAAATAAAGACTGCCAGTATGAAAACGTTCTGGTTTTCCGGTATCAGAATTAAAATTCATGACATTTTCTGTTTGGAATGCCTGAGTCAAAATTTGGATTTTTTCTATAAAACGATCACAGGCAGTATTACGGTCACGATATTCCCTTGTAACAAGATATTCATTCCAAATACGGAATGTAGCATACATTCTCACCGGATCACCGGTGAGATATTTTTTTGCCAGAAATCACCAGCAGTCTGTTCCAGTGCAGGCTGTTTCCAACGGTTAGTGTGCAATGCATCACGTAGGGGAGCAAGTCCATATATATTCCAGTTCTTTTCTTTATCATATTCAAAATCTATCAGAAAACGTCCTAGAGGACGTGTTATATCATATATGACATCGTTATCTTTATTTCCGTCCAGTCGAAAACGGATTTGCTGTTCTGTTCCGATTAAAATTCGCTCCTTCATTTTGCCCCTGTCCAGTGCCAGAACGAAGAGGATGCGGTCATAGCAAGGCTCTTGCCTTATAAATTGATAAGCCATTTCTATTTACTCCTGCTTTATATGGTAATTTTAAAAACTATAATATTAGTTGCATTTATGGTATCGCGGAAATATTGAAAAGTAAAGATAAGATTGATATGATGCGGATGCGTGGTAATTTTGTACTATGCAGTATGTTTTGACAACTTTATAATCGTCTAACCTGAGATAAACCGCCATGACCTTCGATAAAAGAAGCGAGCGCATCCGAATGGATGACGTGTTGTATGCCTTGACAGCAGTATGACTTAGGAAACAGGAAAGATAAAACGGCAACGAGAAGCTAAAAAAAAGAAATCAAAAATGGAGGAACAACATGAGTGAAAATAAGAGATTAAACAATTATGATGAACTGCCTCTTGTACTGGATGTGGCTGATATTCAGCGGATTATGGGGATTTCCAGAGTAACGGCTTATGAACTGGTTCATACACCCGGTTTTCCGGCATTTCGAAGCGGCAGATTAATTAAGGTTAGTAAAATTGCTTTTTTCGAATGGATGGCAAAGGGGAATGGAAGGGTGCCGGAGAATAGTAACTAAATCTGGAGCAGAGCGGAGAGCGAAGTCTTTTGTGCAGGTTAAGGGCGGCAGCCATTGCCCAGTGAGTTGATGCGTGCGTCTACTCGTACTGGGTATTACCTGACGCAAATTCACGCAGGTTTGCAGCTTCGCTGCCTTATTTAATTTGGAAAAACGTGAAAAAGGAGGGCAAGAAAATTATTGAAAGCAACAAGACACAATGGACGCTCCGGAAAAAATGGCACTTACAATCCAAGGCATAATGATCGCCGTTTCAACTTGGAAAACAGTGAACATATTGATGTTGGAAGAGTCAGAGAAAATATTTACTGGGACTGTTACCGTGGCTATACCACAATGCAGAGCAGAGAAGATGATGATTCTCAGGATATCAGTTTTGAGGAAATTGAATGTACTTTTATCAGGAACATTATGGAAAGTATATAGAAGCGCAGAATGAAAGAAATGCAAGAACCCGTCATACAGAGCGTAACCGATCTGTGGAAGATTTACTAAAGAACAATAAAACCTGTCCAGAGGAAACTATTTTTCAAATAGGAACAGTAGAAGAATCTGTTTCCTATGAAATATTACTTGCGGTCGTACAGGACTTTACAAAGCAGTTCACAAATCGGTTCGGTTCTCATGTCCATATTCTGGACTGGGCACTGCATTTGGACGAAGGAACGCCGCACATTCATGAACGTCATGTTTTTGATTGTGAGAATAAGTACGGGGAAATCTGTCCCCAGCAGGAAAAAGCACTGGAAGAATTAGGGATTGCACTTCCAAAACCGGATAAACCTAAAGGCCGCAATAATAATCGAAAGCAGACTTTTGATGCTATTTGCCGGACAATGCTTTTTGATATAACTCGAAAATACGGGTTGCATCTGGAAGAAGAACCGTCTTATGGAGGGCGAGATTATCTTGAAAAGCAGGATTATATCCTGTTTAAGCAAAAGGGAACAGATGAAAAACCAGAACAGAAATACTGGATACACTTACTCTGAAAATTGAAGAAGTAGAAGCTTTGATCGATGAAGTTTCAGATATTGCTTACGACAAAGCTGTGGAGGTTGTGACGGATGAGGTCAGAGTGGAAACCCATAAAGAAGACATTCGTCTGGTAGAACAGTCAAAGGCGTGGGTGCTTTCCCCTGAGCGCAAGGCTTCCCAAAAAGAAAGAACTTATGCTGTAAGTCGATTGGACGGAGTAATTACCAAAATTACAAAAGCTATGCAGACAGCAGTTAAAACAATCCAGACCACGCTGATAAAACCGGAAGTCAAAAAGGTGAATACCGAACAGATTAAGAAAAAAGCCAGAAGTTCCATTCTGGATAGGCTGGCAAAAGCAAAAATTACTGCGGAACAGGAGAACCGAGAGCGATGGGAACACGAAGGAAGAACTAAATTGGGAAGGAACGATATGGAGTTGTGATGTAAAGAAAAGAGGAAAAGGATGAATATATTTGAAGCAGTTAAACAGTCTGTGACTACCCGGCAGGCTGCAGAAAGCTATGGAATACGGGTAAACAAGAATGGAATGGCGGTCTGTCCATTTCACCGTGACAAGATCCAAGCATGAAAGTGGACAGGCGTTTCATTGTTCGGATGTCAGGCAGATGGGGATGTGATTGATTTTACGGCACACTTGTACAATTTAAAACCAAAAGAGGCTGGCCAAGAGAAATTGGCAAGAGATTTTTCTATACATTATGAGAACATGGGGCACAGCCC